>OGWT01001232.1_pt1 | contig 19996 bp, 19 predicted proteins | sample 1576101 | NCBI WGS metagenome assembly OGWT01 (sample SAMEA3541481, study PRJEB24748) | human gut metagenome | biome: human gut; feature: human-associated habitat; material: faeces | place: China | collected 2012 | reverse complement strand
ATGCTGTTTATTGCCTTGCTGGCATCATTGTTTGCAAAAAACTCTTGGAGTTCACCGATAATATGTCTATTTTTGTTCATGGCTAAAGGGTTCTATGTTTTTTGTTTGACGACTTTAATATAGTGATAATTAACGAATTATCAAACACTTTAGCCTTTTTTATTACATCATTTTAGCACTTGCGAAACTTAAATTGATTTATTTGCTGGCATAGGTGGATTTCATCAAGCAATGCATTCTGTCGGAGGAAATTGTGTTTTTGCTAGTGAATTAGACAAATATGCACGTATCTCATACGAAGCAAACTATAAAGAAATTGCTCCTAATCTATTTGAAAATGATTCTCAATTTTTCAATATTGACATAAATGATGCCGACCCTGATCTCATACCCGATTTTGATATCTGTTGTGGCGGTTTCCCATGTCAAGCATTCTCTATTGCAGGCTTAAAACGAGGATTTGAAGATACAAGAGGTACTTTATTCTTCAATATAGCCAATATAGTAAGACATAAAAAGCAGCAAGGACATGCCCCAAAAGTCCTTTTCCTTGAGAATGTCAAAGGGCTTAAAATGCATGATAAAGGTAATACACTTAAAGTCATTTTAAATACACTTGAAGAATTAGGATATGCATATCAATATGATGTATTAAATGCAAAATATTTTGGAGTACCCCAAAATCGTGAACGCTTGTTCATCATCGCATGGGATATTGACCAAATACCTAATGCCGACTTTAGATTTCCTTATGGAATTGACAAAGACGGAAATACTATTTTTGACAAAAAAGAAGTTACACAAAAAGCCAAAGAAACACATATCAGTGATATTTTTGAGCCAAGAGATACAATGGATCCTAAATTCACCATTAGTGATCGATTATGGGCTGGACACCAAGAGAGAAAAAAAAGGAATAAAGAAAATGGTAAAGGATTTGGCTACTCCTTATTTAGACCAGAAAGCACATATAGTAGTACCATTTCTGCAAGATATTGGAAGGATGGAAGTGAAATTCTAATAGATCAATCCGAATATGGACTTAATCCAAGGAAATTAACTCCTGTGGAAGCAGGTCGCCTTCAAGGATATAATATACAAGGTAATGGGTGGGAAAATCCGAACACAGAACTTACTACTCATGAACAAATGCCATTTAAGATAGTTGTTTCTCCTAAAGAAGCTTATCGGCAATTTGGGAATAGTGTTGCTATTCCAGTAATTAAAAGAATCTCGCAAGAAATAATGAAACAATTAATTTACAGACAATTATGACGGACCTTTATTCATTTTTAGAGCACACCTCTAGCACCAGTGACTTTAAGGCTGATTTAAGCATAAGAGGTGGTTATATTACTTTTAGTAACTCAGGCCGCCGTGGAGGTGTTAAATATTTTCAGATTGGACTGGATAATATTTTACAGACTCTGAAAGACATTTACGAAAACCTCAATGTCTTTCAGTTTTTAACTCAATATGAAGAAACCCCATGGAGAAACAATGGTTCTGCTTTATTCAAGGATCCCGTCGCCAATGCAAACTCAACGGTACAAACTAAGCCCTTGTTTTCAACGCTCAGTAAAATTATAATATGGGCAAATCAGCCAGAATTCGATGGGGTTAATCCTGATAGCCATATAATCCTCACTGAAAATTCATTAAAGACAACAATATTAAAACTGGAAGAAGTTGCCAATAGCTTTAAACCGCAACATTCAACAATAATAAAGGTTCAAAATAAGAAACATCAAATTATTTATTATGGCGCTCCAGAAACTGGTAAATCATACATTATCAATGAAACAACCAAAAACGAAAGTGTAATTCGTACCACATTCCATCCAGACAGTGATTACTCCACTTTTGTAGGAGCATATAAACCTACCACCATTCAAGTGACAATGCGTGATGTATCCGGACATAAAATTATTGAAGGCGGAAAAGAGGTTAAGGAGGATCGTATTGTGTACGAATTTGTAAACCAAGCTTTTCTTCAGGCCTACATACAAGCATGGAAATATTATGCTGAAACCGCTGTTGATACAGAACCACGAAAACAATATCTCATCATTGAAGAAATAAATCGTGGCAACTGTGCTCAAATCTTCGGAGATCTATTCCAGCTTCTAGACCGAAATGACACTGGATTTTCAGACTATCCCATTTATACAGACAACGATATGAGAAAGCAGCTTCTTAAAGCTTTTGAAGGGCTTTCTATTTCCCAATACGAAAGTATCAACAGTTTGTATAACGGACGTAACGTTATAGAGCAGGTACTTAAAGGAGAAATCCTGCTTTTGCCGAGTAATTTATATATTTGGGCAACAATGAATACCAGTGACCAATCGCTCTTTCCTGTAGATTCAGCCTTTAAACGCCGCTGGGAATGGCAATACATGCCTATTGGCAAAGGTTATGATGACAGCGGAAATGAATTAAACTGGAAAATATGTATAGGAACAAACGAATACGACTGGTGGTCGTTCATTGAAAAGATCAACCTTCAGATTGGTTCCACAACTAATTCAGAAGATAAGGAACTCGGCTTTTTCTTCTGTAAAGCCCAAAATAACCGTATCAGTGCAGAAACCTTTGTTGGAAAAGTCATATTTTACCTGTGGAATGATGTGTTTAAAGACTATGGATTTGACAGTACTATTTTCAAAGACACAGATGGTAGCACACTTTCCTTTGACAAATTCTATAGAGCAGACCGCAATGGAAAAGCTATCGTACAAAACGAGAAAATTGACTTATTCCTAAATAATTTAGGAGTAGAAATGAGCGGTGATTCTGAAAATCTCTTTTTAGACGAAAACGGTAACACAGAAAATTCGCCGACAAAAGATTTTTCCAGATATTCTTTAAACGGAAATGGAAGTTACAGCAAAGGAGGAATCGTTTATGAAGCGATAAAGCTGTATGCTGAGAAGAATCCGGAAATGAGTGCACAAAAAATAGTTGAAGCATGGCTTTCACTTTCAATAAATATTTCTAATCTGATAGAAACAGATGAAATGTGGAATAGAAGAAAAGAACTGACTAAAGATGCCAGATTTGAATCAAAATCGAAAGCTCTTACCCTGCACAACGGAGAAATCATACACATTTCTAACCAGTTTAATGTAAACCGCATAGAAAACTTTATCAATTGTGTAAATGCACAAAATTGGAATATCAGAATTGAGAAATTATGAAAATCATCATAGAAGGACATAAATATTTTGCGGCAAAGGTAAAAGACATTCTCCATGGCATTGATGCCTTGGAAAATGTGGAAGGTTACGTAGTTCTGAATTACGTGGGGTATTTTTACAACACCCAAGTGCACGACTGCGTATTTATTTTGCCCAAAGTCCTTCTGGAAGATATAGACGGAAAAGAATTGGTTTTCGGGAAATATGAACCTGAAAACATCATTAATCTCGATACTAGCAATCTGCTTACTCAGAAGGAAAAGAACTTTATTTATGAGTTTTCTGTTTGGATTTACCGCACAATTGATGTATTCAGAACAGACCAGAATAACCAGACAGACATCGTATTTCATAAGAAAATTGTTCAGATAGGAAAAGGAAGCCGCAGGCTAAGCAACACATTTCTAGATATATTACTTTCTCTTATCCAGTTCAACAAGAATAACAGAAGTTTTTTCTTTTTCGTCTTAAAAAACCTGCATTCTGGGTATAATAAAATCAACTGGACACGTACCATAGGGACAACTACAGCTCTTGTACAGAACAATCGCCCTGTATACCTAAATCCCATCAACAAAAAACGGCAGATAAATTTTGACGAAGAACTTCTGGTTATATTTTTTTCCATTCTGAATTACATAGGCGACCATTACGGGTTTACCAAAGAAATAGACTGTCACTTCAATCTAATTAAAGGCAAACAGTTTGATACATACCTAAACGGATTGGGTAAGGTTCGTCTGCTTCAAATAAAATACAAATACTTCTCCGACAAAGCACTGGAACTATGGAATCTTTGCTATGCTTTTTTTGATGCAGCCAGACAAGTCCAGATAAATACCGACCAGCAAGAATATCTTCTTGTAAAGAATTTCAATATTGTTTTCGAAGCGATTATTGATGAGCTTATCGGTGAAAAAGATATTCCTAACGGTTTGAAAGAGCAAGAAGACGGCAAAATGGTGGACCATATGTACACTTACAAGAGTCTGACAGCCACCGACGAACAACCTATTTATTACATCGGTGATTCTAAATATTACAAACGAGGCAATGCCATAGGACGGCATTCTGTTTACAAACAGTTTACCTATGCCCGTAACGTGATTCAATGGAACTTGAACCTGTTCATGAATGGCGAAGACGAGAAATTCTGCCTATCCAAGGCAAAAGGAGTCTCTAAATTACGGGATGATCTAACCGAAGGATATAACATTATCCCAAATTTCTTTATCAGTGCCCGACTTAATGAGGAGCTAGATTACAAAGAGGAATTGCAAATTACGGATAAACAACATACCCATTTCAACAACAGACAGTTTGACAACCGACTGTTCGACCGCGACACATTGCTTGTATGTCACTATGATGTAAACTTTCTTTATGTGGTGTCGTTGTATGCACGAAACAATGCCTTACAGAAAGATTCATGGAAAGCGGCAGTTAGAGAGAAATTCCGTCAGGAAATACAAAAGATACTGGAAGAAAATTTCCAATTTCATGCCATGAAAGCGCGTAGCGGGGTAAATGCGGAATCATACATCAAGGAACACTTTCAAGAATTACTTGGAAAAATCTATACACCATATCCAGAAAAAGACATTTATTCATTGGCTCTCAGTAAAGATTTTCCAGATGAGAACCAAACTCTTCTAGATAAGCTAGGGAAATATTTTATTATCCAGAAATGTCAAATGGGAGAAGACCCGAAACCGATGTTTGAACAATACACTTCTGAAATAAGCGGCTTAGTTCCATCAGAGATAATTAATTCTGCAAAAAATGTATTTACAGGACTTATCCGTGTCAAAGATGAGGATTATGAGATTTTCCGCACCCATCAGGCTCAATTATACACGATGGAAAAGATTCCGTCAATTAATCTCATCGAAGTAAAATACTTCCTGCCTATGGTAGGTGGGAAAATTGACGGGTTCTATAAAATCAAAAGGCTTCAGTTCGGCAATTATAAGGATAAAGAGGGTAATACACAACCGTGTCTAAAATTCAAACTTGGAGAATATGTTCAAATTGGAAGTGCCTGGAAATCTATTTACGAGATAATGCGTCCGGGAGAAGTTATCTCTATTGAAAATATTATCAGAATGTATAACGGTGTAAAATAGCAAATAAATGGATGTCCTTTCCAAAGACCAGCGACACAAAAACATGGCTGCAATTCATTCGGCTAACACCAAGCCGGAAATGATAGTCAGAAAGTATCTGTTTGTCCACGGATTCAGATATCGCCTGAATCATCCGCGTCTGCCAGGGCGTCCGGACATTGTACTACGAAAATACCGTACCTGCATTTTTATTAATGGCTGTTTCTGGCATGGTCATGAGGGTTGCAAATATTATGTTATACCAAAAACGAATACAGAGTTCTGGGCAAACAAGATCAACCGTAACATCGCACGCGACAAGAAGGTCCAAAAAGAACTGGCTAAAATGGGATGGCATTGTATCACAATATGGGAATGTGAACTGAAACCCCAGAAAAGAGAGCAGACACTTGTTTCGCTGGAATACACGCTCAATCACATTTTTTTAAAAGACCACACTGTCAACTATTATATAAACGAAGAAGAGGAAACATTAAGAGCTGCAGAAGATACAACCTGCTGCTACACTCCCGTCCCCTCAAAATAAACAGCTCCACTCGCCCATCCCACAATTCCAAAGCCGGATCGGGCATTCCTCTACCTCCAACATTCGTAAAAACTAAAAAAACAAAAAAACGCACAACAGACAGAACATTCCTGAGCTGTGGGCTTTTATAAATAAAAAAGCCTATAATTATGAAGATTACAAAATTTATCTTATGCATGGGAGCCTTGCTGACACTGAACCTGGCACCCATACACGCAATTGCAGGAAATGCAGGTATAGAGAATGGTGAAATGGTAATTTGCCGTGGTCAGGAATCGCATACATCTGGTCCAATGGTACAAATTGGAGTAGATGCTCCCGACTTTCAGGCTACCAACGCAGAAATGAAGGAAGTCAGCCTGTCGTCTTTCAAGGGTAAGCGGGTTATTCTGAATATCTTTCCCAGCCTTGATACGCCTACGTGTGCCATGTCGGTCCGCCAGTTTAATGCCCGGGCTTCGGAACTGGAAAACACAGTTGTGCTATGTATTTCGATGGACTTGCCTTTTGCACAGTCGCGCTTCTGTACCGTCGAGGGGCTGGAAAATGTGATTCCGCTATCTGTTTTCCGCAGTCATGACTTTGTACAAGGATATGGTATTCAGCTTGCTGACGGTCCGTTAAGGGGACTGACGGCACGAGCTGTCATCGTGATAGACGAAAACGGCAAAGTGCGTTATACGCAATTGGTAAAAGAAGTTTCGAACGAACCCGACTACGAGGCTGCACTTCAAGCAGCAAACGAATTGTAAAGACTGAGGTCTTACAGTACGATTCATAAAAAAAAACTGAACAAAAAAACATACTATCGAGCATTGGTAAAAAAATTAATTTATTACCTTTGTTCGTATATGAAGGAACTGCTTCACATACTCCCCGCTCTGCTTGCTCTCTGTTTATGTGTTTCCTGCAAGGATACAAAAGCAAAGAGCAAGCGGATTGTGCCTGCCGGAATATTGGCTGATGGTGATCTTGCATTCCGGCGCGGTACCGGACTGCTGAGTCACGTGGTTACTTCTGCCAGCAAAGACGGGGTTTACTCGCACGTAGGAATCTTAAAACAGATTGACAATGAATGGTTCGTTATTCATGCTGTCCCCGATGAGCCTGATTTTGAGGGTGACACCGACCGTGTAAAAACAGACCCGTTATCACGCTTTTTCGCCGAAGACAGAGCCGTACGTGGCGCAATAGCCAGAATTATGGATGATTCTATTGCAGCTTCGAGGGCTGCACATACTGCCTGGGAGATTGCTCGAAAGGGAACTCTTTTTGATCATGATTACAATCTGGCAGATACTTCACAAATGTATTGTACCGAACTTGTAGAATTTGCCTACCAGAAAGCGGATATCTGTCTTTCGGAAGGAAGGCGTACGCAAATCAATGTTCCGGCAATGGGAGGAACATACCTCATGCCCGACGACATTGCAGCCAACAAACGATTAAAAATATTATACAGTTTTCCGTAAACTCAAGGTTTTTCTTTTCCTATATTCTATATTTATTAACTTTAAAATGTAAACACTATGATGAAACAACTGATTCGTTTGGGATTGATGCTGGTTGCTGTGCTAGCTATGGTATCGTGTACACCCAGTACACCTGGAACCGCACTGAAAAATTACATGTCGGCACTAAGCGACAAGGATTATGAGAAGTTCATTGACGGATGCAACATCTCTGAGGCTGACTCTGAGAAAGCTAAGGAAATACGCGAGGGGCTTATTGCCATGATTCAGGAAAAGGGGTCAAAGACTATTGAGAAAAAGGGCGGACTAAAAGAGATTGAAATTGTTTCTGAGGAAATGACTGAAGACGGCAACTCGGCGATTGTCACTTACAAGCAGCATTATGGCGACGGAAGTGTCAAAGAAGATACTCAGAAAATGATAAAGGTGGATGGTAAATGGCTGATGGATATCGGTAAATAATGAATAGGTAATACAGAAAAGGGGCGTCGTAAAGCGCCCCTTATTTTTTACCGGCGTGCCCGTAGCTCCCAGAAGGCTACAGCTGAGGCTGCCGCTACATTCAGTGAGTCGACACCATGCCACATCGGTATGCGGACTACATAATCGGACTCTGACAGTACCTCGGCTGGAAGACCGTCGCCTTCGGTACCCATCACAATAGCCAAACGGGGGATTTCCTTAAGCTCCGGATAATCGATGGGAACGGAACGGTCGGTCAGAGCAAGGGAAGCGGTACAGAACCCCATTTCACGCAGCGAAGATACGGGACGGGGAAGCCATGTCCAGGGTACGAGAAAAACGGAGCCCATCGACACGCGTACGGCACGGCGGTTCAAAGGGTCGCACGAGTCGGGTGAAAGAAGGATGGCATCGATGCCCAGGGCTGCCGCTGAACGAAAGATGGCTCCGATATTGGTCGTATCGACAACACCGTGAATCACGGCAACACGACGGGCATCGCGGCAGACTTCCTCGGGAGTACGTGGAGCGGGACGCCGCATGGCACATAATACACCGCGTGTAAGCGTGTAGCCGGTAAGGCTTGCCAGAAGCTCGCGGCTGCCCGTATAAACGGGAATGTCACCGGCACGAAGAATGATATCGGCTGCATCTCCTTCGATATGTTTTTTCTCACAAAGCAGTGCAAGAGGCTGATAACCGGCATCGAGTGCCACACGGATTACTTTGGGGCTCTCGGCTATAAATATGCCTTTTTCGGGATCTATGCGGTTACGCAACTGGGCTTCGGTCAAGGTTCCGAACACGTCTACTCCTGGGTGTTCGAGGGAGGTTATTTCTATTACGGGCATATGGATATTCTTTTTCTTGCCAAAGTTAAGAAAGAATATCGGCCGGAGCAAAGTTTTTTTCTCTACCTTTGTCAGCGAAGAAAACAAACTAAAGAATAACAGTTATGCTACATTTTGATACTGACTATATGGAAGGGGCACATCCGGAAGTGATGCGCCGCCTGATGGAAACTAATCTGGAACAGACATCCGGATATGGAAGCGATGATTATACATGCCATGCCCGTGAACTGATACGCCAGGCATGCGGACAACCCGAAGCGGGAGTATATTTCCTGGTTGGGGGTACGCAGACCAATGCAACTGTCATCGACGGGCTGCTTGCCCGCCACGAAGGTGTACTGGGAGCAGAAACAGCGCACATCAATGTGCACGAGGCAGGAGCCATCGAGGCTTCCGGACATAAGGTGCTGACATTGCCTCAACATGAAGGAAAGCTTTGTGCTGAGGAGGTAGAAGCATATATCGCCGATTTTTACCGTGATGAAACTTACGAACACATGGTGGCTCCGGGAATGGTGTATATTTCTCACCCTACTGAATATGGTACATTGTACTCGCTCAGTGAACTGGAGGCTTTGAGCCGGGTATGCCGCAAGGCGAATATTCCGCTTTATATGGATGGTGCACGTCTGGGATATGGTCTGGCTGCTCCAGGTACAGATGTCACCTTGCAGGACATTGCCCGTCTGTGTGATGTGTTTTATATAGGGGGAACAAAAGTGGGTGCATTGTTCGGCGAGGCAGTAGTGGCTCCGCATGCGGAACGTCTGCCGCATTTTTTCCCGCTGATTAAACAGCACGGAGCACTGCTCGCCAAGGGACGCCTGTTGGGTATTCAGTTTGAAACGCTGTTTACTGACGGAATTTATCTGGAGATGGGGAAACATGCTGTCCGTCTGGCACAGAAACTGAAACAGGGTTTTGTCCAAAAAGGGTATAAACTTCATATGGATTCGCCAACCAACCAGCAGTTTGTCTGCTTGCCTAACGCGGATATCGACCGCCTTTCGGCACATGCAACCTTCGAGTTATGGGGACCACGTGGAGAAGAGGAAACGGTGGTACGCTTCGTAACCAGCTGGGCAACACGCGAGGCTGACGTAGACGCATTGATCGATTTACTCTAATCGGCTTCTTCGATAGAGAAACGGTTTACGGTGACGGCAATGGAATATTTTATCAGTCCGTCACCGGAAAACATGGTTCCACCGCCTTGTATACACATACGTACGCTCATACCATCGTTTGCCGTGAGAAGATATTCGCCGGAATGCTTCTGCTCGTTTACGGTATACCACATGCCGTTCTGTCCGTATTGTACCTCGACGTAGCTTCCATCGGTTTCATAATCCCATGAAAGCCGGTATCGGGAAGTGTTTCCCCGGTGAAAAGTAAATATACAGGTGGATTCGTCATAGTCGACATACGACAGTGAGGTCACTTCTTCCGGATAGAAATTCAGGGCTATGCGGCTTACCGTATCATTGGATATTATGTTATTCATAACATACTCGGTATAGGTTTCTCCCAAGTGTTTCTTTTCAAGGGGATAATAGTCGAGTTCTTCATTCTGGCAAGAGCCAAACCACATGGCAGCGCATATAATCACTGCCATGCTATATATTATTTTCATACTCATTCGTGTTCTGTTTCATTCTGTAACATTTCAACAGGAAAATCTTCCTCGTGAGGTGCTGGTCTTCCGGCTTCGGGCATCGGATGGGCACAGGCTGCTCGGGCTTCATTGTCAGCCACAGGTCGTACTGCTCGTCTGTCAGAATCTTACGGAGCTTCTTTATTTTCTTTTCGGCACGCTCTTGCATCTCTTCTTTCATCTTATCATCGCCGGCTGGTGGTGTCATCACAGGAGGTCTGCCTCCGCCCATCATTGGAGGCTGACCTCCACCATTCATCATCGGGGGACATCCTCCTTCTCTCATTGGAGGACGGTTCATGTCCTTTCCCCCACGGCCTATCAGGACCTCCAGTTTTTCCCTTTCTTCTTTCAGATTAAGCTTGTAAATCTTCTTATATTGCTTCTCGGTAAGATTGAGTACCTTATCCATTTCATCGGTACGCCTGCGTGCCGTTTTCTCAGGGTTAGGTATTTCTTTTTTCTGAGTATTTTCTTTTTGTTGCGGTTCATCGTATGATGTAGCGGCAACGGCTTCTGCTGAAATTGGCATCAGAGCAGCCAGGCAGACAGCCCACATTGTTTTTCTCATCTTCATCATAAAATAAGTTTTTAAGGGTTGTTGTTTCGGATGACAAATGTAAAACGCTGACTTATATGTGGAAATAGAATCAACCAACCCGCCCATTCTATCGGTTAACTCCCGACAAATCAGATTTTCCGTAAAACGGCTTTACAGAAAAAGGTATATAAAGATAAAATAAGCACACTTGGTCTGCAAAATCATTCCATTCGCCGATTTTAGTTGCAACGGGTAAGGTACAAACGTATTTTTGCAGGCATAAAACTACCACAACAATGAAACATCTGCAAAAACAGCTACTTCTCGAACAAATTATTTATCTTTCCATTTGGGTGTTGATACTGGGAACTCCGCTCATCGGTTTTCTGCTCGACAATGATCATCCGCTGGAGGGAAGCGAACTGTGGAAAGAGGTAAGTGATACCTGGCTTATGGTGCTTCCTTTCTTTCTGCTGTTTCTGATACATAACTATGTACTCATTCCACGCCTCCTGCTCAAGAAATACTATACGCGCTACGTTTTGTCGTTGATTTTTACCATCGGTATCTTGTTTCTGTATCTTCCGGGATGTATACAAGTGTTCAATCCTCACCCGGGATTCCGTCAGCATAAAGAGTTTATCGTGCAGGATTCGGCCTTCGATATGCCCCACATGCAGCATCTTCCCGTACTTCCTTCTGATGAGAAAGAAATACATCCGATACGCCCGATGCATCCGCCTTTTCTGCTGATACATATTACGGTAGCTATCTTGTTGGTAGGTTTTAACCTGACCATACGTTTCTTCCTGAAATCGCTTCACGATGAGGAAATGCTTAAGGAACTGGAACATCAGCATCTGGAATCGGAATTGCAATACTTGAAGTATCAGCTTAATCCGCATTTTTTCATGAACACCCTGAACAATATTCATGCACTGGTCGACATCGATTCGGAAAAGGCAAAAAGAACAATCATTGAACTTTCGAAGTTGATGAGGTATGTGCTCTACGAAGCCAACAAGAGCCAGATTTCACTGGAACGTGAAATTCAGTTTCTCGAAAACTATATTGCGCTGATGAAGTTGCGATATACCGAGCGGCTTACCATCTACACGGACTTTCCAATAATCGTACCTCGTGTACAGATTCCTCCCTTACTGTTCATTTCACTTCTTGAAAATGCATTCAAGCATGGAGTGAGTTACCGTGAAGATTCGTTTATCGATGTACGCATAGCACAAGTAGATGAAGGTATTTTGTTTGCATGCAAGAACAGCAAACACGCCTGTACGCACGATACTCATCACGGCATCGGCATTGAGAACATAAAGAAAAGACTTCATCTGCTCTACGGCAACAATTATACATTTACTACAACTGAAGACGATACGTCTTACCATGTTTTACTTATAACCCCTCCGCTATCATGAAATGTCTGATTATCGACGATGAACCGCTTGCGCTGACTCAGCTCTCGGGGTATATTTCACGTATTCCGTTCCTGACGCTGGTAGCCTCGTGCCAGGATGCCTGCCAGGCTTCCGAAATACTGGCTCACACTCCTGTTGACTTGCTTTTTGCAGACATAAACATGCCGGACCTGAACGGTATAGATTTTGTCCGCTCACTTCCGAACCCTCCCATGGTTATCTTTACTACTGCATACTCGGAATATGCCATCGAGGGGTTCCGGCTCAATGCCATTGATTATCTGATGAAGCCTTTCAGCTTTGCCGAATGTCTGAGGGCAGCCGAAAAGGCACGACAAATGTACGGACTGACGCATAACACTGCCGAACCTGAAGAGGAGAAAAGTACACTGTTTGTGAAAAGCGAATACAAGGTAATACGCATTTACAAAGAGAAAATCCTGTATATAGAGGGGATGAGTGAGTATGTGTGTATTTATATGGAAGACCGGCCTAAGCCTGTCATTACACTGAACAGCCTGCAAAAGTTGTCGGCCATGCTTCCTCCGAACTTTATGCGGGTGCATCGTTCGTACATTGTCAATCTGAATAAGATTACCGAAATTTCCCGTTTCCGTATTCTTTTCGGCAAAGACGTGTATATCCCCATTGGAGAAAATTATAAAGAGCAGTTTATGGCATATATCCATCGGCTGGGGCTTATCTGATTGAAGAAATGGTTATCTTTGCAGCATCTCTGAAATAAAATGATCTGCTTTATGGAAAAGGAAAAAGAAATACATTCTTGTGTGGACTGCGGTACACAAAACTGCAAGTATAAAGACCGTACTTATCCTGATTTCTGCCTGACAACTAACTTGAAGGAAGAAGACCGCCAGTGGGCGCTGGAACGATATGACGAGGGAAACAACCGCCAGGTGATGATAGCCAGTGCGGAAGTGGAATACGAAGGGTACTGCCAATGGACACGCGTACAGGAAATCATGGAGTTTGCACGTAAAATAAATGCACACCGCATCGGTATAGCCAACTGTATCGGACTGATAAATGAAGCACGTATCTTCGCCCGCATTCTTCAGGCAAACGGTTTCGAAGCGTATTCGGTAATCTGCAAGGTTGCCGGACAACCCAAGACTTCGATGGGTATTCCTGCTGAATGTGAAAGTATAGGGGCGGCCATGTGTAACCCGATTTTACAGGCACGGCTGCTGAATGAAGCAAAGACAGACCTGAATGTGGTAATCGGATTGTGTGTAGGACATGACAGTTTGTTCTACAAGTATGCTGAGGCTTATACTACCACGCTGGTAACAAAAGACCGTGTTACGGGAAACAATCCGGCTGCTGCTCTTTACACTGCCAATTCGTATTACCGGAAGAAATTCTTTAATGGGAACGAGAAGAAGTAAATGATTCATACAAACAGCCTGAATGATACAATATCTATACAACGTACAGACAATACCAGATCAACTATCAGTAACAGCTGTCTTATCAGGATAAAAAATTAAAAGATATAATCTAAACAGAAAGTCAATCAGCCTGTAAAAAATGTTCAGGCTGATTGACTTTCTCGGTTTATTTCAGTTTCTTGCCATCGGAAAAGGCACTGCCGACTTTTTTACCAATCTCCAGGTAATCATGATGAATAGGATCGTAGGTAATCGGTTTCAACTTGGTTACATCTACTTTACCGTCTTCGCCCAATACGGCTTCATCTACAGAAATATTGACAATCCGTCCTGTCATGAAACAGGTTTCGGGATCGTATGAAACGAGCTCACACTCCAGCGTCATGGGAAGTTCTTCGATGACGGGAGCATTGACAAACGCCGACTTTACTGCATGAAATCCGGCATGGGCAAACTTGTCCGGTTCCTTATTGCCGGATACGATACCTACATAGTCGCATTCCGCTACGCGGTCTGCTGTACCCATACTTACGGTAAATGCACGTGTCGCAAGGATATTCTTTGTTGTCTTGTGTTCTTCTGCCAGACAAATTCCAACCATGTTGTCTGTATAAATTCCTCCCCATGCTGCATTCATGGCATTGGGTAATCCGTTTTCATCGTAAGCTGCCACGATAAATACGGGCATCGGATACAACCAGGTCTTTACACCAAAATTCTTTCTCATAGGTATTTACTCCTTTCTTTAAAATATATCTTTTCAACTAGATCCTTTTTTCCAGGTATTACATTGCTTTCTCCGTAATGGCTACTTTGATGACTCCATCCTGCCGGTTCTCAAAAATACAATATGCTTCTTCTATCTTGTCAAGCGGGAAACGGTGGGTAATGAGCGGTGTCGTATCAATCTTGCCTTCGGCTATCAGGCGAAGAATCTCTGCACAGTCGCATCCGTCTACACCACCGGTCTTGAAAGTCAGGTTCTTTCCGTACATATCGGGCAATGGAAGTTGCTGGGGGCGATCATAAAGTGCCACGATGGTAACGATGGCATTCGGACGGGCACATTCCCACGCCAGCCGGAAGGTATCTTCCGCTCCTGCAACTTCGATGACGACATCGGCTCCTCCATGTGAACTGAGCTTGCGTATCTGTTCGACACATTCTTCGGGGCGCACCACGATTACTTCCGGATAATGCTCGTGTACAAAGCGGATACGCTCTTCCGACTTTTCGCATACAACGATACGCCGGGGATGTTTCAGCATGATACACAGCAAGGTGCATATACCGGTAGGACCGGCTCCGATAATGAGCACCGTATCGTCGGACGAAATCTCGGAGATACGTGCTGCCCAAAAACCAGTGGCAAGAATATCACCTACAAAAAGTGCCTGCTCATCGCTTACTCCCTCGGGAATACGGTTCAACCCCTGATCGGCATAAGGGACACGCACATATTCTGCCTGTCCTCCGTCGATGCGGCATCCCAATGCCCAGCCTCCCTGCTCGTCTTCGCAATTGTTTACATATCCATGACGACAGAAAAAGCACTCTCCACAAAAGGTCTCCACGTTGACCGTCACACGGTCGCCAGGCTTTACGGAAGTGACCTTCTCTCCTACCCGTTCAACAATACCCACCATTTCATGGCCGACTGTAATACCGGGTACGGCACGGGGTACACTTCCATGCTTGATATGCAAATCACTGGTACAGATACTCCCCATTGTGACGAGTACCACAGCATCACGCGGATCTTTTATTTCCGGCACAGGTTTCTCCATCATCTGGAACGTGCCATTCTTGATATAAGTATAGGCTAACATAGTTTATTCTTTCTTAGTTTGCTGTTTCGAATGATAAAGGTAAACAAAATTCTTTCATTTTTATTGTACAAAACAGAAATAATATCTATTTTTAGCGCAATGAAACGCATATCACCATCGGGTGATAATTTTATAGAATTTCTGAATATACAACAAATGATTGTCAAAGACACAAAACAAATGATTCGTTATGTTCGGCTGGTTTCCTGAGGAATTTCTAGCATAGAACTTAATTGATCGAATTGCTGCTGACGGGGCGGCAGGGATTGTTGTGTTCTTTGACGTACTTGGCATTCTAACCTCTGCTTTAAAAGGGAAAGTGGAGGTCCTCTGCTTTTGATGAGGCGGACATCAACTCATATCATCCGCCATACTGCTTTATACTTCAAAATCTAATTCATTTATTCATTTGTTGTTTATGGAAAATATTATTTTACGTGCTATGCGCACCTTCGATGAAAGTGTATGTGCTCCTGAATACGCCAGAAATCAATTGGCTATTGAAATCATATTCCCTGAACCTCCTGTTTTTATAAACGAGCTGGCTGTACGTGTTTACTCGGAAGACTACCAGTTGATTGGGGCGGATGTCTATTCTCCGTCTTCCCAAAAAACTCCCCGAAAGGTACGTTTTATTGTGCTGTCGGATACATTCTGGGACGAAAACCTGTATCATATTTTCGTATTTCAGAACGGACTTCCCAAATGGACTGTTTCTCTGTCTCCCTCGCCTTCTTACGAGGTATGGAAAAAAGAGAAGTTGGATGAACTGGAATCACATCCCGACAAGAAGTTTTTTATCGAGCGCCTCTGCCCGACCGACTGGTGGCAAAACATGTACTCTGAACAGTTCCAATTTCCTTCAGCCGAAAAAGTAATCGGAAAGCTTTATTCCTACTCGGAGGCAGAAGGGGTATGTCCTCACCTTCTCGTAACGGGAAACAACCTGATGACAAAGGCTTTTTCCTGCTTCATTCTGGCAGCTTATCTCACCGGTAATGACAAGTCGGAACAGGCTGTTTTTTCATTGGGTGAACTGGTTTCAGGCAATCTGAAATGGAGTGAGCTAGCTGAACATATCAGACAAAAGCAGGTGATCGTGATGAATGTCCCGCAATTGGAGTATAGCGCCAGCACGGTAAACTTGCTTTCTATGTTGGGTGATATACTTAGCAAAGAAGATTTCTCCCATCCGGTATTCATTTTCCATGGTGCAGAAGAACATGTCAATCAACTGTTTCAGGAATGTGAGGCGATAACCGGAATGTTTGCCGAATATAACACTTTCCGCATCAGTTTGTCCACTGAAATGCCTCCGATAACCCTTAACGATACTGAGTTTCAGCCGGCATTAAGAGAAACACCTTTTGCCGAATTTTCAGCCGAAGAAGAACTACAACAAATGGTCGGACTGAAACAGCTTAAAGAGGATATACAGGAGGCACGGATGATGTTGCTTTTTCTTAAAGAGCGCAGGGAACTCAATCTCGATCTATGTGGAGATAGCCGTTACCATATGCTCTTTCTGGGAAATCCCGGAACAGGAAAAACAACGGTAGCCAGACTGGTAGGGAAAATGTATCATCAGATGGGACTATTGTCGAAAGGGCATACAGTGGAAACCTGCCGTACGAACCTGGTAGGTGAATACTTGGGGCATACAGAAAAAAACACGAAGGAGGCTATCGAGGAAGCTCGTGGAGGTGTATTGTTTATCGATGAAGCTTATACACTGATAGAAGGTGGAAGTGACACGAAGGACTACGGCAAAGAGGTCATCAACGCACTGCTCACTGTATTGTCGGAACCGAATCCGGATATGATTGTCATTCTGGCCGGCTATGAGGATAAAATGAAAAAGCTGCTTAAAAGTAATCCGGGATTAAAAGACCGTTTTCCGCTCCGTTTCCATTTTGAGGATTATACGGCAGACGAACTGAGCGAAATAGCTCACCGTATTTTGAAAAGCCGGAATTTCGTCCTGACTCCTGAAGCAAACCTGCGCCTGAACAGTCTGATAGAAAAAGAGGCCAGACAACGGGATGAGTATTTCGGCAACGGACGCTGGGTGCATAACCTGATAGAGCATGGCCTAATCAAGAGTATGGCCCGGAGAGTGATGTCAGGGCCCCGTCCGGAAACGGCACAACTCCAGCTTTTCAGTACAATAGAGGCATGTGATGTGGAAGAGGCCGAAGCCAAACTTCTCCGTACAGCAGACTTAAAAATAACTCCGCCTTGCCGTATCGGATTCAGGGCCTGAATACAGATGCTTTAATTTTGGTCGACAAACAGTAGCTTTTCTGTATCATATCCCCTGACACGGAGTTTATCAAGCAGTTCCGCCTGTTTTTCTTTGGATAAAGTTTTATCACGACTCATTATCCAAAGATATTTATCGGAACTGCTTCCTATCAATGCATAACGGTAATCGGGATCTATATCAAGTACATAATAATCGGAATAAAACCAAAGGAAAAATGATACCTTCAACTTACCGGGATCGGCAGGATTCGGCTGTTTGGCACGCCCCTCTACCTCCTTGTGTTTTCCATTTTTATATCCCTCATTTTTTACTTTAATGCTTCCATTTTCCTGTAAAGAATAGGTAGCAGTGACATGTGTCATTCCTTTTTCGAAACGATGATCGTAACGAGCAATTTCATACCATTTTCCCATAAAGCGACGGACATCAAATACAGATACGGTGCTATTGTCTATCGTATCACCGTCCTGAGCTGCATGACACCCGCTCAATCCTAAAAAGGCACATAAAAGTAATAATACGTTTTTCATAGTAGCTGATTTTTTAGACTTTCCCAAAGATACAAAACTATCGATACAATAAGAAATGTCTGGAAAAGGAAATCCGTTTTATATGTCAACATTCAAAAATTATCTTAACTTTGTAAAAATCATTGCCAGCTTACTATGAAAACAAAGTTATTACTAATGTCATTTGTATTGTCACTCTGTATGAGTACAACATCGTGTATTGTCACCAAGCATCATCACCGGCCACCGCATAAAAAAGAAATTCCACCAGGACATGCCAAGAAAATACATGGTCATAAATCGGCTAAATTTGATGCGCCGGCACATCATAAGCATTGATTATATGCAAGGTTTCAAAAGACTGAAAACAAAATGAGGCTATCCCAAAATCAAAAACAGAGATAAGTTTAGTTACAATCTATAAGCCACAACATAAAAATCTCCTGCTTTTAGTCTTATAATGGTAATAAATAAGGGCTAAAGCAGGAGTTTTTTATTACGAAGTTTCAATCTATAAGATTTTTATTTTGTATTTCTATTTTGAGACCGCCTCACTGTCTCAGCATGTTGCAAATCTTATTTCTTCTTCTGAGTGAATAGCCATTTCATAAAATCCGGATAATTGAAAGCAGGATTCCAGCTTCCATGATTGCAGTCAGGAAATTCAATATACTCTACCGAAGCACCTGCCGCTTTCAGGGCCTTATAAGCTTGACGAGAGCCTGCTACAGGAACGACATCATCAGCATCGCCATGGAAGATGCGGAAAGCTACATTTCTGGCAGCAGACAAACGCGTCGGATTAACTGTTCCACAAATAGGAACGGCAGCTGCAAAAATATCAGGAAAACGGGAAACCATATCGTATGTTCCCATTGCTACCGCAGAAGAAGCAGAGGAAGAAGACGAAATCGTCGAAAATTCCGCAGTCATCGATTTCGAAAATGAGCCGGATTATCTCGATGATGACAACGACGAAGAAGAGGATGAAATCCCGAATCGCGCGCATGATGAAGAAGATGAGGAAGAGTAACCGGAAGCAATAAGAGTTGTAACCTGCCCCGCTGCTGCATAAAATGACCAAGAAAGGAAATTTGCAGCAGGGGGCTTTTCATTTGGAAAAAGAGGGTTCTCACCCGCTTGCCAAGGATGCGGGGCTTTGACATTCTAGAGTGCGTTGTTGGGCAAAAACGTTTCCTCCCCGGTTTTTCGCGCGGGAAACGCCCGGCGGCGCCCCCGCCCGATTTCAATCGAAAAGGAAAAGCCGATGAATTTCACGTTTCAGCGCAATCCCGAACGGCTTCTGGATCTGTGCGGCATGTCCTCCATCCGGGACAGACGGCAGGAAAAGCTTTTCATGGAAAAAGCGGCGGCCCTCGACGCGCAGGATCTGCGGCCTCTGGTTCTGGTCATCGGCGGCTTCCTCGATCAGGTCCTCGGGAACAGCTATGCCGTCAGCGCCCGCTATCCCGCCGATCTGCGCGCCAGACACGACGTCTGGTTCCGCGAGCACTACGAAAGCCGCAAGATGCGCGACATCGTGAACCTCTACGCCTCCAAAGGCCATTCCGTGGCTCTTGTCGGGCACAGCTGGGCCGGGGACGCGGCGGTCAACCTCGTCGCCCGCAAGCTCGACGCGCCCATCGATCTGCTGATCAGCCTCGACCCCGTATCGCGCAAGGGAGCGCCCCGCCGGAAAATCCCCAACGTCC
>OGWT01001224.1_pt1 | contig 20051 bp, 10 predicted proteins | sample 1576101 | NCBI WGS metagenome assembly OGWT01 (sample SAMEA3541481, study PRJEB24748) | human gut metagenome | biome: human gut; feature: human-associated habitat; material: faeces | place: China | collected 2012 | reverse complement strand
GGCTTGATGGGGTTGGGGCTGAAATACCCCAGATACAGCACCGCAAAAATGCCGCAGGCGCAGGCCAGCGCATGGGCGCCGCGCTGTTTCCAGCTGCGCTTATGCTTGCCGGCCAGTTTGACCTGCACAACGGCAGCCACCAGCACCGGGATGTACAGCAGCGCAATGGTAATAACTGTCTGGGTAATGTGCAGGGTATAACTGCCCATCACCTCTGCCGCGGTGCCCAGGTTCAGGATGTCCTGCGGCATCAGGGCGGAACCATGCAGGTCCCGCGTGTAATAGTTGACCAGCGCCAGCACGGTAAAAATCAGGCCGGAAACGCCGGTTGCAATGCCCCAGCTGCCGCACAGGGCAAACACCACCAGCGTCAGGCAGAACGCCGTCAGCGCATTGAGCGGTGCGTATACCGGCCACTGCCCCGCCATGTAGTTGGCAGTTACGCCGTCAGAAATTTCTAACTGGTAGCGCGCCACAAAGGCCGCTGCCACAGCCAGCGCAAATGGCAGCACCGTGCCAAGCCAGAAGCGCTTGTTTTTTAATGTTTTTTTGATGTTTTGCATGGGTATCCTGTTCCTTCGCTTTGTTTGTTCATTAAGTTGCGGTCAACATTCCGCGTCAACACACCGAATGTCCGGTATGCCCGCAAAAGGGCATATTAGGTTAGTATATCATATTTTATGCCGGTTGTGAATCACCGTTTTTCGGCCAAATGCTGCCACTTGTTCCAAATCCGGTCCGCCCGCGCAGATTTTGCATTTACCAACCTACGCTTTCATGTTATAATATTAATTAATCATCATTTTACCCCATAGACGGAGGCTATTCTATGAAAATTCCTGCAAAAGGTTTTACTCACGGCGGCAAGTTCCATGCAGACGATGTGTTTGCCACAGCGCTGCTGATGATTGTGCGGCCGGATATCAAAGTAACCCGCGGTTTTGTTGTGCCGGATGGTTTTGACGGCATTGTGTACGATGTGGGCTGCGGTATGTTTGACCACCACCAGGAACCGCGCGAAAGCCGCCCCAACGGCGTGCCCTATGCGGCCTTTGGCCTGCTGTGGCGCGTGTTGGGTGCCCAGCTGGTGGGTGCCCACCAGGCCCGCCTGCTGGATGAAAATTTTGTTCAGCCCCTGGACTTGAACGATAACACCGGCGAACAGAACTCCCTGGCCGATGCCATCGGCAGCTTTAACCCTGTGTGGGATTCCGGCGAAGATTCCGATGCCTGCTTCTGGCGCGCCGTGCCCTTTGCCAAGCAGGTGCTGGAAAACGAGATTGCCGCAGCCAACGCCGTGAACCGCGCGGACGAGACCGTCCAGAACGCCTACAAGAACTCCAAGGACGGCATTGTGGTCCTGCCGGACTACATGCCCTGGAAAAACGGCCTGTACAAAACCGATGCCCTGTTTGTTGTCTACCCCAGCCAGCGCGGCGGCTACAGCGCCCAGTGCGTGACCGATTACAAGACCCGCCGCAGCAAGGTGCCGTTCCCGCCCGCATGGGGCGGCCAGCCGGAGGAGATCCTGCGCGAAAAGAGCGGCCTGGCTCTCAAGTTCTGCCACCCCAGCCGTTTCCTTGTCACCGCGGAAACCAAAGAGGATGCCATTGAGGCATGCCGCCGTGCCCTGCGCGCCGCTGGAAGGCCGGTGAGCGCACAGTGAGCGCCGAAACTCTAGAGCAGTTTGGTCCCCGCCCCAGCACCGCGGCGGACTGCCAGCCAGACCCGGCTTCCGCCTGGGTCTACATGGTGCGCTGCGCGGATGGCAGCCTGTATTCCGGCTGGACCAATGACCTTGCCCGCCGCCTGCGCGCCCACAAGGGCGGCAAGGCCGGTGCCAAGTATACCCACGCCAAAGGTGCCGTTAAGCTGACCTATGCCGAGCGCTGCACCGATAAAAGTGCCGCCCTGAAGCGGGAAGCCGCCCTGAAAAAGCTGCCAAAACCCGAAAAGGAAGCTCTTGCCGCCCAGTGGACCGCTGAAAACACCATCACCCTGCGGGATGCCGCGCCGGAGGACGCCGCTGCCGTGGCGGAGCTGTACAACTGGTATGTCACCCACTCCACGGCCACTTTCCAGTATGACCTGTGTACCGAGGAATTCCAGCGCGAAAATATCGCCTATGTGCAGCAGCGCGCGCCGTTCCTGGTTGCCGTCAATGCAGCGGGCAAGCTGTGCGGCTTTGCCTGCGCCCACCCCTGGCACAGCCGCACAGCGTATGCGTGGGATGTGGAGCTAACCGTTTACTGCGCCCACGACTGAACTCGTTTCCCGGCTGGAAAACGGCGAACAGGCTGTGATCATCTGCGGAAATAATAAAAAACGGATGCGTTCGCTCCGGCTGCAGTTCCATAAGAACCCAAATGTACATATCATCGGTTTTACACGCCACGTTGCGGAATATATGGCCGCTGCCGATGTGCTGTTTACAAAGCCCGGGGGCTTAAGCAGTACCGAGGCCGCTGTGCGGCGCGTTCCGCTTGTCCACACTGATCCGATTCCGGGTTGCGAAACAAAAAACCGTGCTTTTTTTGTCTCACGCGGAATGTCCGTGACCGGCGCACATCAGAAAGAGCTGGCAGAGGCCGGCAAACCATCTCCTGTGGTAAACGAAGATTTGTCCGTTTGGAAGTTGCTGTATTCGAAAGTGGTGTAGCTCAATCCGTATCCGAAAGGCCATTGAACGGAGACTACCGCATTGTAGTCGTAAGCTCCTTCCATTTTGTCCATTTCTTCACTCACCCGATAATCGTAGGTAGTCAGTGCTGCTTCGTGTCGCGGATATGTGTAAGGCATCTTGGCACTGGGGTTCACGTCTCCTGCCAGAATGTTCGCCAATGCGTCGCCACCATAGTTTCCGGGTAATAGAATGTCAATAACTGCATCAGCCAATGGCTCCAACTCGTTGATAATGCGGGGACGACCCTCATTGAGTATCAGGATGATCGGTTTTCCTGTAGCGGCAAGTGCCTTTACCAGTTTGCTTTGGCTGGCAGAGATGGCAAGTTCGGAAAGATTACCGGGTGTTTCGCAATATGAATTCTCACCGATGCAGGCGATAATAATATCCACGTTGCGGGCGGCGGCCACAGCTTTCTCAATCTCCGGTTCATTTTCTTCCATGTAAGCACCTTCGGGTTTGTAGGTTACGCCCTGTTCCAGACGGACATGATCGGCTCCGAATTTGTTGCAGATTGCTTCGTAAATGGTGTTATATTTGTCGGCAAATCTATCGGTCAGATGTCCTTGCCACGAATAGCTCCAACCGCCGTTCAAGCAACGCATAGAGTTGGCGTTCGGACCGGTTACCAGTAGCTTTTTCCCTTGAGGAAGCGGAAGAATATTATCTTTATTTTTTAGCAATACTTCCGATTCTTCAGCTGCATGAAGTGCGATAAGTGCATGCTCCTTGCTGCCGAAGAGAGGATAATCTTTCAATAAAGTGTTCGGATGATCGAACAGACCCAGACGGAATTTAAGTCTAAGCACCCGGCGGACGGCATCGTCAATACGGCTCATGGGTATTTTCTTCTCTTGCACTAACTCTTTTAGTAGTGTACAATAATTGAGATCATACGGTTCCATAGCCATGTCTATACCTGCATTGATTGCCATTTCGATGGCTTCTTTCTTGTTTGCTGCCACATGTTCGCGGGTATAAAGATTGTTGATGTCCGCCCAGTCGGTGATTAACATTCCGTCCCATCCTAAGTCTTCTTTCAGCCATTGTGTAAGGAGTTCGCGGTCGGCGTGCACAGGCTTTCCGTTGATGGAACCACTGTTGACCATTATAGTCAGTGCACCTGCTTCCACACAAGCCCTGAACGGTGCAAAACATTTTTCACGCAGTTCGGAAACAGATATATAAGCCGGTGTGCGGTCCTTGCCGGTACGTGGCATGCTGTATCCCATGTAATGTTTCACGGAGGTGGCGATTCGGTCGGCGGGAATATGGTTAGGATCATCTCCTTGGAAGCCTCGGACAGCAGTGCTGCCCATAATGGCATTGACTAAACAGTCTTCTCCATAATTTTCCCATACACGCGGCCAACGGGGATCACGTGCCATATCGACAGTGGGGGAGTATGTCCAGGGACAATTGCTAGCCCTTGTTTCATAAGCCGTTACACGTGCCGCTTCGTAGGTCAAATCCGGATTGAAGGCAGCACCCATATTGATATTTTGAGGAAAGAGCGTGCCGCCCAATGTATAGGTAGTACCATGATTCTGATCCAGACCGTAGATACATGGAATACCAATCTCCGCCATCGACAGTTCTTGTATTCGACCGATAATCTCGTTCCACTTTTCAGGGCTTTGTGCTACCGGGCCGGGAGCATTGAGAAACGAACCTACCTTGTATTCAGCAATCGCTTTGTGGAGTTTTGCCTCGTCCAATTGGAATTCTCCATTTATCGTCTCTCCTAATACATCAATAGCAAGCTCGGTCATTTGCCCTATCTTGGCGTCAAGATCCATCTTTGATAGAAGCTCTTCCACTTGTTGTTCTATTTTAGCGTCTTCAGGAATGGCAGTGGGAACTGCCTGTTTGGAACAGGCAGTCATTGCGATAGATGCGGTCATTAATATAATATTTCTTAGTTTCATTATGATTTGTTTTTAAGTAGCATCGTTTATGTAATCTGTCATTCAGAGGGCTTTAACCCGAAGAATGACAGATACTTATGGTATGAATGATTTTTAAACTTACTTAGGAACATTATTTCACGGTTACCAAATCTACATAATAGCCATGTCCTACACATAAGAATCCGGCTTCAGCTTGAATCTTATTCAACATGTCTTGTGTTAGTATCAGTGTATATTCACCGTTTTCCGTAAATTCCATCTCACTCGCCAAGCCTGTCCAATAGCCTGTGGCAAGCTGCATTTTATGATATTCGGCAGTAGGTTCTATGGAGTAGACTACTTTCAGTGTTGATCCGGCTGTGATACCGGCAAATACATCCATTGGAATCAAACCAAAAGTTTTGTTGGGATCACCGTCCGGCTTATCCCACGAAACGTAATGGTGTCCTGACCAAAGCGTTATTTCGGTAGATACGGTCACAGTCTGTTCGGTAGTCGTAACATTGTCGTTTAAGAACTGCACAGCCTCTCCGCTACGGGTTTTGCCTGTCAGCGTATAGCTTCCATCAGACAAATCCGGACAAGTCAGCGTAATCTCTGTAGAAGATTGGTTGCTGAATTGAGATACCGTTTGCCCGCCAATGGTTAGAGAAGCGATGTTTTCGAGATTGATGCCGGAAATGGTCCAATCCACGTTGGCAGTAGCCCGGTTAGCTCCCGAAATGACAAGGGAAGCATTGGTTACTTTCACCATGTCGGCTCCATATTGATTGCCGTCGGCATCTTGCAGAACGATACGGTAATCGCCTTCGCTTACGCCTGTCGGAACGATGTATTCCAGATAGTTCTCGTCTTCCGATTCAACATAAGTAGGATCGGTGATCGTGTTTCCTCCCAAGAGGATGGCTGTTACGTTCTGTAAATTACTGCCATATAAACGGGCAGTCTTACCGGGAGATACAATTCTCTCAAAGGCTACTTCTTTCGATTGAGGGTCATCAGCCAACGGATTGACCACCACCAATCCTTCACGGGAAGTCTTCTTCCCTTTCACAGTTTCCACTTCTATTTTCAAATTATACGTACCGGCTTTCAGACTACGGTTGATTTCTTTGTCGGAGTCGGTACCCGATTCTACTTCCTGCCCATCAATGAACCAGGTTACTGTGGTGTAATCTTTCGGAGTCACGGTCAGCGCGATGGATAAGTTCGCATCCCGACTGATGTTGGCGAATGTAGCCAATTGGCCGTTCGTTCTGTCAGGGAATACCGGGGCAAGGATATGCGGATCATCATTTTCTGTCACCGTAGCGAACGGTTCTTCCTCGGTGCATGCAGTAAATGTGGAGCCTACAGCGAGTAGGGCAAATAGTGCAATATATATCTTTTTCATAATGGATGATTGTTTAATAGTTAGTTTTCAGTATCCCACCACAGAAGGCTGTGCCAATTGTCTGTTCCTCCCATGCGCTCGATGGCTTCATTGTAGCTCTTTTTATTATAGGAAGATTCCAATACAGGATAGCATAGACGTACCGGAATTTCCGTTCCACCGGTGAGGTATTGTCCGAACCCATATTCTGCCGGTGATTTCAACTTCGGATAACCGGAACGACGCACGTTTGCCCAACATTCGGCAGGATTGGTGAAGTGAAGAATCCAGGCCTGTGTATTGATAGCTTCAAGTTTCTGATTGTCCGTATGTCCGAACGCCCCTTTATCTTGAATGAATGCATCAAACTCTGCATCAGTAGTAGCCGTGCAACCGTAGTTGTCTGTCAGGAAATCAATAGCAGCACGTACTCCTTGCTTGTAAAGATCTTCTGCTGACACACTGCCGACATTCCATTTTTTCACGGTAGCTTCCGCCATCAGGAACTTCACTTCTGCAGAGGTCATCACTACGCCCGGATTGTCGCTTTTTAGGAAATTATTGGCAAGTTTGGGTTCCACTTCACGAGCCATGGTTGCTGTAACGGAAGGGTTGTTAACGGCTAATTCCGCACAAATATCGCTGTCGTACCCTGTAGGCCATGGTTCCCACGAGTAGGCACCTGGGTCGCGCGGACTGAAAGCAATCCCTTTTTCAATCATCTCTTGGGTGATGTCGACACGATTGTCGGGACTGGTGGCACTCATCAGCCCGTCATAATAACAACGGGAAATTTTGAATGTACGAGGGTCACCGGATTGGCGTAGCTGATTAAAGAAAGTGGAGCAGAGGTAACTTGGATTATTAGCGGGGTCGTTGCCGAACAATAACTGTGACAATGAATTTCCGCGATAATCAGAGTAAGCTTCTTGTCCGAAACTAAATGCGATTGTCATGTATTTGATGAGCGCATCGCTTGAGGCGTCCGTTATCACACCCCCATTGGCAGCCAAAGCGTTTTCAAATTCCGTTTGTGCCTTTGTAGGATTGACACTGGATATTCGCATGGCAAAACGTAGGCGAAGCGAGTTTGCCAGTTGTTGCCATTTAGTTACATCACCGGCATAGATGAGGTCACCTGTCACTTTATCTTTGGTCGGATCGATTTTATTGACGGCATCTTCCAGCTCCAGAAAGAAAGCGTTGTAAATATCTTCCTGTTTGTCATACTTCGGATTGAACTTTCCTTCGAGGAATCCCAGGCCGGCTTCACTGAAAGGAGCGTCTCCGTAAGTGTCGGTGATGATAGACATAAGATAAACCCGATAAATGCGGAGCACAGAGTTGATGTTCACTTTCTCTGCATCTTCGGCTGTGCGATATTGAGCATCAATGATATTCTTCAGGGATTGAGTGTAGAACGATGTCCAGATACGGCTCATTTCATTATTGTCTAGCGTATGGCGTCCGCCGTAGTTGGTGGTGTTCCAACATCCCATCAGTTGTTGGGTGAATGCATAATGGTAGTTACGGTAGATTTCCATCATACTAAGGTCTCCGTACGTTTGCAGTTGGGCAGTGGTGAGCTGCGCATTCGGGTCGATGGTAGCGGCCTTGGAAGGGTCGGTATTCATGTTTTCCATGTATTCATCGCTGCAAGAAGCGAAAAACAGGGCACATGCCATCGTGATGATTGTGATGTATTTAGATTGTCTCATGATATATCTTTTTAGAATTTCACATTTACATTAAAACCATAGCTTCTGCGTGAAGGCAACGAACCGTATTCAAGTCCCATACCGGTGGTATTGTTGTAGTTGGAATCCGGGTCGATATTCGGGATATTCTTCCATACGATGAACGGATTGCGGGCAACGAACGAAACGGTCAGTCCGCTTACTACATTCTTCAGCCAGGATTTGGGTACATTGTAACTCAACGTCAGCTCACGGCATTTCACGTATGAGTTGTCGTAAATAAACATAGAAGGTGCATTACGGCAAACGCTCATCCAGTAGTCTTCCGGATTGATGTAGATGTCGTTGGGACGATATGTCCCATCACCGTTGTCGATGACACCCGGAGCAACGAATCCGCCTGTCGGCTTCCAGTTATCGGCTCCTTTTGCAATGCCGGCTGCCAATCTTTCTTCTTCCGAGCGATACCAGGCGTCGCGTCCTGCCAATGTTTCCGGACTTTTACCCGATTCGTAAGCAGCACGGGCAGACATAGAATAGAGGTCGGCGCCTACTTTCACATCGAATACTGCTACCAGCGAGAGATTCTTGTAGGTAAAGTTGGTGAGTAATCCACCTGTCCAGTCCCAAGAGGCATTACCTAATACATGGTTGCTCTTGTCATATTGCGGCAGACCGGTTTGCGGGTCAATCAGAATATCTCCCTTTTCGTTCCGTTGGAAGTCCGGGCCTACAATAGAACCAAAGTTCTCGCCTACCTTAGCGGCCACCTGAACGTCGAGCCAAGACGCCTTTTCCAGTTCAAACATATCTGATTCGCCATCCAGTTCTTTTACTTTGTTGCTGTTTTTGGAGAAGTTCAGATTAATGTCCCAGGAAAAATCGCGTGTTTGAATCGGTCGTGTGCTAAGGGCAATCTCAATACCTTTGTTTTCTATCTTGCCGGCATTAATCAAGCGATAGTTGTAACCGGTTGTCCAGGAACTTGCCATTCCCATAATCTGGTTTTTACTGATTTGAGAATAGTAGGTGAAATCCAGTCCGATACGGTTCTTCAGGAATTTCAATTCCAATCCCATTTCCACGGAGTTTGTTTTGGTTGGTTTCAAGTCTTTGTTGGGGATGGTTCCGTTATCGATATATCCGATGGTATATCCGGGATAAGCATATTTGGATTTCGTATAGACGAGTCCCAATTGATAAGGATCGGTATCGCTACCTACTTGGGCCCATGACATACGCACCTTTCCGTAAGGCAGGAGGTCGCCCAGTTTTGTCAGCTCGGAGAATACAAAGCTACCGGAGAAAGAAGGATACACATACATGTTGTTGCCAGTGGGAAGGGTAGACGATTGGTCGCCACGCAACGTAGCATCGAGGTAAAGCATGTGTTTCCATCCCACGTTCACTGCTCCGTAAACCGAATTAATCTGCTTGCGGTAACTGCCGGGCACTACACTGATCTCGTTGAAGCTCGTCAATGAAGGGACATCGCGTATCTTCATGTCTTGAGCGGTGGTAACGGTGGTCTGGTTGTTCACCTTATATACATTGCCGCCTAATGTAGCATTGAAATCGAAATCACCCCAATGGTTGTTGTAGAGAGCCAACGCTTCAAAGTTGTACATGCGGTTGCGGAAAGCACTGTTTTGAAGTCTTCCGGCTTCGAATCCGGGAGTGGTAGGTGCTTTGTAATCATCGAACGTGAACCAGTTGAGTTCGGCACCCAGCGTTGCCTGAAGTTTCAGATGTGGGTCGATGTTCCATACGGCCTTGCCGTTCATGCGGAACAAGTCTTTCTTGGATTTGTTGAAGTTCTTATAGATATCCCAGTACGGATTCACGTTGTAGGGATCCATGCCGTTCCAGTTGGAATATTCGCCGTCGGCAGTCTGATAGGTTTGCAACCATTCCTGGTCGTAGGTGGTGGCAAGGGTCATCAGGTTTTTACCGATATTGGACTTGCTGTCGCCCAGAGCCGGACGGTTCTTCACGTCTTCCCGTGTATAGTTGACACTGAAATCCAAGTCTACCTTTCCTGCAGACGTATTGGCGCGCAGGTTGAAAATGTCACGGCTCATGTGCGTCTGGGGAACAATGTCTTTATTGCGCATATCCGTATAGGTAAAGCGAATTCCGGTTTTTCCGCTGTTCACACCTATGATGGCGGAGTTGGTGGCGGTGATACCTGTGCGGAAGAAGTTGGACGTATTGTCGGGGACAATGAGGAAAGGGCGTTCTACGCCGTCGAAATACTTCAACATGTTTGAACCGTCCGCTTTGGGGCCCCAACTTTTGTTTGTGTTGGATATGGCATCATAGCTATAAGTACCGTTGCTTCCCATACCATATATCTGTTGCACTTCATCCCATTTGGCAAGTTGGGTGTCGAAAGTCAGCGTTCCGTTATATTCCACGCTGATTTTATCCTTGTTGGCTCGCTTGGTTGTAATCAAGATAACACCGTGGCTGGCACGGCTACCATAAAGTGCAGATGCCGCAGGGCCTTTCAATACCGACATGTTTTCTACGTCATCGGCATTGATGCTCGAAATACCGTCGCCCAAGTCGAAGCCTCCGTTTGTGCCGGCACTGCCGAAATTAGTGTTGTCCAAAGGTACACCGTCCACTACATAAAGAGGCTGGTTATTGCCGGTCATTTCGGTACTGCCTCGCAGAATAACGCGCGTAGAACCGGAAGGACCACCGGCGGTCTGGCTGACTACCAAGCCTGGCACACGTCCTGCCATGGAGTTGATGAGATTCGTCTCTTTCGCTTTGGTCAAGGCTTCACCTTTCACTTCATCAATGCCGTAGCCCAACGCTTTGCGCTCTCTCTTGATGCCAAGGGCGGTAACTACCACTTCATCCAATGCTTTGGCATCCTCTTTCAAGGTGATGTTCAAAGGACCTCTTCCCGCTTTTACTTCTTCGGATTTATAACCCACGTAGCTGACAACGAGCGTAGCTCCCGCTTTTACATTCAAACTGAAATTTCCATCCAGATCGGTAATCGTTCCGTTGGCAGTTCCTTTCTCCACTACGGAAGCCCCAATGATGGGACCTGTGGCATCGCTCACTTTTCCGGTTACCTTGTTGCTTTGTTGTTGAATAGCTTGGGAACTTGGTTCCGTTGCTGCATACACTTGCTGGAAACTTCCCGCCATCCAAAGGGCGAGTGTTCCGCAAAACAGTAGATACTTACATTTTTCCATATTCATAGCATGTATATTTAAGATTCCTATAATATTTTCACCCAGTCGATGTACATATTCACTTTCTGACCGTCTTTCAGGCCCGTCAGTTTATTAATATCGGTAATTCCTGTAAACGCACCTCCCACGGCGAGGTTGAACAGGATGTAGAAGTTGTCATGAAAGTATGTGTTCGAGCTAATGTCGAACGTATGAAACTTGACGTTGTCAATGGATATTGTCAGGTTGTTTTCATCCCAATCCAGGGAGTAGGTGTGATAATTGCCGTCTTGTAGGCTGTTGGCAACATTGGCTTTGTAGTATTGCTGTTCGTGAGCCGCTGCGCTGGGGCCATAGTGAATGGCGGTGTTCACTTGTTTTTCCGAATCGCCCGCAGCCATTCCGCTCTGTTCTCCCATTTCCATAATATCAATCTCCCCGCATGCCGGCCACTGTTTGTCGTTGTCTCCCATCATCCAGAAAGCAGGCCATAGTCCGCCGTTAGTCTTGGGAAGCTTGATACTTGCTTCTATCTTGCGATACTTGAAACTCTTTTTCCCTTTTGAATTGATCCTGCCTGAATAGATTTTATTCCCTTTGCGTTCGGCGGTAAGAATCAGAACCGATTTATCCCCGTCTTTTCCTACCGATACATGAGCGGCATCGTATGCCTGTAGCTCTTGGTTGGTCCAACCGGGTTCATGAGTTTCTTTCGTCCATACTTTTTCGTCGAAAAAGTTGAAATCGTCTTTAAAAAGAATGTCTTGTGGATTTTCTTCCGGTTCCGTTCCAACAGAATCCGACGAACAGGATTGTTGCGCGAAGCAAACGGATAAAAATAGGAATAGTGCTACTTTTTTCATCGTTTTAGCATTTTAAAGGTTAAACGTAATATGTGCTTTATACTTGTAAAGCTTGGTGCAAAGATGCTAATATCCGGCTGAAACGATGGTCAGATTGCTGACATATTAGGTTTGATTGCTGACAAATCTGCTGATTTTTATCGAACGGACGTTATCTTACCCATTCTTTTTCGAAGATTGTTGCTGTACGGAATGATCCCAAGATACTATTGCTGACAATAACTCGTCAATATGCAGTTTTTATTTCTTTCTCTTGCTTATATTATTTTTTCAATTGCCTAAGGAGTTTTCGTTTGACAGTTGTTGAACGAACGCTTGACATATGTTGAACTATCGCTTGACTATAGTCAAACGAAAACTCCTTAGGCAATGAAATAACTATCAATAGGTAAACGATTGCTTAAAAATAACTAATAAAATCATTAGTGGCAATTGATTCCAAACCATGCGGTTTTTAGTTAGGAATTTAATTCAGACATAAGAACATAAGAACAAAAAATAAAATAGCCGTTCAATAAGCAACAGAAATAATTTTCAAAGCGCAGCATTTATGTTCTTTTGTTCTTATGTCTAAAAACAAATGATCGTTTAGCTCATTTCTATACCTTTAATACTTGTCTATTTACCACTATATTTACTCGGTTGCATCCCGAATTGTTTCTTGAACAATGAACTGAAATACTTCGTGTTGACAAATCCGGTTTCGGTGGCGACATCGGTTACGCTTTTACCTTCTTTCAGCAGTTCGGCAGCTTTTTGTAGCCGGATGATACGAATAAACTCTTGCGGCCCTTTTCCCGTCAGTGATTTAAGGCGACTGTAGAATAGTGTTCGGCTCATTGCCATTTCATGGCATAAGAGATTGATGTTGAAATCGGGTTCATCCAAATGTTCAAGAACAAACCGGGTAGCTTGCATGATAAACCGGCGGTCGCCCTCGGCCATTGTTTCGCTTGCTGTCGTTACGTTTTTGTTGTCGATACTTTCATTGTTTTCATTGCTTTCATTGTCGTCACGTTTGCCGCCCGCCTCTACTTGAGCGATGGCTTGCCGCATGAAAAACTGCCGTTGCCTGTTTCGATTGTCAATCAATCCTTGTACTTTCAATTTCAGTATCTCTGTACTAAATGGTTTGGGGATATAATCATCCGCGCCTTTCTTCAATCCTTCCACTATTGCTTCGTGGTTAGCCTTTGCCGTCAGCAGAACGACGGGAATACCTGATGTGTCAGGATTTTCCTTGACCATTCTGCAAAGCTCGTCACCCCGTATGCCGGGCATCATGACGTCGGAGAGGATGATGTCCGGATATTCATTGGCGAGACAGGCGATAGCTTCGTGTCCGTCGGCAACATCAATCACCCGATAGAGGTGTTCAAAGGTCTGGCGGAGGTAGTGACGGAGAGTTTCGTGGTCTTCTACAATGAGCAATGTATTCCGGTCGTCCGGATCTTTCATTTTATCCGTTTCGGGGCTGTTATTATCCGATGTGCCGGCAAGGTGTTCGAGGGATGATTCGTGCGACACGGGTTCGGCTACGGTGGTGGTTCGCGGCAATGTTACGATGAAAGTAGTTCCCTTGCCCTCCTCGGAACAGAAAGTGATTTTTCCATGCAGCATCTTTACAATGCGTTGCACCTGCAACAGTCCGAATCCGGTTCCTTCTTCCTGTGACTGCCGGGCATTTTCGGCTCTGTAAATATCGGAGAAGATATGCTTTTTCGCTTTCTTCGGTATGCCTATTCCGTTATCTTTCAACGAAAGGATGGCTTTGCGTTTCGTGGCTTTCAAATCCAGACTGATTTCTCCCTGGGGCATGGTGTATTTGCAGGCATTGGAAAGAAGATTGTCGAGTAACATCTCTATCAGGTGTTTGTCGGCCGAAACGAAAACGGATTCGTCGGGTTGGGTCAGATTCAGTGTCAACTGCTTCTTCTCGCAAAAAGACCGGAAGACGGAGACTTCTTTCAGCAAAACTTCATTCAGACAAAGCGGAACCGATGAAGAGGATGGCTTGTGGGCGTCTACCTTTTCAAATTCGAGCAACTGTGTGATGAGCGAATGGAGTTTCTGGGTACTTTCATGGGCCAGATTCAGGTAATAACGGGCTTTGTCCGAGAGATCCTGTTCCCGGTTCAAATCCTCCAGTGGCGCCATGATAAGCGTTACCGGCGTGCGAATGTCGTGCGCCGTGTCGATGAAGAAACGTATTTTGTCTTCGTCGTATTTCTTTTGGAGCTGGTTGCTCTTATAGCGCAGGATGAAATAGAAAACGAAGCCTATTATAAATAGGTAAATAGTCCAAGCCCACCACGAGTTCCACCATGGCTGGCTCACTTTCACTTCTAAGGTGCTTTCGGAGATAGTCTTTCCGTCGCTGCGTCGCAGGCTGCGCACTTTAAAAAGATAAGTGCCCGGCGATACCTTGGTGTAGGATGCCTTGCCCTCGGCAGACGGTTTGCTCCAGTCATTGTCATACCCTTCTAAAATATGCTGATAGACAATATCGCGCTGGAAACGATAGTTGATAGATTCAAAAGAAACGGTAAACGAGTTGTATTTATAGCCGAGCCGTACCGCACGGTCGGCAAGCATATCATGGATGGCGGGTCTCAACGATTCTTCTTCCTGGACGTTTTGATAATCAACCGTCAGCCCCGTGAAACGCAGGAGCGTCCAGTAGTCTACGGTTGAGATGTCGAGTGGCATGATAAAGACAGCGCCATCCGTGCTGCCATACACAAACTCGCCGTTCATCAACCGGGCAAATGAGGATTTGTTATATTCCTTGTCTATATTGCCTGCATAGTTGAGGTTCGACACGCGCAGGCTGTCTATCAAGGCAATTCCTTTTCCGGTGCTGACCCACAAGCGTTTCTTGTCGTCTCGCTGCAAACTATATATATCGTTGGACGGCAATCCCTCTTGAACGGTGAAAGTCTTTACCGTCCGGTTTTTCATATCATATAGATTCAATCCTCCCCCTTCGGTTCCCAGCCACACGGTTCCGTCGTCATTGAACAGCATAGAGATGATATAAGCACTGACATTCTGATTGTGAAATTCCTGGGAATTGGCATAGTGCTGTATATTCCCTGTATGTTTGTCCACTAGGAAAAAACCGTTGACGGTAGCCACCGCTACCCGGTTTCGGTCGATAGGTTCAATGGACTGTACCCAATTCACGTCGAAAGACTGTCTGCTGCCTTTTTCTTTTTCAAACATGATCAGGCATCCGTCCAGACCTCCTATCCATAAGTCTCCCTCCATGTCTTGTCTGACGGAGAAAATATAATTGGTGGTCAATTGCCCTTGTTGCTTGGTGAGATGGCGTAACACGCGTCCGTTGTTATCCAATAGATACACTCCGTCTCCGTACGTTCCTACCCATACGTTCCCATTTCCGGATGTGCAAAGAGAAATGGTTACGATTTCTTTCAGCACGTGTTTCCAAGTGCCTGACAGGGTGTTTCGGATGCTGATTCCATCATCGGTAGCGAACCATTGGTTGCCATCCGGGTTTTCTTCGATATCATTCACGTTGTTGCTGATGAGAGAATGGGTATTTCCCTTTTCGTGTGCTAATATCGAAATGGGATGTTTCAGCAGGATAGCCACGGATACACCTCCCGTATAACTACCTATCCAGATGTTGCCCTGATCGTCTCTGGTTACGGCATATACGCCGTTTCCGCGCAGGTAAGTATCTGTGTCATCTTTGGTATTCATCAGTAAACGGGCTTTCTTGGTGTCCTTGTCTATCGCATACACACCGCCACCGTCCACGCCTATGAGTATGGTATGTACATCATAGTCTGTAATTGCCCGTATCGGATGAAGGAACGTGCTCCCTTGTCCCTCCAGCGCAAGCACTTTGGAAGTGTCGAGGTTCATCACAGACAAACCGCTGCCAAATGTGCCTATCCAGAGTTCTTTTTTCGGTTTGTCGCAGAACAATGTTTGTACATTCCACCCCTCCAGCAGCTGGCGTTTCTTATCCGGCAGGGCGTGTGACAGTTGCCAGACTCCGTTAGAAGTGCCCACAAAAAGCGACTCGCCGGCAAATGCGATGTCGTTGACATATTGTCCTTTCAACACGGCAACTATACGATGGTCCGCTTCTTGCTTGTATAGTCCTTTATCCGCCCCCATCCACCAGGTTCCGTCACTATCCAAACAGAGTTTGTTCAAGATGACTTCTTCCTGAATCAATTGTCCCAGGTGGAGGACTTGCTCAAAATGATCCAGGATGGTGGAGTATCGGTAAATTCGTCCGGTATGGTCGTAGGCAAACAGTCCTTGTTGTGCGTCGTACAATAAGTAAAGTCTGCGTCCGGCAAGATCGCCATAATAGAAACTGCCCGGCAAATCATAGTTCTTTACCGTATGACCGTTGTATCTGTCTATTCCGGTTTTTGTAGCAATCCACATAGCACCGTCTCCATCCTCGACAATCGAAAAAACGCGTTGGCTACTAAGGCCTTCTGCATAGCCTACATGCCTGACATCGAACATCCGGTTGGTCAGTTCGGCTTTGACAGCTATGCTTATCATTAGTAGTAAGGTGATAACAAGATTAAAACGAACCATATTCTTTTAATTGTTGACATTACAAAGATAAAGTTTCTTTAGAAAATCCCAACAGAATAGGGGTGTGAAATTAGAAGGAATATTCAGTAAATGTTCCTATGTAAAGTCAATCAGGAAATCAACAAGATTTATATTTCCGGGAATGGCAAGTTTCTTTCTTATTCGGTAACGGGCTGTTTCTACTCCACGAATAGTAAGATTGGTGAACTGCGCAATATCTTTGGTCGATAGATTTAGCCGTAACAGTGCACAAAATCTCAAGTCACTGGCTGTGAGACTGGGATATTGTTTACGCAGGTTACGGAAGAAATTCTTATGGATCATATCAAAATTCTTGTGGTAAATATCCCAGAATTCCTCCTCATTCAGGTTTCCGTTAATCTGTTTTAGTATGGTGTCTATATCATGTTGATTGATAATTCCCTTATGTTCTTGTTCAGACATAACCTCTTTCAAGCTTTCAACCGCTTTACGTTGGACTACGGCATCGAGAGCCAGGCTGGCTAATTCCTTACTTTTGACCTGTAATTCTGCTTCAAGTAATTGCTCGCGTTGTTGCGCAATGATATGTTCCTGCTCCAACATCTTGAAGTCCTGTTTCATTTTCTCTTTTTCAAACTCCCTATTACGTTTTCTTAGCATTTTGGCAGCATGCCAACGAGAGTAGAAGTATACTATTACACTCGCAAGAAGCACATATATTATCCAAGCATATATGGACAGATAAAATGGGCGTGGTTTATTGAAATAATATTCTACGGAACTAAGTACCTGACCATCGACATTTTTCACTGAAGCCGTAAAATGATAATCTCCATACCCTAAGCTACCAAATGTGACTACCGGATCGGCTGATTCTGACATCAGATCCAAGCTACTTCCCGTGAGGTGATAACAAAAACGGAGAGGTTCGCAGTTAAAATTAGGATAAGACAAATGGAAAGTTATATCCCCCCATATTTTCTTGTTGTCTTTCTTTTCGGCAGATACAGGCATTAGATGCAATTGATAATCCTGCGACAAAGAAGTAGCTTTTCTAATGAGTAAAGAATTCCTTTGCAGCAAAGTGTCTTTTTTCAGATTCATATCCAAACGCCCTATACCATTGTTGAGACAGAAATAAGTAATGTTATTGTTTACATATACATTATTATTGTTTTCATTGCATTCAAGTCCGAAAAAAGAGGAAGGGATGAAGCGTTCCATCCTGAAATTGTCATTATCATATCTTATCAGGGTGTATCCGCGATAGTCGGTAAGCCAATAGAGGTTATCATCTACCGGTATAGCCATATTAATCCCATTTTTGAGAATGGAGTTAAGTTGTACGAAAGGTATGATACGTTGGTTAATATCATCATAAGTATACGTTCTTTTGCTGTCCGACAATACCACTCTTCCACGTATCTTCATAACATGCATTAGGCTTGCATTATTCTCTTCGTCTGACAATGATTTGATATACGTGCACTTTTCCACCTTTTTTAAATCCCTTGAAAGCTCTATCCTGTAGATACCGAGACTCATATGTGCAGCCCATATATTTCCACTATGATCGACCTCGAACTGGCGTACCGGATTCCAGAAGCCATCAATGGAATGAGAAAAACTCCATTTACCATTATATTTACGATAGACTCGGAGGTTATAATAAGACGACTCAATGAGAACTTCCTGCCCATTAATTATACATTTGCGCAGACACGTGCTACTAGTTTCTGTTTCAGGGATGTTACTGGCTACAGTTCCCGTTATAATTTTAGTTCCGAAATTGTTTCCCAGCAGAATTTGTGAATCAAATGTACTGATATGCCAGTTCTGTCCTTCGGTACCCTGGATAGGAACAATTGTTTGGTCGGCAAAAGAGTACAACCAGGCAGACTGGTTAGTAGCAATATATAGACTATTATTAAATGCATTGACCCCATATACCATTCCGAATGACTGTGAATTGCGGTCAGGTATCAGAATGGAATAGGGAGAACCGGTATGGATTAATGCAATGCCGATATCAAGTGCCGCCCATACATTATTATCCCGATCACAGAAAAGCCGTAATACAGAATTGTTATATAAACGATTTTCCATATCATAATGCCACTTCTCTTTTCCTTCTTTGTCAACGGCATAAATACCATTGCGGATCGTTCCGAGTACGATTGTCGAATCTGATGGAATCATTACGGCACGATTCATCTGCTGACTTTTTAATTCCTGATCGATAGCGGTAGGGTGGGGAGAAAGTGTCTTTCCGTCATAGTCAAAAAGTCCGTTCCACTCGGTACATAGAATCATTTTTCCTCCTGCGGTGGGAATGACTGCAACCACAGAGTCATCTTTTAATGCTTTACGTTTAATCAATAGTTTATATTCATCATTTTCCAGAAGATAAAAATCACCGTTGACCATCTGTACATAGATTTGTCCATGCGCTTTATGAAAATACAATGGCAAATGTTGAGAGTTATAGTGTGCGGTTACTTTCTTTCCGTCATATTTAAACCAAGAACTGAATGATTGGAAATAAATGCATTCACCTATTTTGAGTATATTCCATATTTCATCATTGTGTGTTTCGATATTCTTGAGTTGGCTCCATAAGGAAGTGTATTCAAGTATACCAAGAGAGTTGCGGCTGAAATAGCCGAAATCCTCGTATGTTCCCACATAAATACGGTCACCATCAATGAGTATGGATCGCACAAGCTGATTACCGGGCATTTGATATTTACTCCACGTATAGCCATCGAAACATAATAGTCCTGTATTATTTCCAATGTACATCTCTCCGTTCTTTCCTTGAGCTAAAGCCCAGTTTTGTAATCCCGCTTGGTAGTCTTTGGCTGTATAGTTGGTCACAATGGGCATAAATGTAGATGCATGACTTATTACTGGGGATAAACATCCTCCTATGAAAATAAATAATAAATAGATAAAATCAGTGCGTCTCATAGAATACTCTCTCTATTATAGTGATGGAAAATAATTTCAAATATAATATCAAATAATTAAAAAATCCCAAATCAGCGAAAAAACATGCCAAAATAAGTGTCTACAAGCGATAAACGTACTAAAAACGTAGTGTTGTACAGCATAAAAGTAGTAGCGTAGTATGCGTTATTTTGCAAGAATTTTAAAAACTCCATTCCTTTGTTGCATCGATTTTTTAGCAACCTTATTATCAACTAATACGTAAAAAAATGAAGAGAAAGATTACTTTTCTTGTAGTTGCAGTGTTGTGTTTACAGACACTGCTTGCTCAAAACAAAACAATCAGAGGTACTATTGTTGATTCCTTTAGTGAACCGATCATTGGTGCGTCTGCTCATGTAAAAGGTACCTATACTGGTACTATCTCGGACCTTAATGGTAACTATACTTTGGAAAACGTTCCCGAAGATGCTATTATTACCTTCTCTTATATAGGAATGATACCTCAAGAAATTGCTGTAAAAGGGAAGAATGTAATCAATGTTCAATTAAAAGATGATGTTCAGAAGCTGGAAGAAGTGGTTGTGATCGGTTACGGTTCAGCCAAGGCCAAGGACTTGACTTCTCCCATTACGGTAGTCAAGGGAGAAGCGTTACTTTCTACTCCCGCCTCTTCACCTATGGCTGCCATGCAAGGGAAAGTGGCCGGAGTAAATGTAACTAATAGCGGTACTCCGGGAGAAGGGCCGAAGGTAGCCATTCGTGGTAAAGGGTCATTTTCCAACAGTTCGCCTCTTTATGTTGTAGACGG
>OGWT01001218.1_pt1 | contig 20110 bp, 26 predicted proteins | sample 1576101 | NCBI WGS metagenome assembly OGWT01 (sample SAMEA3541481, study PRJEB24748) | human gut metagenome | biome: human gut; feature: human-associated habitat; material: faeces | place: China | collected 2012 | reverse complement strand
GTGGCAGCAATTGACGCGGGCAACCTGCTACCCGTTGCCGAAGTGATGCGCCGGAAGTACCCACAGGCACAAATCATCATTGCCGCAGATAACGACCAGATGGGCGAAAGTGACGGAATTAAAGGAGTGAAAGTTAACACTGGCAAGGAGGCCGCAGAGAAAGCCGCGAAAGCCGTTTCTGGCTGGGTTTCCATGCCACCAGTGGACTATAAAGCGGACTGGAACGACTACCACCAGCAATACGGCCTCGAAGCGGCCACAGCAGCATTTAACGACTCAATGTATCAACCGGAGGGTAAGAAAGTGGGTGCGACACTGACAGCTATCGACGGCGGCAAGAAAAAACTTGGTATCGACGACGATCTGAAACCGCGAGTAGAGAGCCGTGCGGATGGCATTCACTGGATCACCCCGAAAGTGGACAAAGACACAGGAGAAATTATCAATACCGAGGCGTGGCTATGCTCTCCGCTGGAGATTGCTGGTGCGGGGAGTGATAACGCCAGACAGCGCTTTCTGATCCTGCGTTGGGACGTCCCCGGCAACCGGGGGCAAGTTACCCGTGCGCTTCCATGGGAGGACATTGGCGACCGTGAGGGATGGCGCACGCTGAAAAACGGCGGTGTCAGTGTGACAACCAAACCATCGTTGCGGGCAATTCTGGCCGACTGGCTGCAGCGAACTGGTAGCGGCAAGGAATGGCAGATCAGCCACACCACAGGCTGGCACAACGGGGCGTACATCATGCCGGATGGTGATGTTATTGGTGAGCCAGAGATACCGCTGTTATTCAGTGGTCGGAGTGCGGCGGCTGGTGGCTATACCGTCAGTGGAACGCCGGAAAGCTGGCGTGATTCGGTGGCGCGTCTTGCGCTGGGAAACCCGTCAATGATGCTGGGCGTTGCTGCTGCGCTTTCTGCGCCGCTGATCGGGCTTGTTGGCGCTGACGGGTTCGGCGTGCATCTTTTCGAGCAGTCCAGCGCAGGGAAGACAACCACCGCCAACATTGCCAGCAGTTTATACGGTGAACCGGATGCCTTGCGCCTTACCTGGTACGGTACAGCGCTGGGTATCGCCAACGAAGCGGAAGCGCATAACGACAGCCTGTTACCGCTGGATGAAGTGGGGCAGGGCAGTAGCGCCAAAGACGTTGCTACGTCTGCTTACACGCTGTTTAACGGTGCCGGAAAGCTACAGGGGGCCAAGGAGGGCGGCAACCGTGAGTTAAAGCGCTGGCGCACCGTGGCGATCAGTACCGGGGAAATGGACATTGAGACGTTTCTTTCTGCTGGTGGGCTGAAAGTTAAGGCCGGGCAACTGGTGCGATTGCTTAATTTACCGATGGAGAAATCAGTAACGCACCATGAGTACCAGAACGGGAAGCAACACGCCGACGCACTCAAAGAGGCTTACCAGACGAACCACGGAGCCGCAGGCCGTGAATGGATTAAATGGCTTGCAGGCCACCAGCAGGAGGCAAAACAAGCTGTCAAAGCGGCGCAGGAGCGCTGGCGTAGTCTTATCCCTGCTGATTATGGCGAACAGGTTCATCGTGTAGGCGAGCGGTTCGCTATTCTGGAGGCGGCGCTGGTGCTGGGGATGCCTGTCACTGGCTGGGGGGAGCAGGAAAGCCGGGACGCCATCCAGCATGGCTTTAACGCCTGGGTGAAAGAGTTTGGCACGGGGAACCGTGAGCATAAGCAGATCATCGAGCAGGCAGAGGCGTTTCTTAATGCATACGGACTGAGCCGATTTGCACCTTACCCTTATGACCCGGCTGACATGCCGATTCGGGATTTGGCCGGGTACCGTCAGAAAGGGGCGCATGATGCTGATCCGATAGTGTTCTACACGTTCCCGGCAGCATTCGAAGGTGAGATTGCGAAGGGATTCAACGCGAAACAGTTTGCCCGTGTGCTGGCCGGGGCTGGGGTGCTGAAACCGCCAGCCAGCGGAAGGGGGTATCAGCGTAAATCCCCGCGAATTGATGGACGCCAGATAAACGTTTATGTGCTCCAGCTACGACCCGACGAGATAGAGGGTGAAGAATAAAAACACACATACGAGATGTTTTTTTGTTGGTTCAGTTGGTTCAGTAACTATTTAATTAATATAAGTATATGTATTTAATGCATTTACATGCTTGTAAGTGAACCAACACCGAACCAACAAAGCCCCATTTTGAACCAACAAATGCCGCTATTGAACCAACGCCCTTTTCTGGCTGGCCTGTAAATCTTTCCCACTGAACCAACACGAAAATAGCGTTTGTTGGTTCAAAATGGGGCTTTGTTGGTTCACTCCGAAAGAAATAATCCTTATAAAACAACAATCTTTACAAATTGAACCAACTGAACCAACTGAACCAACATGTTTTTGTTTATCTATAGAGTTTTTTTCGGAGAGTAATTACGAATTTGGAGGGGCATCGCCTAAGCGACAGTATGCGGAAACGGCAACTTTGCGGAGCGGAAAAGAAAAAGCCCGCGCTGGAGAGGCGAGGGCTTTTGTTAACCATGTTTATGCAATCACACAATGGTGGATCACCGTCATAGTATCACGTCGATTTATCATTTCAATATACGCAATGATATTTACTAACATTGCAATTTATGCAATGATTAGAATTTAAACAACGCAAAAGGTTATGAACAATGAAACAGATAACCAATGTTAATCTGGAAAGTGATAACGCTGGTGGTACCGTCGAGGTGACTTACTCCGATGATACGTTCGAAAGGCTGACCTGCTCGCTTCCTGTGGCTCTCGTCATTGCGAATCTTGCAACGACGCTTAAGCAGGAACGTGCAACACGCATTGCAACTGGCGACCGCCTGCGTCGGATGTACACCCGCGATAGTGACATGATTACTCGCAGTGGCAGCGGCGCTTCCACGACCTCCACCGCGCCAACGTCAATGGACGCTGAATTTATGCGCCTGGTACGCGCTGTAGCGCCAAAGTATGACAATGCCCTTCCTGATACCGATCCTCGCCTTGTTGCGCTTGATGTGCTGCGTTACGCACCCGCTGAGGCATTCAGTGCGGTACATCCGACCCCGCTATCAGAGATTCAGCTTGATCAGGCTATCGACGTTCTGGAGCAGGTTGGCGACTACATGCGAGTTAACAACGTTTCACCGAAGATTCTCTCCACAGGCGACGCCATTCGCAGCATTAACACCGACAACGCCAGTTTCTGGCATCGCACGAAGTAAGGAGCAATGAGCATGGCTATTTATGACCCAAAATTAGCAGCAGGAAACCCGCAAAGCGCCGGGCGTAAACTCTTTGGCCGTGAACAGGCCGAGCAATTGCGGATGCGTAACAACTTCAACAACGAATGCCGCAATCTGGAAAAAGTCAACGAAGCGAATGCAAAGTTCTGGAGTGAACAGGATGAAAAAGCCAAACGTTAAGCCGGTATTACTCTCTGGCGACCAGTTCGCCGCAATCTGCAAGATCCAGGAGCGCGAACGCCAGCGCTCCGATATTGGCGTAGCGCCGTCTATCCACCAAATTGCACGTGGGCTGGTGGCTAAGGCGCTGGAATCAATGGCCGTTGAAGGGAGTGTGTGATGGAGACTCCCCCAACGCAGTTAAATTTAACTAAATGACAGATCTAACGGAGAGTAAGCAGCGTGAGTGATGGCGTAATTGTTGAATTCAGCAAAAGCCCTATGTGGGACAGAAATATCGCGATCCATGAAGCCGGTCACGCGATGGCTGCGTGGTTTACGGGTGCTAGGCAAATTGAGATATCTATTGCTGATGAGTTTCGTATTGCTCGACTGGCTAACGGCAAAGAGGTCGATAATTGCCGGGCGGTATGCTCACATCTCCCCGTCAGAAAAGATGAACTGGCGCAGATGGTCGTCTCTTTTTCTGGCGTAATGGCACAACACCTTTACTCAGGCGAACCACCTGAAAAACTACTGGAAAATGGAGGGAAAGGAGACGCCAGCGATATTCGGAAAGTGCTTGAGCAATACAGGAACCAAGGCGCAACAGGAGATGATTGCGACAAGCTCTATAGCCGGGCTTATTTAATTTCGCTAAAGCTAGTTAAGCATTACTGGTGGGAGATTATCGCGTTAGCAAAGATGGTCGAGCATTATAATTACGTCGCGTCAAACAAGGTAAGCAGCATGCTGAGCTATTTTGTTTCAACACAGCATATTTGCTGCTCTCTTGAGGATCTGGAGAGAGAGTGATAGCTACCCATGAGAGGATCTGTAACTTATTGAAGGTGATTAATAATGGCAGCACCTGAGAACAGGCAAAAACAGGTAACACGGAATAAGCGCGGCCAGTTTGCTAAGGGGAATAGCGGGAATCCCGGAGGTAGACCAAAAACAGCTACTGAATTGCGTAACCTTCTGGCGGAGGGGGCGGAGGATGCAGCGGATGCCATTCTAAAAAAAGCCAGAAAAGGCGATATGGCAGCGTGCAGAATCATCCTCGATCGCATTGTCCCGCCAAGCAAACCAATATTGCCTCCAACGCCCTTTGATCTCGATGACTCAGACCCACAGTCGCTGGCCCGTTCGGTGATGAAAGCTATAGCCGCTGGGACGTTATCAGCAGATCAAGGTAAGGTTATACTTGATGGGCTAGCCAGCATGATGAAAGTCATTGAAATAACTGAGCTAGAAGAACGCATAGCCCGTCTGGAAGGAGAACATAATGAATGAACGGATAAAACGCATCATCGCACTGGAGAAAGTCATGGCTAAGACTAAACCTTTAAGCGTGGAGGCTAGCACCAAAGAAATCGCAGAAGCGTTAATTATGCTGTATGACGACCCCCGCAGCCCGGCAGATATCGCCAATATGGTTTCCAGCGGTTGCTATTCTCCGCCAGTACACCAGTTAGAATCAAAATTCGAGGATCCCAGAAAGTCAGGTGAGCGCTACCGGATGATGTGCCGCTAAATGTCACATCTGGTATTGAGTAACTTACCCCATTCAGCGCCATACATCACAGAGCAGTTTTTGGACTACACGCAAAATCAGACTGCAAATAAATCCTTATATTTCAGGTGATTAAATAATAGCCTTGCATTCCTGTACCGGATGCCTGTTGGCATTGCCGGGGCTATCTCTCGCCCGCAGGACTTAACCGTCGAACCGGTGATCCTTAAATCCGCTAACGCCTTCGCTGCCTATGGTCTGGCTGGCAAATATGACGCTGACGGCTTTTTCGTGCCGCTGGCGGACGGTGACACCGCCGACAAGGTGAAGGGGATCTACGTTCGTCCGTATCCGACCACATCGCAGCCAGACATGGTTCGCCAGGTGGGGACGGATAAGAACTTCCCGGGTGACGCCATGAAGCGTGGCTACATGACCGTTAATCTCGGTTCTGATTTTGATGCCAGCACCATCAAAAAAGGCGACCCGGTATACGTTGTCGTCTCCACTGATGAATCCATCAAAGTGCCGCTGGGCGGCTTCATGTCCACGTCCGTCAGTGGCAAAAACGTGGCGCTGACCAACGCCGAATTCACAGGGGCCGGTGACGCTAACGGCAATGCAGAAATCTCCTGGAAGATTTAAGGAACAGACGAATGATTACTTTTGATCAGGCAACCGTTGATAGCTCTGGTGCCTTTCTCATCGGGGAGCTGGAGCGACTCGACCAGACGCTGAACCTGCCGCTGGTGGGTTACACCTGGACCCGCGATATTCAGCTGCGTGAAGACGTTTCTATCGCAGATGACATTTCCAGCTGGACTAACACCAGTTTTGGCGCTGCTGGTACTGGCGCAAATCCGAATGGTAAAAACTGGGTAGGCAAAGACTCCACCGCTATTGCTGGCGTGAACGTGGATATCAGCAAAGACGGCAATCCACTGAACCTCTGGGGCATGGAACTGGGCTGGACCGTTGTAGAGCTGGCAGCAGCTCAGCAGGTAGGTCGCCCGATTGATACCCAGAAGTACGACGGGATGCAGCTCAAATGGCAGATGGATAACGACGAGCAGGTTTACATCGGCGATGATGCGCTCGGCCTGAAAGGGCTGGCAAACCTTGTCGGTGTGACGCTGAACAATGCGCCGAAGACCTGGGCGAACTCAACCAACGACGAGATCCTCGATAGCGTGAACAGCATTCTGTCTAATTCCTGGGCAGCATCCGGTTATTCCATCGTGCCTTCTGATCTGCGCATTCCGCCAGAGCAGTATTCACTGCTGGCGAGCCGTAAGGTTTCCGAAGCGGGTAACCAGTCACTGCTGACCTATCTGGCCGTGAACACTATCGCTTTCCACCAGAACGGCGTTCCGCTTGAAATCAAAGCGGTCAAATGGCTGAAAGGGCGTGGGGTTGGCGGTAAAGACCGTATGATCGCCTACACCAACGACAAGAAATACGTGCGCTATCCGCTGGTGCCGTTGCAGAGCGTTCCTGTCCAGTATCGCGGTCTGTACCAGATTGCGACCTACTACGGCAAGCTCGGTGCGGTTGAGCCAGTGTACAAAGAAACCCTGTCCTACGTGGACGGTATCTGATAACCAGAACGGCCCCGAAAGGGGCCAGAAGGGAACTGAAAATGGCGAAAGAAAAGCTGGTTACCATCCATGTTCACACCCCGTTTACGCTGACGCTCGGCGATCAGTCAAAAAGGGAGTTTGGCCGGGGACGGCATAACGTACCGGAAGAGGTCGCGTCGCACTGGTTCACCCAGGCGCATTCTGAGCTTTCCGAAAGCGTGATTAGCGACACCGATGATCTGCAACCCATTATCGACAGCCTGCAAGCGCAGATTGCCGACAAAGATAAGCAGATTGTCGATAAAGATCAGCTGATTGCCGACCTGAAAGAAGCGCTGCTCAAGCTGAAAGAGCAGAACGACAGCCTGCAAGCGCAGATTGCTGCCGCCCAGACTGGCGGTAATGGGGCGAAAGATGCCAAAGAATCAAAGCCTGCCAACAGTAAGTGATTTTCGCCGCGACTTTCCACAGTTTGCTGACCCTGCCAAATATCCCGAAGCACAAATCCAGTTTCGTCTGAATCTGGCTGATGTGCTGCTGAGCGAAAACGTCACCGGCAAAGAGTTGTTTCTGTACTTTGTCGAGTTGTTCGTGGCTCACTACATGACGCTCTGGGCGGCAGATAGCCGGGCAATGCTCGTCGGCGGCCCGGGCGGTTCAACCAATGGTGTTCAATCCTCCAAGTCCGTTGACAAGGTAAGTGTCAGCTATGACACCAGCGCGACGCTAAACCCTGACGCAGGCTTCTGGAATAATACCCGATATGGCGCTGAATTTTATCAGCTGATCACGATGTTCGGTGCGGGCGGTCGCCAGCTATGAGTTTCAAAAGCGGTGTAACAACGAGGGTGGATAACGCTCAGGCCATTCTGGATGCGCTCAGGTCGCTAACCAAAAAGGATGTGCTGGTCGGCATCCCTTCGGAAGACAGCGAGCGTGAAGATGTTCCGTTTGGTAATGCGGGGATCGGCTACGTCAATGAATACGGCTCACCGGCGCAAAATATCCCCCCACGCCCGCACCTGATCCCCGGCGTTAAATCGGTAGAGGAACAGACGGTGCCGCAGCTCAAAGCAGCGGCGCAGGCTGCGCTTGATGGTAATGCGGCGGGTGCGGAAAGAGCTCTCAACCGTGCAGGTACAGTGGCAGCAAGAGGTGTGAAAAATTACATCAAAGCTGCCGATTTTACTCCGCTTGCAGATAGCACCGTTGAAGTACGCGCGCGCCGTGGTCGCAAAGGTGCGAAAGCGGAACTTGCGCGACGGGCTGCTGGCGAATCCCCAGGCACCACTTTGGCTAAGCCTCTTTACGATACAGGTAAATATCTTGCCGCGATAACTCATGTTGTGAGGGATAAAGATGCCGACTCTTGATGTGACGGACGTACTTTTTGACCCCGATTTTTGCGACTTCAACCTGTGGGTAACGCGTCGCGCGCAAACGGTGGACGATGACGGGATCGGCAGCGACAGCGAAGTTAAAACGCAGTTTGCCGGGGTTGTTACTGTTGACCGCTCCCTGGAAAACCGCCGCATGCAGGCCGGGCAGGTTATCAGCGGCGCGATTCTCATCGTGACAACTGAGCGGCTGACGCAGGGGCAGACTGGCCGTGATGCCGATATCGTGACGTATCAGAACCGTGATTATCGCGTGACATTCGTCGACCCGTATACGGCTTACGGTGCTGGCTTCGTCCAGGCTCATTGTGAATTACTGCCGTTTGATGGGGGAACTCCCATTGAGCAATAACACCAGCACAGAGCGCGGCTGGCTGACACCCACCAGCGGCGATCCGGCTTATGACGAAGCGCTCGACAGGCTGCTAAGCCAGTGGATGCGCAATGTTTCCGGCTTGCCGTCTGGAATGGTTCGTCCGCGCTGGCAGAAAAATCAGCCGCCACTGCCACCCGTTGAAACGAACTGGTGCGCGTTTGGCGTTACCGGGTTGCTCATTGATAACAACCCTGCATTCACCAATCAGACCGACGAGGGCGCTCAGCTCTGGCGGCATGAAACGTTCGAGTGCATGGCGTCGTTCTATGGCCAGGCTGGTATGTCTTATGCGTCCCGTTTTCGCGATGGTATATCTGTCCCGCAAAACAATGCTGAGCTGAACGCGCTTGGTTTATCCCTTGGCGACTATACCGCTCTGACCCCTTTCCCCGAACTTATCAACCAGCAATGGGTTCGCCGTTACGACATGACGGTGCGACTGCGCCGGAAGGTTGTCCGCGAGTATGGCATCAAATCGCTGGTGGAAGCGCCAGTCACCTTTTTTGGAGAATAAACTATGACGCAGGGCTTACCTGTATCCAACGTTGTAAACGTTGATGTGATCATCTCGCCGAAAGCGGCTACTGGTCGTAACTTCGGCGCATTGCTAATACTTGGCTCTTCCACTGTCATTCCGGTGACAGAACGTACTCGCCTATATGCTTCCGTTGAGGACATTGGCGAAGACTTCGGTGTCGACAGCCCGGAATATAAAGCAGCGCAGGTTTTCTTCAGCCAGTCACCGAAGCCGACACAGGTTTATGTTGGTCGCTGGGCGAAGACGCTGAGTTCTTCCGAGAGTGGAGATACTGAAACTATCGTGCAAGCCGTTAATGCCTGCCTGCAATATACCAACTGGTATGGTCTGGTCGTCGCTGATGAAGTGACTGACGGTGGTGATGTACTTAATTCTGATGACGTGATTGAGGTCGCCAAACTTATTGAAGCGTCCAGCCTTAGCCGTATCTTTGGTGTGACCTCTGGTGACGCCGGGATTATCAGCACGACTTCAATGACCGATGTTGCGTCGAAATTAAAGGCTGGCAAGTTTTCCCGCACTTTCATTCAGTATTCCACCAGTAGCCCTTATGCAGCGGCTTCTGCGTTCGGTCGTGCGTTCACTGTTAACTTCAACGGCAGCAATACCACCATTACCCTGAAGTTCAAACAGGAGCCAGGCGTAACCTACGAAACGCTGACGTTAGGTCAGGCGGCTGCGGTAGATACGAAGAACGCGAACGTGTTCGTGTACTACGCCAACGACACGGCGATCCTGCAACAGGGTGTCATGGCTAACGGTGACTTCTTCGACGAGCGCCACGGGCTCGACTGGTTGCAGAACTACGTTCAGACCAACCTCTATAACCTGCTTTACACCAGCACCACTAAAATTCCGCAGACTGATGCCGGTGTGACCCGCCTGCTTTCCAACGTTGAACAGTCCATGGATCAGTCCGTCACGAACGGTCTGGTAGCTGCTGGCGTGTGGAATGGCGGCCCTGTCGGGCAGCTGAATTCTGGCGATACGCTGACCAAAGGTTATTACGTGTATGCGCAACCCCTCTCCGAACAGGCGCAGGCCGACCGGGAAGCGCGCAAAGCACCGTTAATTCAGGTGGCCTGTAAGCTGGCTGGCGCAGTTCATTATGCCGATGTGCAGATCAACGTGGTTCGCTAAGGAGCGATAAATGTCAACTTATTCTTTTCTCGATGTAACCGCGTCGCTCACCGGTCCGACCGGTGTTATTGATCTGGGTCAGGGTTCTGCGAACTCTGAGGAAGGTATCACCGTAGCTATGGGCGGCAACAAGAACACCATGACCATCGGTGCCGATGGCGAAGTGATGCACAGCCTGCACGCCGATAAGTCAGGCACCATTACGGTGACGCTACTCAAAACCTCCCCGGTTAACAAGAAGCTGTCTCTGGCGTATAACGCGCAAAGCCAGTCCTCTGCCACCTGGGGCAATAACGTGATCGTCATTCGCAACACGGCATCGGGTGATATTTCTACTGCGCGTTCGTGTGCATTCCAGAAACAGCCTGATTTCAATAACGCTAAAGAGGGCGGAACCGTCGCCTGGGTATTCGACTGCGGCAAGATTGACCAGCTTCTCGGGGAGTTTTAACGCATGGAATTCGAAATTAAAGGCGTGAAATATCGCACCGCAAAGCTCAGCGTTTTCGAACAGCTGAAGGTGTCCCGCAAGCTGTTGCCGGTTCTGGCCGGGATGGTTTCGGACTTCCGGAGCGTTCAGGAGAAGATCAGCAGCAAAGACACCGAAGGCGCGATGGCTACCATCCTGCCAAAGATTGCCAATGCTGTGTCCGATCTGAGTGATGGCGACGTGGACGCTATCCTGTTCCCCTGTCTTTCCGTTGTTTCACGCGAGCACATGAAAGGCTGGGTGCCGGTCTGCCAGCATGGCGAAATGGCGTTTGACGATATCGACCTGCTTACCATGCTGCAACTGGTGGCGCGGGTGGTCGCCGACTCGCTGGGAAATTTTTTGCAAGGACTCCCTACCAGCGAGACGCCCACCCCGCTAGCGGAATAACCTTCAACAGCCTGCCGGGCGGTGAAGATTTTATTCTTCGCCCGGCGCTTGCCTTCCATATTGACCAGAAAGACCTTAACAGCGGTGCGGTAGACCTTTGCCGCATCGCGCTTCTCAATGACTACCTCGACATGCGCGAGGATAACGACGCCCGGGTAGATAAATGGAGAGCGGCCAATGAGCGGTAACGCAGATACGATTAAAGACTTCCTTGTTTCGCTGGGGTTCGATATCGATCAGGCTGGCGCTAATAAGTTCGAAGCTGTGCTGAAAGGCGTTACCGCGAACGTTCTGAAGGTCGGCGCGGTGGTGGAAGGCGCAGCGCTGAGCATTGTCGGATTTACCACCCAGATTGCGAATGGTCTGGATAAAATTTACTGGGCATCCCAGCGGACGGGGGCCAGCGTCCAGGGCATCAAAGCGCTGGGCTATGCCGCGTCGCAAACCGGTGCCAGCGCCGAGTCGGCCATGTCCTCCCTCGAAGGGCTGGCCGGTTTCATGCGTAGCAATCCGGGGGCGGAAGGCTTCCTGAACCGCCTGGGCGTCCAGACTCGCGATGCCAGCGGAAAGATGCGTGATACTGCGGCCATCTTTACTGGCGTTGGGCAAAAGCTCAACAACATGCCGTATTACCGCGCGAAGCAATACGCGCAGATGCTCGGCATCGATGAAAACACGCTGATGGCGATGCGCAGAGGGATGGGGCAGCTCAGTTCTGAGTACGCGTTGACGGCAAAGCGTATTGGTTTTAATGCTGAGTCAGCGGCTAAACAGTCCAATATTTTCATGACCTCCATGCGTAATCTGACGATGACGCTTGGACAGGCGAAAGACAAGATTGGCTCTAACCTAGCTGGTGGCCTTGCTGGCAGTATTGATAACTTCCGCAGGCAGATACTCGACAACTGGCCGAAGATTGAAGCGGTCATCACGAAGATCATCAAAGGAATTCTCTGGGCAGGTGACGCGATTACCCGCGTGTTATGGCGAACTGGGCAAGCTGTTGAGGGTGTGATCGCCTGGTTCAAAAAGCTGAACCCAGCCACGCAGCAGCTTATCGCATTGTTCAGTGGGCTGTTGGTTGCATGGCGGCTGCTAAATACCGCTTTCATGTCATCACCCTTGGGCATGATAACGACGCTTATTATTGCACTTGGTCTGCTCTTGGATGATTACCAGACGTGGAAAGAAGGTGGCAAAAGCCTGATTGACTGGGGGAAATGGAAGACTGAAATTGATCAGGCCGTCAAAATGATTGGTGACCTGAAAAAGACTGTTACGGACCTGACAAAAGCGCTGGCTAAGTTGCTCGGTATTGACCCCAAGTCATGGTCCCTAAAGTGGGATTTTAGCAACTTCATTTCGCAAATGGGTGAGTTCGGCAAGATGCTGAACATGATCGCTGATTTGCTGAATGCCATAAAAGATGGCAACTGGGCGCAGGCCGCTAGTATAGGCAAACAGCTGCTAAATCAGGGCAGCGGGCAACCGAGTGCCACACCGGCAGTAGAGGATAGCGCCAACAGAAGCGCTGACTGGGTTAAGGAGAATCTGGGATTTGACCCGCGCAGCGTAGGCAGAACCATTCGCGGGTGGTTTGGTGATGATGAGCCTGACCAACATGCCCAGTCTGCTAAAGCTCCACGAGGTATTAGAAATAATAACCCCGGTAATATCGACTTTCGTGGGCAATCTGGGGCGACGCTCGAAAGGCCTGGCGGCAGGTTCGCCCGGTTTGAAACTGCCTATGATGGCCTGAAAGCGCTTTCCCGACAATTAATGCGCTACTTTGAAGGTAAGACGACAGGCAAGCCGCTGCAAACCCTTAACGATATAATCTCTACGTGGGCACCGGGGAATGAAAATAATACCGGTGCTTACATTGCTCAGTTATCGAAAATGATGGGTGTGGCTCCTGATGCCATTCTCAACCTTAAAGATCCGCAGGTAATGTCCTCTCTGATGAATGGAATTATCCATCATGAGAACGGGAGAAACCCTTACCCAAGTGAATTGGTTCGTATGGCCGCTGGTGGCGGTGCTTCACAAAACATACAGCAAGAAACGGTTATTAATATTCACGGTGTATCTGATCCACGTGAGGCTGCCAATATCACAGTTGAGCGGCAGAAGAACGTTAATTCACAACTAACTCAACAACTTCGAACGGTGCCGAGCTAATGGATATTCTCTCCGCTATTTTTCGCCAGCAATCCCGGCGAATTGGCATATTAATTCCCAGCGTGGTCGTCTCCGAAAAGCATTCTGATGCGCTCGAAATTACTGAGCACCCGGTGGAGAAGCCAACAACGAATAGCGCTTCGGGCTTCATCGCCGATCATGCGTATAAGCGCCCCAGCGAAGTCACAATGGAATGCGGCTTCGCTGGTGGCGGTTCGTTGCTGGACTTCATTGATACATCTTCAATCGGCCTCAGCGCCGGACTAAGCCCGAAAGAGACCTATCAGCAACTGCTGGATCTCCAGTCCTCTCGGGTGCCGTTCGATGTGGTGACCGGAAAGCGGGTGTACAGCAATATGCTGGTGCGAGCCATCGAGGTGACAACGGACAAAACCAGCGAAAACGTGCTGAACTGCACGCTTACCCTGCGTGAAGTGATCATGTCGCAAACGCAGAGCGTTAGTGTTGCTGATAAATCAGATATGCAGGATGGCGTCAGCACATCGGCGGTGCAAAATTCCGGGACGAAATCCACTACACCGCCAAACGAATCCTTGCTGAGCCAGCTTGGCGGAAGCGTTACATCAGCATTCGGGGGATGATATGCAGTTTAACGAAATACCGCTTTCTCCTGACAATCAGCAGTTCCGCGTTTTGCTGGGCAATACCACCTATACGCTCAGGATCATCTGGCGCGATGCGGCTGGCTGGATCATGGACGTGATGGATAGCGGCGGTGCTGCGCTTCTTTCTGGCGTACCTCTCCTGACCGGCGTGAACCTATTACGACAATATCCACAGCTTGGCATTGATGGCGCGCTGGTGGTGGCGACCGATAAGGGCGCACCGGACGAGCCAACCAAAACCAACCTCGGCACATACAGCCACCTCATTTTCGTACAGGAGTAGAAATGTCTCTTAACTGGATGCGCCATTTTGAGTTGCAGCTGTTGGACCAGAACGGGCAGGGTATTTCCCTGTCTGACTTTAAAGTCACGTTCCAGATCGAGTGGGCAGATACACGCTGGCCGCGCGTGGCAAACGTGAAAATTTACAACCTTTCGACCGATACCACGAACAAGATACTGGGGCAGGAGTTTGCCAAAATTCGCATCATTGCCGGGTATGACGGTATAGCGCCGGATGTTGATGCGAGCCAGGTTGGTGTAGCCCGGGAGATTTCACCAGACCAGATAGGGCAGGTGAACGGTCAGAACTACGGCCTGATTTTTGACGGTGATATTCGCTTCACCGTCACCGGGAAGGACAACATTACCGATTCCTGGGTGTTGATTCAGGCTATTGGTGATCACGAAGCGTTCCTTTATGCGACCACCATCACCACGCTTGCCGCTGGCTATACCGTTGCGGATCTGCACCGGGCGACGATGCAGGATTTCAACGCGTTCGGCGTGACGCAGGGCATTACCGGCGACTTTCCTGATACTGTGTTTCCTCGTGGCCGCGCGATTTACTCATCCACCCGTAACGTGATGGATAATATTGCTGCGCAGTGCAAAGCGACATGGCAGCTGGTGGATGGACAGGTCCAGATGGTGCCGGAGGATAAATATATTCACGAAGCCATTGTGTTAAATGCCAATACTGGCCTGATCGGTATGCCGCAACAGACAATGGGCGGCGGCGTAAACGTGCGGTGCCTGATAAACCCAAACATCCGCATTAATGGTCTTATCCAGCTCGATCAGGCTTCGGTGTACCGCGCCGCGCTCGGCAATAGCGAAATCGCACAGTCGCCCGGGCGTATCACTGAAACGGAAGAGAACGGCAACCGCGCACTGACCGGCACAACGTCACAGGCTGCCAGCATTGCGACAGATGGCGTTTATATCGTCAAAGCTATCGACTATACTGGCGACACCAGAGGTCAGGCGTGGTACATGGATTTGATGTGTTTTGCGCGTGGCAGTCGTGATTTAGTTAATGCTGGTGCTATGCAAAAAACAAACTACTGAGGTACGGGACGTGAAACTCGTAATTTTTATCATTGCAGCATTATTTTCTTTCCAAGCTATTGCTGATTCTCAGTGTGGTGATTTCAAAATCCATTGGGCTGATGATGGTTTCGCTCGCGTAAACGGAGCTAAACCTGAATCGCAAAAAGTGACATTTCTTAAAAATGACGGTGATTATAACAACGTCAAAATTGAATGGCGCATAGCGACCAATCAACCAGGGCGATGGGTAGGAATGGAGTTTATTGGCCGTAATGGTAAAGCAATCCTGAATGCTCAGTGGCTGCAAGCCAGCATGGATTCGCCGCGTCAGTATGCAACATACGACTGCCGAAAAGTAAAATAGCCCGCCAGATAGGCGGGCATGCGTCAAAAATATTGAGCTTTAATTATAATAAACACAATAATTACGAACAGGATGTTTCTAATTATTTTTTGCTTATGAGTAAGTTGTTTTTTTTCTGTCGATTTCCCGGGAGAGTAAAGGTTAGTGGTATGCGACAGCCCCGTGCCGGGAAGGCCATTTGTCATCTTTACGCCTTTTTTTCCGATGTTAATGGTGGAACCTTTACCACCAATTGAAGTGCTTACTCCGCTTTTACTAATGTTGATCGCGAGTCCGGGCGCAATCCGGATTCTTTTACGAAATCTAAATCCCATTTGTTACTCCTGTAGTCAATAATGCGATGGTGCAGGTCCACTCTATGGCGGCTTCATGGCTGAAATTGATTTTCAATGCTTACTTGTTGCAAACATATCCTAATACACCTTGTGAATGTGTGCCATTGCAGCGGAAAAGCCTTACTTCACACTGATGTAGCTTAGTTACTAAGAGATAATTGATACCAAACCAGCTTCGGCTGGTTTTTTTTATGGGGTTTTTATGCCAATTCCAACTCAATCACAGATCGGCGGTGAGCAGCAGACCGCGCAGGCCATTGCCGATTCGGTGTCTACCCAGATGCGCGTAGCGATGCCCGGCATCATTCAGTCGTTCGATCCTGATACTGTTACCTGCACGGTAGAGGTAGCGCTTCGCGGTATCGTTGGCGATGGCTCCACCGAATTAAAACCGCTGGTGGATGTGCCGGTTATCTTCCCGCGTGGCGGCGGTTGCACGCTGACTTTTCCGGTTAAAGAAGGCGACGAGTGCCTGCTGCTCTTTGCCGACCGTTGCATCGATTTCTGGTGGCAGAGCGGCGGCGTTCAGGAGACCGTCGATCCGCGACAGCATGACTTATCTGATGCGTTCGCCATCGTTGGCCCGCAGTCGCAAGCACGGAAAATCAGCGGTATCAGTACCAGCGCCGCGCAGCTGCGAACCGATGATGGTGCGGCGTTTGTAGAAGTCGCCGCAGGACATAACATCACCATTAAAACACCGGGCCAGCTTACAGCTACGGCTGAAGGTGGAACGACAATCACATCCCCGACTATCACGCTGAACGGCAACGTAACGATTAATGGCAACTTGTCTCAGGGAATGGGCGAAAGCGGCGGTACTGCGACGATGCTTGGGCCGGTGACGGTAACGAATGACGTAACAGCTTCTGGTATCAGTGTCGCCACGCATAAACATGGCGGAGTACAGACTGGCGGGGGAACTACCGGAGGGCCGCAATAATGCGATACCGTCGCGAAGATACTGAAGGCGATTACACTTTCGGCCAGGGTGACGATACTTTCCTTATCGACAGTCCGGAATGTGTCGCCCAGGCCGTAAAAACCCGTTTCGAGCTGTGGCGCGGTCAGTGGTTTCTCGATCTGACGGAAGGCACGCCGTATGTTCAGTCAGTGCTTGGGAAGCAGCGATCAGATGTCTACATCCTGGCTATACGCGAACGCATACAGGATACACCGGGCGTTCTGTCGATTCTTTCCTTCGATACCAATTATGACGGCACCAGCCGTCGCGTCACCTTCACTTCCTCCATTGACACAATCTACGGCCAGACGACTGTAACAAGCGAGGCATAAATGGCTTTGAACCTCGACACGCTGGGGCTATCGGCAACGGTAACCGCCCAGGGGATTAGTGCGCCTGATTACCAGACAATCCTAGATACACTGACCAGCTATTTCAGGCAGATTTACGGTAGTGATGCCTACCTCGAACCAGACAGCAAAGACGGGCAGATGGTCGCGCTGGTGGCTCTTGCCGTGCATGACGCTAACAACACCGCTATCGGGATCTACAACTCTTTTTCACCGACGACAGCGCAGGCCGCAGCGCTTAGCAGCAATGTGAAAATTAACGGGATCACGCGAAAAGTAGCGACAAACTCTACTGCTGACCTTCTGTTAACCGGTACGGCAGGCACGACTATCACGAATGGCTCCGCACGGGATAAAAACGGCATTATCTGGAATTTTCCCGCAAGTGTAGCGATCGGCGTTGATGGTACTGTGCTGGTGACGGCCACATGTGCGAATAGTGGTTCGGTTGCGGCGCTGGCCGGGACTATTACCACTATCAACACCCCGACCCGAGGTTGGGTGTCGGTAACCAATCCAGTTGCGGCTACTGTCGGTTCACCAGCCGAAACCGACGCAGAGCTGCGCATTCGGCAGGGGCAAAGCGTCGCGCTACCATCGATCACACCGTTTGAAGGTGTCGACGGTGCTATCGCTAATGTTGCTGGCGTGACACGTCACAAACTATATGAGAACGACACTGGGGCAACCGACAGCAACGGGCTGCCGCCACACTCTATTTCCGCCATCGTCGATGGAGGGGATGTTACCGAGATAGCCCAAACAATCCGGGGGAGTAAAGGGCAGGGAACCGCAACTTACGGTAAAACTTCTGTCACGGTGCCGGATACTTACGGTAATCCACACGTCATCAGTTTTTCGCGCTCTACCGATGTGCCAATTTTCGTAGCCATTACCCTGAAAGTTTTTACCGGCTATACCTCTCAAATCGGCGAGCAGATTAAACAGGCTGTTGCCGATTATATAAATGGCCTAACAATTGGCGACGACGTTCTGCTGAGCCGTATTTATTCCCCGGCAAACCTCGGCGTTGTGAGCGGCGGGAATGCCCGCTATTACGACATTCAGGAGCTGCTCATCGGCAAATCCTCTGACTCAGTCGCAAGCGGAAATATCGATATTGCTTATGACGAATCTGCGTCATGCGTTGCGAGTCACGTCACTATCACGGTGACCTCATGAGCAAATACACCGAACTGATCACTAACTACCATGCTACCAAGCCACTCTTTTTTGACCATATAGATCTGAGCACCCGCCCGCTGATTGATGTGTCCAGCACTATGTCAGGGCTTGTAACAGCCTTCGATATCGATACGGCGGTTGGCGTGCAACTCGATATCCTCGGCCTGTGGATTGGGCGTAGTCGTATAGTCAGCCAGCCAATTAGCGGCGTTTATTTCAGCTGGGACACTGACGGGCTCGGATATGACCAGGGCATCTGGCAAGGGCCATATGATCCTGATTCTGGCTATACGACGCTGAGTGATGAGACGTACCGCATCATTCTGAAAGCGAAAATCGCTATCAACAACTGGGATGGTCGGAACGACTCTCTGCCTCCCATCCTTGACGCTGCTACCGCAGGCTCTGGACTGAAGATGCAGATCGTCGATAACCAGGACATGACGATATCGGTCTGGGTTTTTCCCGAGACTGATATTTCTGATGTGTCACTCGAACTGATAGCCGCTATCAAACAGGGTTATCTCACCGTTAAAGCTGCTGGTGTATGGGCTGGCGGCGTTGAAACACCCTCGGTCGAAACACCGTCCGAAGGAACAAAATTCTTTGGATTTGACATGGATAACGAATACATCGCCGGTTTTGATGACGGCGCATGGGGGAGATTACTTTAATGGCTGGAACTAATGATTTTAAAGCGTTTGCGACAGATGCTAATGCAAATGTTACCTCGCAGGAGGAATGGGAGACGCTAACCGCACTGAAGAAAGGATTCTCCTCGGGTAAAGCATCCAGCGCACAGGTCAGTAAAGCGCTGCGCCAACCGTCGACGATGGCGGCTGTACTGGGGCAGTTTATCGCGAACGCCGAACTGGACGCGCTCGATGATGGTGACGTTGATGGACTGGTGGCAAAGCTGGCGACAGCGATTACCACAAACCTTGGTTTGGGAGAAGGCTCTGCATTACCTGTTGGGGTGCCTGTTCCGTGGCCTTCAGCCACACCGCCAACAGGCTGGCTGAAATGCAATGGTGCGGATTTTTCTGCTGAAGAATACCCGGAACTGGCAAAGGCTTACCCGACAAATAAATTGCCTGATTTACGCGGTGAATTCATTCGTGGCTGGGATGACGGGCGTGGTGTGGATTCAGGGCGAACAATCCTTTCGTTACAAGGTGATACGTTTAAAGCCCACGACCACTATTTCCAAGAAATATGGGGGGCGACTGGTCCAGACGGAACGGGCGGCCCATACGTCGTGGGGGCTGATGCCACTGGCGCGAGAATTAACTTGAAAACTATAGCGACCAACGCGCCAGGTGGTTCAGAAACCCGTCCGCGCAACATTGCATTCAACTACATTGTAAGGGCAGTATAATGACCACAAAAGAAATCACCCTGGATGAAAACGGGTTCGCCACGGAAGCTGGCTTTATCACTGTTTACAACTACAACGGAGAAACGATGGAGTTTACTTCCGCATCGTTAGAATATCTTCCCGTTGGCGTTGGCGTTCCAGGCAATTCATGCGTGGATGCGCCAATCAGCAAAAAGGACGGCTTTGCTGTCTGCCGGACGGCTGATTTGACCGGTTGGGAATACGTTGCAGACCATCGCGGCGAAACCGTTTACAGCACGGCTACTGGCAAACCTGTGACTATTTCACAGTTGGGAGAATACCCGGAAGGAACCACCACTATCGCCCCATTAACGCCATACGATAAATGGGATGGAGAGAAATGGGTGACCGATACCGAGGCACAATATAGCGCCGCAGTAGACGCGGCAGAAGCACAGCGCCAGTCGCTGATTGATGCTGCTATGGCTTCCATCAGTCTGATTCAACTGAAATTGCAGGCCGGACGTAAACTGACGCAGGCAGAAACAACCCGCCTTAACGCTGTGCTGGATTACATTGACGCGGTGACGGCAACAGATACCAGCACCG
>OGWT01001211.1_pt1 | contig 20155 bp, 21 predicted proteins | sample 1576101 | NCBI WGS metagenome assembly OGWT01 (sample SAMEA3541481, study PRJEB24748) | human gut metagenome | biome: human gut; feature: human-associated habitat; material: faeces | place: China | collected 2012 | reverse complement strand
GGGGGGGGGGAGTATGATTACTTACAACATACAAAAAAATGAGACGAGGTATATGTTTATTCGCAGAACTATTTGTCATCTTATTACAATGGCTATTCTGGCGTGTTCATTTAACCTTTATGCTTCCGAAAATACCAGAACTATGTATTCGGAATTACTGTCGGAGAAAAAAACACAGGCAAACTTCACTTTACCTAAAACCATTACTTCCGTGAATGAGTTAAAAACATGGTATGTATATAAGGGACAGACGTTGAATAATGTACTTGCGCAATGGGCAAATCTTGCTGGTTGGGATTTAGTATGGGATTCAGGACAGACATATAAATTACGGGCTGCAGCATCATTTGAACATCTTCGCTTTGAACAAGCCGTACAAGAATTATTTGATGCTGTCGGAAACACTGATCCAAGACTTTATGTTACTCTTTATAAAAAGAATAAAGTTGTTCTCGTTTCATCAAAACCAGAGTTTTAAAAGGTAATATTTTATGCATATACTAAAAAAAACCGTGGTGATTTTACCTTTATTATCTTTAATCACATCATGTTCGACAGATATATATAAAAATGTCAAAGAAAGCTATGATGATGATAAATCAATTGCAGAAAAGCATTTATCATCATCAAAAAATGAAGACATAGCCCGTGATACTTCTGTCGTGAAAATACTTGATAAATTATATATCGGAAGTCGCAGTACTGATAGCTTGCATGGTGAACCATTACCGGTGAAGCTGGAAGGAACGCATGGAATTTCATTGTCTTCGGGGATCCCTCTTAAACTTGGAAACATTATTGACCTGTTACAGCGTTCAACTGGAATATCTGTTGTAAAAAAAGACTATGTTGTTCCTGCTTCTGTTGTAACATCTGGTACAGCAACTGAAACTGAAGCAAAGAAAATCTCTGATGAACTGTCTAAAGCCTTAGGAGAGAAAAACAATAATGGCCAGGGTGGACTTCAGGGGCTGCTTGATCTGAATGCAAGTAAAAATACTATGAATATTAATTATACCGGGCCACTTTCGGTTTTTCTTAATAAAATAGCTTCTCACTTTGATTTATCATGGCAATATATAGACGGACAAATATTGATATCTGGTTATGAAGCCAGAGTATTTTCTATCAGTACTTTACCTAATAAGGTGCAAACTACTAATAGTATAACATCTAGTGATTCAGGCTCAGGTTCGGGGTCTTCATCAGGATCATCAGGTTCTGGAAGTGGAGTTGGGTCTACAAATCAAAATATCACGCTGGATATATCCTATGACTTCTGGAAGGATCTTGACTCTGAGCTGAAAATGCTTATTGGCAATGATGGTGAATATTATGTATCACAAAGCACATCTTCTGTTCTTGTAAAAACTTCTCCTTCTATGATGAAAAAGGTTGCTGAATATTTGGATAACCTTAATAAAAAATTAGAGAGACAAGTTTCAGTTGATGTACAGGTATACTCGGTATCTGTAGATGATTCAAGCAAGTTCAGCTTAACACTGAATGCACTGTTAAAGCGTAATGGTGGCATTTTAGGTAGTGTTAATAGTGATTTCGGTAGTTCTTCCGGCACAACTCTGGCTGGATTCTGGAATAATGATGGTAATAAAGATAATAGTGCGTTGATGTCGGCACTGGAAAGCACGGGGAACGTCAGTACTGTGACGTCATCAGTTGTTACTACAATGTCTGGACAGCCTGTTCCAGTTCTTGTTGGTAATGAGAGGACTTATGTTTCTGAGGTGGGTACAACACTTAATAACAATACATCAACGACTTCTGCAAGCACCGATACCATCACGTCAGGATTTCTGATGAATCTGCTGCCAAGGATTATGGATAACGGCAATATACTTTTGCAATATAATATCACTCTGTCTTCCCTTGTTGGTGCAAATGACGGATTCAATAGTGCAACCGTTTCCGGCACAATTATCCAGTTGCCTGATATTGATAAACGTTCGTTTATCCAGTCCAGTATGCTCAAAAATGGTAGTACTCTTGTTTTGGCTGGATATGAACAAAAACGAAATGAAGTTTCAGATCAAGGGGTTGGTACTCCAGGTTTTAAGTTACTTGGAGGTAGTCGTAATGGTTCGAAAACGAGAGACATTATGGTTATCTGTATAACTCCAAGGGTTATTGATGTTGGAGGCAGCTAACATGTTATACCCTGAGTCAGATAGTTTGGATTCGTTGCTTCCCGGTGTACTGTATATCAATAAGAAAAAATATGCGGTCAATCTGTTATGGAATGATGTGCCGGATGATAAGCAATATAAGTCAATAATAAAAAGTCGACTTAAATTATTGGGGAGTGATTTATATGCCATTTCTCGTAATCTGATAGGAAGTCAATATGCTATAGCTGACAGGAAGATGGGACACAGGAAAAGTGATTTCGCTTTAGCGAGTTGCGTTGATAATAATGGACGTTCACTTTGTGCTTTGTGCCAGCATGAAAAAATTTGGTTGTTGTTAGCTATAGATAAAAATGGCTATGTTATTATAGATAAAGCCAGTTATGACCAAAATGAACTCACACAAGAGTTTTATTCTATTTATCACCAAAGCCGTTGGGATGATGTTGTTTGTCCTGTTGAGTTAGGGATAGCTGAAAGTTCTGAACAGCCTGTCTATGCCCTTATTAATAAAAAGGGAGTTAAATTATGTTCTACAGGTATTGAACGGTTATACCCTCTTGTCGTAATTGGTTCTATTTGTATAGCATGTTCATTATTAGCAATAGTATTTAAAGATGTAATAGCACCAGAAGAGGTTAATCCGGTTATTACAGTTGATGCTCCCTCTACTGAAGAAATAAATGTGCCATGGGGAGGGCACAGTTTACCTTCTGAGTTCGTAAAGTTGTGTGTTGATAATGTAAGTAGTAAATATCTCAAGTCATCATCAATACCGGGCTGGAATGTTGATCCTGTGGTCGTCTGTGATGATTCAGGAAAAATATTTCTATCTGTAAAAAAAGATTTTGGGCTCAGGATTTGGATATCCAATGGTATGTATAAAAAATTCTTTGTAGGAGAACTGCCTGAAATAAAAAACATTAAGGATACATCGGCTGATATTTCATGGCCATTGAGGCTAGGCCGATACGAAAATACTAAGCTACAACCGACGCAAATTTTATCGGTGCTGGAGCCTCTTGATAATATCAAAAAATATATTCAGGATACGTTTGAATATTATTTCATGTCGGTTCAGTTTGATTCTGAACAAATTGAAAATGGTAACTTCAAGAAAGTTGATTTTCGTATTTCATTGGAAAATGAACCTACGATGATACTCCCGATTTTGGCCAAGATAAAAAATTTAGTTATTTATAAGTGTATATTCGATGTAACAAACGGTACTTGGGAAGTGAAAGGTACTTTTTGGGGTAAATAAATATGAAAATAAGACAAATAGTTTTGCTATGCTTATGCTCTTTTATGTCACAGGTTTGTTTAGGTTCAGTTATTGCTGATGGCAATGTTGTACCTGATGTAAAAAAGCAGAGCTCTAAAGAGCATAAAAAAACAGAAGATAATCTTGTATCAGAAAGTAAACAACAAATTACTAAAGAATCTGTAAATTCAGATGTCACCATATCTGATGAGTATCAACAGGAGTTGGAAGCTTTTAAAAAGTTGCAGATGGATAATATACGCCTAAAGTTACAGGCAGAAAATGAGAGACTTTCTCAACAATCAGGAATTGATTCTGGCGAAGTAAAATTAGTTTATATCTACTCAACTTCAACTCGAGGAAGGGTTGCGGAGGTATTAGGTGGCGGTCTCGGGCTAAGAGAAGTACAGGTAGGCGATCATCTTTATGATGGATATACAGTACAGGAAATTGGAAAAGACTATATTCGAGCTGTTTCAAATGGTGGTAAAGAAAACTTACTTAAACTTTTATTTCTTGGACAAGAATAGTCAATTATGAGAATAATGAATTTTACTGAGGAAATTTACAGCAGATTGAAAAATCAGCTATATAACATTATTGACGTTGATGAGGAACTAAGCAAATATTCAGTATTATTTTCCTCTGGTGATCTTCTTGTTTCTGAAGAACATATAATGCATCCTAGTGTTCGTTTTATGCGAGAGGTTGCATCAAGAAGAGGAATAGGAACATTACGAGAATATCATGTTAATTTAAAAATAATAAGGTCGCTCCATAGCCAGCATGTTATGGAACTATCCCGTGTAAATAATCAACCAATGGAGGTCATGGCCAGTGAATTAATTACTGAGTGTGTAAATAATCATGCAAGTGACTTGCACATAAAAATAACAGATTATTATGCTGATATTTATATTAGAAAAGATGGAGATATGCTTTTTCTTCGACAAATAGAATCAACAGAAGCACATAAATTATTAGCAGCATTATATAATAACGCTGATGATGCTGATGCGACATATAAAGTAAATGCCTATCAGGCAGGAAGAATTGTTGCGTCCAGAAGTCGCTTCTCTATTCCCGATAAAGTACAGTCCATACGTCTGCAGTATAATCCGTTGGGTAATGGTGGAAGATATTTTATTGCACGTTTTCTATATGTTGAAAAGAAGAACATTGATGAACATGCATATATTGAGCTGCAAGGACTTGGTTTTCACCCATTACAGGTTAGCGCATTTGCCAGATTAAGAAGATTATCTATAGGAGTAAATATTATTTCCGGCCCTACGGGGTCGGGAAAGTCAACGACACTAAAAAATATGCTTGAACTTCTTTATGAAGAGAAGAAGAAGAAAGTTAATATTATCAGTATCGAGGATCCTCCTGAATATGAGATAGAAGGAACGGCACAACTTCCTGTCACGAACGTCGAGACCGAAGAGGAAAGAGGAGCTGAATACAGGAAAGCTATTATAGCAGCTTTACGTTCGGATCCCGATATTATTATGCCCGGTGAGGCAAGGGATGCTGAAGTCATTAGTTTGGTGTTTACCGCAGCTATGACAGGGCACCAGGTATGGACATCTTTACACGCTAACAGTGCCCTTGCCATTTTTGATAGACTAAAAGATCAAGGTGTTGATGATTTCAAACTTACAGACCCAGATTTATTGACAGGGCTGATTGCTCAACGGTTGGTAAAAAAATTATGCCCAGCCTGTTCATTGCCTATTTCTGAATATAAGATAAGGAATGGCACGATTAGTGATTTAGACAAAATGCTAATAAAAGGTCATGAAGATACTGTTCGCTTCCCTAATGTTAACGGGTGTCCAGAATGTTTTCATGGATATATCGGGCGTACCATTGTTGCAGAAGTTATTGAGCCTGATTATACCTTTCTTGATTTAGTTTCACAGGGCAAACGACAAGAAGCTACAAATTACTGGTTGGCAGAGTTGAATGGTATGACAATGACTGAGCATGCCTGGATAAAAATGGTAGAAGGGACTATATGTGTACATGATGCGGCCGAAAAAGTTAGTCATATAGAAAAAATTTCTTCTGAAAGAAAAGCTTTTTTGATTGAAACACTAACTTGAGCAATATAACTGAATATGAATGCAGAAAAATATCTCGCCAAATTATTATTTACGACTAAGTTGAGACTGCGTTTTTATGAAAAAATGTCGAGGTACCTCTCGAATGGTATCCCTGTTAGTTTTGCTTTGAATGAGTTGTATGACTTTACAACAGAAAGAGGGAAAAAGGAATCAACTACATCTATTGTTGTTCGATATGTGCTGAGATCTGTAAGAAATGGATTAAGCTTTTCTGAAGCGCTGACGCCTTGGGTTCCATCAGATGAATTATCTATCCTTGCAGCGGGTGAGCATGCAGGAAAACTTAGCGAAGCAATTAACAATATTGTATACATAAATCAGACAAAGAAGAAAATAAAATCTGCTCTTTTTGGAATAACATATCCTATAGTTCTTGTTCTTACTACATGTCTGTATTTATATATTTTTGGTAACAGAGTTGTACCGGCGTTTTCCCAGGTTCTTCCTGTAGAAAAATGGCAGGGTACTGGGCGTGTCTTGTACTATTTGGCTCTGTTTGTTCAGAATTATTTAATTTTGACAATGTCCCTTGTAGCAGTTATTATTGCAATAATAATACTCACATTCGGTATCTGGACAGGAAAGATAAGACTGTTTTTTGACAGATTTCCACCATGGACTGTTTATAAAACGGTAGTGGGATGTGGGTATTTATTATCTCTGTCATCTCTTATTGAAGCGGGTATATCTGTTCCAGATGCATTGAGGATTATAGCAAGAACAGCAACGCCATGGTATCAAGAACGACTTTTATCTTTTCGACTAATGCTTTTGAATGGTGCTAAAAATATTGGTGAAGCAATGCATTTATCCGGTTACGTATTTCCTTCAAAAAATTTAGTTATGGATATCCGCTCATATGCAGCACTTGATGGGTTTGAAATGATGCTGGGAAAACTTTCTCGTCAGTGGCAAGATGAAAGTATTGCGGCCATTTCTGCTCAGATGGATGTATTACGCAATATAGCAATTGTTTTTATGGGGTTTGTTTTTATGTGGATTGTATCCGGAATGTTTGCTCTTCAGCAACAAATTAGTCAGGCTGCGCAATTTCAATAATGGATAATTATAATGTCTCTTAAAGATATTTTCTTTGCCGATTTATTAATTCTTGGGGATGGTTTTTTCTTTCGCTATCTGGAAGGAGATACAGAATCTGTTGTTAAAGTTCCCGCTATATATCGTGATGAGGTTGCCAGAATCAAAAAAGAGGTTATTGAGCTGGCCAGAACTCGACAAGAAAATGAATTTTTTTATTCTAATATGAATATACCATATCGTGTGGCTGTTATTCATACGGTATCAGGAACTGGGTATTTCCTGAGACGGTTAAAATTACCTGTCCCTGTTATTGATACACTTGGATTCAGTGATTCTGTTTTATCAACGCTGAAATCACTGGGTAAGGCGAGAGGTCTTATCCTTGTTGCTGGCGCAACTGGTAGCGGAAAATCAACTACAATTTATTCACTACTTACTAATTACTTATCTGTTTATGGTGATGTTGTTCTGTCTGTAGAAGATCCACCAGAACTTCCAGTTCAAGGTGGGTATTTTGATCGGGGCATATGGTATCAAGTGGACGCAAACGCGGTTGGTGGATATGAAAAAGCAATGATTTCCGCTATGCGCTATAATCCTCGCTACATATTTCTTGGTGAAATACGTAGCTCCCTCAGTGCGAGAGAAGCAATCAGGGCCGCTGTTAATGGACATTTAGTTGTAACAACAATTCATGGTAATTCGCTTCAAGGTGCCATATATGCACTTCAGCAGATAGCTCTTGGTAGCAATAGTGATATAGATTTGGTTCGATCTATTTTAGGTGATGGACTTTTGGCTGTATTACATCAAGAACTGCTGTTTACTACCGCCGGAACACGCAAACTACAGGCTGAATTACTTTATATTGGGGGGGTTCCTGGAATAACGTCAAAAATACGTTCTGGTAAGTTAGAATTACTTAATAATGATATTGATACACAAAATATTTTACTCAATAAGGGCATAAATCTATATTCGCATTATTCAAATGGAAAATAATATCTTAATTTATATTTCGTGTTATTGGTTCTCATCAGTTATTACAAGTTTTATATGTTTAGCCGTAGACAGGCTTCCACATCAGATGAAATGGAGGGATAACCCTATTCCTGGTTTGTCAGTTTGTTCACCACCCTCAAGATGTGACCATTGTCATACGAGAATAAAATGGTTCTATTTGATTCCCGTTTTTGGATATCTTTTTTCCAGAGGACGTTGCAGATGTTGTGGAAATAAAATATCTGTCATTTATCCTCTTGTTGAATTCATCGGTGGTGTGGGTAGTACCATATTAATTATGGTGTATGGAATATATCCTAAAGGATTTATTCTTGCTATCCTGTATCTTGTTCTGATATTTCTTACGATGATAGATATAAAAGAGACATGGCTTCCATTTATAGTCACAATACCTCTATTCTGGTGTGGGTTATTATTTTCACCTTTTGAACCTGATGCCTACAACAGGATTCTTGGTGCTTGTTCTGGTTTTCTACTTTTCTGGGTTTCAATGGCCTTAGTTTCCTATCTTAGCAAGGAAGACCTAATTGCCGGAGGTGATATTGTGTATTCAGCTGCTGTTGGAGCATGGATTGGTATGGAACGGCTTCCTGTCTTTATTTTATGTTCTTCTTTGTTGTTTGTTTTTTATGCATTACCGTGGCGTCTTAAAGGTGTTCGCTATGTACCCATGGGACCTGCTATATCGGTAGGATTTTTTATATGTCTGTTGTAATACCTCTCAGTGTATGTTTACTTGCTGCCAGTCAGGCGAACGATGTACCACCGAAATTACTTGTTTCGGTGATAGCCGTGGAAAGAGGCGTTCCCGGGCTGGCATCAAGAAATAAGAATGGTACGGAAGATCTTGGTATTATGCAAATAAACACCGGAGCGTGGCTTAATCTTATAAGTCATTCATTTTTCGATGGTAATAATGAAAAGGCATATATTAGATTAAGGGACGATGGATGCTTTAATATTTATGTGGGCGCGTGGATACTGGGAAGGGCTATAAGAATGGAGGGGGGGGATATTTGGCAAGGAGTAGGACGATATCATTCAATAACATATCGGCACAAACAAAAATATATCAGATTAGTCAGTGACAAATATGAATCTATTTTCCACTGATGGATATTTGTAAATTATTAACCTTCAGGTATGTACATATCATTTATTATCTGATACAGGTCTTATATGTCTAAATTAAGACAACATGGTCTGACAATGATTGAGGTTGCACTGGCTGTTATGATTAGTACTCTAACCATGACTGCTGTGTGGTTACAACTACAGGATATTATTAAATTCTACTTAAGTCGAAATACAGCATATACGATAAACGCCAGATTTGATCATGTGATTGATGATATCAAATCATCCTGTCTTATTAGTGCAAACTCAACTTCTTGTGACAAAAGTAAACAAATCAGCAAAATTGAGATGGAGAATTCATCTGGTGGGGTGTTTGGTGAGTTGAATGTAAATATTCAACCGGACTCAAACAAAACAATAAAGAAATTTGATATATGGATTACCTATAACATTAAAGGTTCAATTTTACAGCATTTAGACAGAAGAACAGTGAGAAATAATACTGCGTTTTATTATGTGGCCTATTGTGATGTTATAAAAAGTCAAAAAAATGAGGACAGAATATGTAAGAGTACTAATAAAAACAGTTATTATTATTCACCTGTGATGCCGTGGTCGGTAGCCAGTGACCAGCTTGATTGGCTCAATAAATCAAGCGATGATTATCTTATATTTCACTACGTTTTATCTCTGTGAGTCATTATATGAAACAACAACATGGCTTGGTTCTTCTTGAGGTAGTGATATTTCTTATATTGATATCATTAGGCTACATTGGCTGGATGAATGTAAGAAAAAACATATCTGAATATGATTACGCTATGCAGGTAACCAGAAATTTGTGTTTTTATAAGGAAAAGTTAGGGCAGTATATTAAAAATAATAATATTATATCTACATCTACAAAAAAAATTACTTTTTCTGACTTGGGTATTAGAAATTCATCAGGTTATCCAACTTCATATCCTGAATATAACATGGAATTGTATGTTAATGGGAAAACAGGATATATTGTTTTATTGAGAGCTAATAATCTTGACATTCACGCTGAACAAGACTCTATTACTCGAATGGTTATAAATTCGGCTGTTGGTTTTTTGTCTGTATCGCTTTTTCCTTTCAATGGATCCCCCCAGAACAATTTATTTCATAAAAACTCTGATATATCTGGTCCTGATGGGTATTATACATTGAAGGGGATTGATCTTAGTAAATACAATAAAAATGACGTGATAGCTATTGTTATGGTTCCAGAAACATTAACACCATTTCAGGAGTGTTATTATGGTTTTTAAATATAATGAGAATGGAATTAGCCTGATTGAAGCAGCATTTGTCTTAATGTTGTTCTGCTTCATATTTACCCTTTCAGTGTATTATATTCATCTGACAATGATCACATCTAAATCTTTATCTCTCGGACAGACTATGAATACAGTAGGGAATCAAATAGAGTGGATCGTAAAGTCCGGAGAATGTGAATGTCATTTGGCTGATAATACGTGCAAAGCATGCCTTACTACGGCGATCGCTAATTCTGATGAAATAAAAAAACTGAATGGTGTATCTTCTTTACGTGTTGCTGTACGTAGCTTAGCAACTAAATCTGGTGTGGGCGTTCTTCTATATCCTTCTGAACTTGCCACAAAAAATGGTACTTTTTTTACATCTCTTGATGAGATTTATTTCACTCTTGCGGGGACAAGAGAGAAAGCCGTTATTATAAATACAAATTCGACTATTACCACTCCTAATAAGATCAGTCTTGTTTTGGATAATGTCACTGATAATAATAAAAAAATATTAAAGCTATCAGACTTTGGAATAACAACAACAGGGCCCAGTTGGATGTATCCAGGTATGTATTTTGAAATTTTTAATTAATGATTGATGGAGCAATAATTAATGATTTCATATATATATATGCTGCTTATTACGGTCATTTGTTATCTATGGCAAGGAATTGTTAAAGAACAAGTTGATTTTTTTAAAATGGCATCGACTAACACCAGTGTTAATATGAAATATGATTACCTGTATACAGCGATAGTTAATGTAAGCTCACTATGTAACAACAATAATTGTACATCCGGAATGACTGTTCATTTGCCGAATTATAAATCTTCTTATCAAGCGAAAGTTTGTGAAAATAATGGTATTTATTACGCCTTTTATACCGATAATATTTTAACACAAAAACCAACAGTATCTTTGACAGCTGATTCGGTATTTTCATTGATACATGTAAAAGATATTCCAGTTATTTGCAAGAACACCAGTGTTACTGGTAACGAGGATAATTATGCACTGAAAAAAAATTAACCAACCATTTTCATACAGAACTTTACATTTTGTTCCAAAGCAATTTTAGGAGGGATTATGTTATTTTTATCTAAGCATAAAAAAAATAGTCGAGGATTGAGTTTGATCGAAGCATCAATGGTACTGGCTCTTTCTGCTATTGTTGTTTCTGGGGTACTGTACTATTACAACAATGCTTCAAGTAACAGGAAACTGGTAGACGATGTGAAAACTATTCAGATGGTGATATCCACAATCAGAACTCTATATGAAAACCAAAAGCCAGGAACAAAAATTGATGCTGTAGCGGTGGCTAAAGCGGGGAATTTTACTACAACATCAAATGGTAATAAGGCGAACATTGTTATGCCAACTGGTGAATATCTAAACATTATCGATGGCTCTGTAAAAAGTGGTAACCGACTATATGCTATAGATTTTTATACTAAGGATAAAAATGTATGTTCACATCTGGCTTCCGTTAAATATGGTACATCACATTTTGCAACAGATCTTGTTGCGTTAAATGGTCAGGTGACGCTTGTTAAGGATCTATTGGCAAAACCTGCAACTGATCGCTATCTGACTGTGTCTACAGCAGCACAAAAATGTGCACAATTAATTGATTCATCAGGGCAGGTTCGTGTTTATATGGCGTTTAAAGGATAGTTTCAGATTGGAAGGAGTGTATGGATCATGACTGAGCATTCATAATGCTCTCCATTTATGTAAATTGCAGCTGCGCATGCAGCTGCAATTTTTAATGTTAAATTATTCCGTGGTCATTTTAGATGTGGAATAATTATTTTTAATCATTTCATTACGTTTTTTATATCGATGTTATTTTAACACAAAAACTAACGGTATCTTTAACAGCTGATTCAGGCTTTTCATTGATACATGTAAAAAAGAACTATTCTGAATAGCTACGAGGAATAGTAGATCAGTTAGTGGTACTCAGCCCGGATTGTGCGATTTGATCAATCGCAAATCAAAATAAATCACCAGCCGGACTGAGTAATGCCGAGCATAGCACCAATTTCTCGTGACGAACGACGCCTGATGTAGACAGCCATTCATAAAAACACACGATAATAATTATGCCTGCAGACATGACTACCATGTTGATTCACAAGTTCGCCATTTTATGGAAACTGTCAACCCACACCCCGGAGGCAACATGGACTGGCAAAAGTGTTGCGGCATTAGGCTCAGCTATTTAGTGAACGATCTTTCTCATCAGTGTATCGATGGCACACATTTTTGCCTTGCCTCTAAGGCATCACGGCTCATGCATCGCTTTCATCAATGGCCTAAATTTCAGAACACATAACTAAGGCAGATACTAGTTATTGTAGTGGTCAAGTAATACTGGCCACGGTTTTACAGTAAAAATGGTATCTGTTCTCTGACTCTTCCGGCGTCAGCCCTCCGTTATAATGGTGAGGCCTGACGCTATTGTAATAATTCAGAATATAACTGCTGATTTGCTGCCGGGCCACGTCTTTGCCTGTGTAGCCATCGGTTGGCACCCATTCTGTTTTCAGACTGCGGAAGAAGCGTTCCATTGGACTGTTATCCCAGCAATTTCCCCGTCGGCTGACACTTTGCTTTATCCTGTAACGCCAGAGAAGTTGTTGATATTTCAGTCCTGTATATTGACTTCCCTGGTCGCTATGAAACATGACGTCCCGCGGCTGACCACGCACCTCATACGCCATCCGCAGGGCACTGCTTATCAGGGCAGTATCGGCATTCGCTGACAGGCTCCAGCCGATAACCCTGCGGGCAAAAAGATCCATGACGACCGCCAGATAGCACCAGCGATTTCCTGCCCAGATATACGTAATATCTCCGCACCATACCCTATCTGGCTCGGGCACAGCGAACTGGCGCTCAAGCAGATTCGGCAGGCAGGTATGTTCCTGACGAGCATTTTTGTACTGATGTTTTCCGGGCTGACAACTGCTCAGGTTCAGATATTTCATCAGACGCCCGGCACGGTAACGGCTCATCGGGACGCCGTTTTGGGTCAGCATTTCAGCCAGCGTGCGCGCCCCCGCAGAGCCCCTACTTTGGTTCCACGCCCGGCGTATTTCGCTGCACAACCTGACTCGCGCCGGATTAACCGTATCGCGTCGTTTTCGCCAGTACCGGTAACTGCTGCGGTGTATTTCCAGAGCAGAACAGAGGCTGACAACTGAGTGGCTGTCACTCAGTCTGGCAACTATCGTGAACCGTTCAGCGAGTCGGACATCAAGAGCGCGGTAGCCTTTTTTAATATCGTATTTTGTTCCTCCAGGCGGCGAACCTGCTTTTCCAGTTCGCGGATACGTTGCTGGTCTGGAGTAATAGGTGTGGCAGAGGGCGCAATCCCCTGACGCTCTCGCCTGAGCTGGCGCACCCAACTCTCAAGCGTGGTAGAACCGACATTCATCGCTTCACTGGCTTGTCGATATGAGTAGCCCTTATCAACAATTAGCTGTGCACATTCCAGCCTGAATTCAGGGGTGAAAGTACGTTTGGTTTTCTTGTTCATTAAGTCACCTGTTTTGTGTTGTGGTGAGGATATCACCTTTAATCAGGTGGCCAAATTTACTGTGCCACTACATATCCCGGATTCCCAGCGGGCGAAGTGTTATCAAGTATTCTCAATAATCATCAGTGATATACCGACATATGGCTATCATCGTGTATGGGCCACACTCAGATAGCAGTCTGGCAACGAAGGACTGGTGTTAGTGAATGCAAAGCCTATTTATTGGATAATGAGCGAATACAACCTGTTGTTACATGACAAACCTTTATGCCCCCAGCGAGAAGATAAGTACCAAATATCAGTGAAGTAAAAGTAAAGTAACTAGTACTAGTATTCCGGTGACGATCTCGTTAGATAGATTATATGATGGTGACAAAATACGGGATAGGGTGGCGAGTCTAGTCACGTCAGCATCAAATCCGACCATTTGATGTTGAAGGGGGGCTGGAATAGACACTCCGTATTCCTTCTGAATACAAATGTACTATTCTCCACAGAACTTACTAACGGTGACATTTTTCACCATGCCCAGAGCAGCCTAACTATTGCGATAACGTATCCAGTCTAGTTTCTATAATATATTTATATATTTGGAATAATTCAGCAAACCATAAAACTAGACCAATAAACTTCACAATACGTAATCTGATATTGAAATAAATAACAGCTTCAATATGATGAACGGATAATAAGGCAATCAATAAACATATAATTTACAGTTCTGGATGCTATATAATCCGAAATATGTTTTTGATATGAATATGACAGAAATAAAAAACCAAGAAAACATCCATGTAAATGGATATATTATTATTAAACCCAACAACGCTTATATAAGAATTATCAATGACTCAAAGAAGATTGCTCTTGAAAGCAGTTGTTTCTTTCTCATAGAAAAGAAGAAACTGTTAACCATCGAAGTTGCACTTCCTAATATAAACACTCATTGTGATTTTATTGAACTTAATAAAGATGACATAAATAACATAATCAAGATTATGTCCCCCTTCTTTTATGAGGGTGAGGTTAAAACAGAAAGACACAATCAGTATAATATAGATAATTGCGTGTTTCCAATAAAAATAGATGCATTATCTAATGAGTTATTTGAAACAATAAAAATAACGAATGACCACAGACAAAAATTATATGCTTTGGCATGTTTTTTATTAAGAGTAAAAAAACCTCAGCATCTGTTTAACTCATTAATCATATCAACAACAACTTTATTCAGCGATAAAATACGTAGGATTATTGAGAACGATACAACCCAAAAATGGAATTTAGCAACTATTGCAGAGATATGCTGCTTATCTAAAATAGCAATACGCAAAAAACTTAGTGCGGAGAATACCAGTTTTTGTCAGATTCTTCTCGATGTGAGAATGAAAAAAGCAGCGCAACTATTATTACAGAATGAATTTCAAATTAGTAATGTTTCTTATATGGTTGGTATCTCTAGCGTCTCTCATTTCATCAAGACCTTCACTCTATATTATGGAACCACACCGAAAAAATTTCTTATACGACACAAAGAAAAATGTATCTAATGTTATGAGCAGGCACTCTCAGTGCACGCCCCGACGCTGAACTGGTCAACACTATGCTGGATAATTGATCTTACCCATCAATAGTGGACACAGGACTAAGTGAGTAAACTCTCAACCAGAGGTGACTCATGACAAAACCAGTATCAATCAGCAAGAAGCCCCGTAAACAACATACGCCTGAATTTCGTAACGAAGCCCTGAAACTCGCTGAACGCATCGGTGTGGCCGCCGCAGCCCGTGAACTCAGCCTGTATGAATCTCAGCTTTATGCCTGGCGCAGTAAACAGCAGCAACAAATGAGTTCGTCAGAGCGCGAAAGCGAACTGGCCGCTGAAAATGTCCGCCTTAAACGACAACTGGCGGAGCAGGCTGAGGAACTGACCATCCTCCAAAAGGCCGCGACATACTTCGCGAAGCGCCTGAAATGAAGTATGTCTTCATCGAAAATCATCGGGCAGAGTTCAGCATCAAAGCGATGTGTCGTGTACTTCGGGTTGCCCGCAGCGGCTGGTATGTCTGGCTCAGGCGTCGTCACCAGATGAGCCTGCGCCAACAGTTTCGGCTCACCTGCGATGCCGCTGTCCATAAGGCATTCTTTGAGGCAAAGCAGCGATACGGTGCTCCCCGCCTTGCTGACGAACTGCCGGAGTTCAATATTAAAACCATTGCCGCCAGCCTGCGTCGTCAGGGGCTGCGGGCGAAAGCCAGCCGGAAGTTCAGTCCGGTCAGCTACCGTGCACATGGCCTGCCCGTATTGGAGAATCTGCTGGAGCAGGACTTCAGCGCCAGCGGCCCGAACCAGAAGTGGGCGGGTGACATCACGTACTTGCGTACCGATGAGGGCTGGTTGTATCTCGCAGTAGTCATCGACCTGTGGTCACGCGCCGTCATTGGCTGGTCGATGTCACCGCGAATGACAGCACAACTGGCCTGTGATGCACTGCAAATGGCGTTGTGGCGGAGAAGACGCCCGGAAAGCGTCATTGTTCATACGGACCGTGGTGGTCAATACTGTTCAGGGGATTATCAGGCGCTGCTGAAGCGACACAACCTGCGTGGCAGTATGAGTGCGAAAGGCTACTGTTATGACAATGCCTTTCATTCGCTGAAGGTGGAATGTATCCACGGGGAACGCTTTAGCAGCTGGGAAATAATGCGGGCAACGGTGTTTAATTCTATCGAGTGTGATTACAATCGCTGGCGTCGTCACATTGCCTGTGGCGGTCTCAGCCCGGAACAATTTGAAAACCATAATCTCGCTTAGGGCCGTGTCCACATTACGTGGGTAGGATCAGGTCTCCTGCTGAACACGTTTCATACAGTTAACCGCAGAGGGGGAAGGTAGTTCATTCTATTAACTGGAAGTCCAGATAAGGCGGCATGGAAGCTTCTGATATTAAAAAAACCAAGGATCTTGAGGACGAGAACCGCCGTCTCAAACAGATGTTTGCTGACCTGAGTCTGGAGAACTGGGCGCGGAAAGATGTTATTGAAAAAAGCTTTAAAACCAGCATTAAAGCGTGAGCTGGTCACTCACCTGATAACGATATTCGGACTCAGTATCCATCAGGCCTGCCGGAGTCTGAATCTGAGCAGAACGGTTTACCATTACCGCCCGGATACCACGTGTGATGAACCCGTTATTGCCGCCCCGCAGGCTGCGGCTGAACGATACCCACGATACGGCTTTCCGAAGCTTTTCCAGATTCTGCGACAGCAAGGATACTCGTGGAATCACAAAAGGCTCCACCGTATTTACTGTCTGCTGAAGCTGAATTTTCGCCGTAAGGGCAAACAACGACTGCTGGTACGCAATCCCTCACCACTGGCTACGTCAGAAGCGCTGAACTAGAGCTGGTCTGTCGATTTTATGTATGATGTTCTGGCCTGTGGGCGTCGTTTTCTCACGTTTAATGTCGTTGATGACTTTAATCGTGAGGCGTTATCGATTGAAATCGATCTAAATCTGCCAGCTCTGCGAGTGGTCCGCATACTTGACAGGATCGTGGCAAACCGCGGTTATCCGGTCATGCTGCGTATGGATAATGGTCCGGAATTTATCTCACTGGCGCTGGCTGAATGGGCAGAGATACACGCAGTAAAAGTGGAGTTCATCCAGCCGGGTAAGCCGACGCATAATGCTTTCATTGAGCGTATTAACAGGATATACCGTACAGAAATACTCGATTTTTATCAGTTCAGAACGCTGAATGAAGTACGGGAAATTACGGATAAATAGTTATCAGAATATAACTGTGAACGCCCGCATGAATCACTGAACAATATGACACTGGAGGAATACCGACTTCACCATTATTTGGCCGGGTTCTCAAAAAATGCATGGAACTAAAACGGATCTATTGACACACTGGTGCGATGCTTCTTGCGCCAGCTGAACCGTGGCTGATGTCATGTAGCTCAAGTACCTGACTGCGTAATACAGCCCGTCTGCCATCTGGTTTTCCAGAACGGTTTTTCCAGTATTTGTGGCTACTGCGATGAACCCCGGACACGTGGCAGGAGTGATCACAGGATAACGCGCCCTGAGTTTTCCCGATTATCGAGCAATGTTCAGGGAGTTTGACATCAAGAGCGCGGTTAATATTTTGTTTTTCATTTCAATTCGTTGTGGTTTCTTTTAGCTCACGTATTTAAATTTGTTCCGGAGTTATCGAGGGGGCGTTTGGTATTTGTTCTGAGGTGAGCATATCACTTCTGTTCAGGCGGCCAAAAAAGAACTGAACTACCGCGAGTTACTGTACATAGTACTGCAACAGTAATGGAACGGGAGGCATCAGCACGGTATGGAGTTCTGGCTGAAACAGGCCCGCTTCCCGTGGGTCAAAACGCCGGAGCGTAACAGCAATAATAATTATTATTGATGCTAAATTTCTTTATTGTCATACTGTTTTTATATCAATTTGATATTGATAATTTACGGTAGCGTTAAATATAAAACTCTAATTGTGAAAATAATGAAAGTATATAAATGATCAATGGTTTTTTCTTAACGACAGCTTTGTTTTTTTTACTCAAGTATACCATGAGATGGCGGTTTATAACTGTGTTGTCGTATTTGGTTTTATTTGATTTCTTGTTTTTTTTTGCTATTTTTGGCCGTAGCGCCTGGGATATTATCAAGTCTAGCTATGCAATTGCGCCGTTTGCATTATCATTAATAATAGACGCACAGATTATATTGGTATATTTTCTTCGCAGCAAAGGGAGTGGGATTGCATTTCTTTCATCTATCATTCCACCTCTTTTGTTTACTATTCTGGATTTTAACTTTATTATTCCTGCCCATCCACTGATGATGTTTTATCAGTATGACGCATTTTATAGGTTTCTTCCAAGGTTTAACGTAAATTTGATTAACATAATTATAATATATACTATCCCATTTTGTTTTCTATTACCAGCGAAGAAAAAAATTATCATCTCAATTGTATTTTTATCTTTTTTTTCTTACTGGAATATCAGTGCAGAGCCAACAAGGTTAGGTATTAAAGTTCTTATTGTGCAGACAGGGATGTTTGTAACAAAACATGACAGAATAATAGAACTAAAAAACGAAATATTTAAATATAAAGATGCAGACATTGTTGTCTTTTCTGAATCACCAATTATTGGATTTAAAGATGGTAGTCGGACTGCATTTAGTCGTGAACTTATTAGTGATATAAAAAACAAATATGACGGAAAGCTTTATATCGTTAACAGTTATGGACTAGTTGGTGGTGATAAAAAATACAATAACAACTTGAGTTTATATATTGTGAATGGAAAGGAGTTTTTTAGATATAAAAGTAAACTTGTACCTTTTTGGGAGACGCCGGGCCTCTTTTATAGAGAAAATGGTTGGGAATCACCATATTTTTCCATTCAAGTTAATAATAAAAATGAAAAATACAAATTCAGAAATATATATATAAATTCATATATCTGCTATGAAGCTATGTTTGCAAACTCTTTGAATAACTCCAGTGATTTAACTATTATACAGTCTAATTATGAATCATTTTATAAAGATTATGATAGAATAGTAAAAAATAGTAATGTTCTGGCCTATGTAAATAAATCACACGGTTTTAAAAATTTTATATCTGTACAAAATATGGGTGGGACTATTTTTGTCGATAGTTCAGGTAGATTTCATTGGGATGTGTATAAAATATCCAAAGAAAAACCTATATTTCTTTTGGAGATCTAAGTTCATGGTTTTATCTCAATATTTCTGTAGTGATGTGAGTAAATACTCAGTCAGAGATGACTTACATGACAAAAACAGCATCAACCAGTAAAAAAACCGTAAACAGTATTTGTCTGAATTTCGCAGTGAAGGCCTGAGGCTTGCGGGATGCATCGGTGTTGCTGGCGCAACCCGTTGTAACCATCCCACATAACCGTGCCATTTATATTTAGATATCATCCCGCATCATCAATCAGCCAACGAAAGGGGTCGCTATGTCTAAAGCCCGTTTTACTGAGCATCAAAGCATCGTTGTGATTAAATCGTTTGAAGCCGGACGAACCGTGAAAGATGTCTGCCGGGAGCCGGTATCCTCTAAAAGACCATTCGGCCTTTATGTTCTCGCTGCGGTCGTGAAAGTTTGTCATGTAACAACAACAGGTTATTCTTGCTCATTATCCGATAAACGCGCTTTGCATTCACGAATGGCAGTCCTTCGTTACGAGACTGCCGTCTGAGAATTGATCTTACCCATCAATAGTGGACACAGGACTAAGTGAGTAAACTCTCAACCAGAGGTGACTCATGACAAAACCAGTATCAATCAGCAAGAAGCCCCGTAAACAACATACGCCTGAATTTCGTAACGAAGCCCTGAAACTCGCTGAACGCATCGGTGTGGCCGCCGCAGCCCGTGAACTCAGCCTGTATGAATCTCAGCTTTATGCCTGGCGCAGTAAACAGCAGCAACAAATGAGTTCGTCAGAGCGCGAAAGCGAACTGGCCGCTGAAAATGTCCGCCTTAAACGACAACTGGCGGAGCAGGCTGAGGAACTGACCATCCTCCAAAAGGCCGCGACATACTTCGCGAAGCGCCTGAAATGAAGTATGTCTT
>OGWT01001207.1_pt1 | contig 20208 bp, 24 predicted proteins | sample 1576101 | NCBI WGS metagenome assembly OGWT01 (sample SAMEA3541481, study PRJEB24748) | human gut metagenome | biome: human gut; feature: human-associated habitat; material: faeces | place: China | collected 2012 | reverse complement strand
ACACCATGGGCGGCCTGAAGATCAACACCAACACCGAGGTGCTGAAGGCTGACGGCTCTGTGATCCCCGGCCTGTTCGCAGCAGGTGAGGTGACCGGCGGCGTGCACGGTGCAAACCGTCTGGGCGGCAACGCTGTGGCCGACTTTACCGTCTTTGGTCGCATTGCCGGTGCAGCTGCCAGCAAGTACGCTGCATGAGCATAAAGCAAAAAAACTCTGACACCGCCGCCCCCAAGGGCAGCGCGTGGAAGAAAAATGTGATTTTTGCACTGGTGGTGCTGGCGCTGGCCACAGGTATTTTTCTTGCGGTGCGGGCGCAGCACTCCGCCAAGGGCAGCGGCTTACAGGCCGTTGTGGATTTCGGTGACGGCGTTACCGAGACTTTGACCCTTGCGCAGGATCACGATTACCTGTACGAGGTAGGGGACTACATCGTGCACCTGCAGGTGAAGGATGGTGCCATCGCGTTTTTGGACAGTCAGTGCCCGGACCATGTCTGTGAGCAATTCGGCTGGCTGGACAAGGACGGCGCATGGGCCGCCTGTGTACCCGCAGGGGTGTATGTGGTGGTAGAGTCCACCGCAGACGCAGGGTAAAAACAAAGGAAACGGCACCCGGAGGGAAACTTCCGGGTGCCGTTTTTTGCTTGAATAAAAGCCATTCTTTGTTAAAAAAGTCTGAAACTTTGTGGAAATGCCGTGAAACGAAAATTGGACGCTTGTTTATCGGGGCAAAATGCGATACACTACAAATATGAGTTTCTGATGGATGCTTGTTACAAAAAAGCATCTTGTCATAAAAGAACCTAGGAGGAACGGCAAGAATGATCTGGAAAAAGTCTAAACAGCCCGCTGACTTGCAGCAGGGTGAAGCAGCTGCACCGAAAAAAGGCGGCGCGGCGGCGTTTGCCAAAAAGAACTGGAAGTGGCTGGTGCCGGTAGCAATTGTGGTGCTGGCCGGCGGTTGGTGGCTGCTGAAGCCCAAGAACGCAAAGCCCGCCAACGTGGATACTTCCTACACGGAGGCAATGCCCGAGACCCGGGATGTCTCCAACACACTCAGCGGTACGGGCACTTTGAAGCCCGCCAATACTTACAGCGTCAAGTCGCTGGTGGCCGGCAAGGTGCTGACCGGCAGCTTTGAAGAGGGCGATATCGTGGAGGAGGGCACTGTGCTGTACACGGTGGATTCCTCCGACGCCACTACCAAGGTGGAGCAGGCAGCCATCACCTTGCAGCAGGCGCAGCGCAGCTACGATAAGACCGCAGACCGTCAGTATGTCCGCGCCGAGGTGGCGGGCACTGTCAGCAGCCTGAAGGTGAACAAGGGCGATGAGGTAAAGAGCGGTCAGGAAGTGGCTGTGGTGCGGGACAGCTCCAAGATGAATCTGGTGCTGGAATTCCCGGCTGCGGATGCCGCCAACTTCTCGGTAGGGCAGACCGCCCAGGTGACGCTGGACGGTACCTTTGAGGTGCTGCCCGGCACCATTACCGCCGTGACCGGCACCGATGCCCTGAGCACCGGCAATCTGCTTACCCGCACTGTGACCCTCTCGGTGTCCAACGCAGGCGGTCTGACCACGGCACAGGCGGCAACGGCTACTGTCAACGGGGTCAGCTGCATTGCAGCGGCAAACTTCCAGTATCAGGCCGAGCGTACCCTGACTGCGCTGTCTTCCGGCACCGTGACTGCCATCAATGTGCGGGAAGGCGGCAGTGTGAACAAGGACGACATCATCCTGACCCTCAGCGGTGAGGACCTGACCGAGTCCATCCAGTCTGCCTCCGAGACCCTGCGCGGCGCGGAGCTGTCCATGCAGAACCTGCAGGACGCCATGGATAACTACACCATCACCTCGCCCATCAGCGGTACCATCATCGAAAAAAATGCCAAGGTGGGCGATGCCCTGAGCACCGGCAGCGACATGTGCACCATTTACGACTTGAGTTATCTGGAAATGACCATCAACGTGGACGAGCTGCAGGTCAGCAGCCTGCAGGTGGGGCAGACCGTACAGGTGACCGCAGACGCCGTGAAGGATAAGACCTACGAGGGCGTGGTCACCCGTGTGTCCATGAAGGGTGATACCAGCGGCGGCACTACCACCTACCCGGTGACCGTACGCATCGATGAGACCACCGGTCTGCGCCCGGGCATGAACGCCAACGCCGAGATCGTGGTGGCACAGGCTAAAAATGCGCTCACCGTGCCTAACGCCGCCATCGTGCGGGGCAATTATGTGCTGGTGCGGCAGGACTCGCCCAGTGCCGTGAACGCCGATGCCTCCATGAGCGCACCGGAGGGCTATGTGTACGTCAAGGTCAAGACCGGTATCAGCGACGACAACTATACGCAGGTGACCAGCGGCCTGTCCGAGAGTGATACCATCGCCTACGACCCCAGCTCTGTGAGCAGCGACAGCTACTACGGCTCTGGCGGTATGGACGTCGAAGTGATCGACGGCGCTGGAAACGCCGCAGACCTCACTGAGGGCGGTGAGGAAGTGCTGCCCGAGGAGACCGAAAACAGTGAAGAACCCGCAGCAGACGGCAACGAACCGGCAGACGGCCACGACCCCGCCGAGGCCGGCACGGTCGTGGTGGATTGACACAGGAGGGATGAATGAGCGCTCTGATCGAGTTTGATGCGGTGTGCAAGTACTACCAGATGGGCGATACCACGGTAAAGGCTGCCGACCACATCACCATGAAAATCGAAAAAGGCGAGTTCGTGGCCATCGTGGGCCAGTCCGGCTCCGGCAAGTCCACCTGTATGAACATCATCGGCTGCCTGGACGTGCCCACCTCCGGCACGTACCTGCTGGACGGCAGGGATGTGGGTCAGATGGATAAGGACCAGCTGGCCGCCATCCGGAACAAGATGCTGGGCTTCATCTTCCAGCAGTACAACCTGCTGCCCAAGCTGACGCTCCAGGAGAACGTGGAGGTGCCGCTGATGTACGCCGGCATCCCCAAGCCGGAGCGGCACGAGCGATCCCGGATCGCGCTGGAGATGGTGGGTCTTGGCGACAAGCTGCGCAATAAGCCCAGCCAGCTCTCCGGCGGCCAGCAGCAGCGGGCGTCCATTGCCCGGGCTCTGGCAGGGGACCCGGCGGTGATCCTGGCCGACGAGCCCACCGGCGCCCTGGACTCCCACACCGGGCGGGAGGTGCTGACCATGCTGCAGCAGCTCCATGCCGCGGGCAACACGGTGGTGCTCATCACCCACGACAACTCCATCGCTGTCCAGGCCCAGCGGATCATCCGGCTGGAGGACGGCCACGTGATCTACGACGGCGATGCCGGTGCGCCTGAGGCGGTAGTGACGCCCAATCTTGCCGGAAGGGGGATGGCGGGATGAGCCTGATCGAGACCTTCCAGATGGCGGTGCAGAATATTCTCAGCAGCAAGATGCGGACCTTCCTCACTATGCTGGGCATCATCATCGGCGTGTGCGCGGTCATCGTCATCGTGGGCCTGGGCAACGGGATGCAGGGCTATATTGAGGACAGCTTTGCCGACATGGGCACCGACTCTCTGACAGTGATGGTGATGGGCCGCGGCTCCTCCCGCAGCGTGTCGGAGGGCGAGATGTACCAGCTGGTGGCGGACAACAGCGATGTGTTCAAGCACGCGTTTCTCTGCTTTGAAGGAGTAGAGAAAGTGCTGCATATGCTGGAGGCGCGTAAACATAAAGAAGATCCGGCGCAGAGCCAGCAGCGTCTGGAGAAGCTGGCGGCGCAGGATCCGCTGAAGTTTGAAAAGGACAAAATAAAAGGGGCGATTCGTACCGATTTTATATTGTCTGCCGAAATCGTCGCCATCACGCTGGGGATTGTGGCCGAAGCGCCGTTGCTTAATCAGGTGCTGGTGCTTTCAGGCATCGCGCTGGTAGTGACCGTGGGCGTCTACGGTCTGGTAGGGGTTATCGTTAAGATTGATGACCTGGGGTATTGGCTGGCGGAAAAATCCAGCGCGCTGATGCAGGCATTAGGTAAAGGGTTATTGATCATTGCGCCCTGGCTGATGAAAGCGTTATCGATTGTCGGCACGCTGGCGATGTTCCTCGTCGGCGGCGGGATTGTGGTACATGGTATTGCGCCGCTGCATCACGCCATTGAACATTTCGCCGGGCAGCAAAGTGCAGTGGTGGCGATGATATTACCGACTGTTTTAAATCTGATTCTTGGATTTATCATCGGCGGCATCGTGGTGCTGGGAGTGAAAGCCGTAGCGAAAATACGCGGTCAGGCACATTAATACTCGCACAGGCTATTATGCAAAATTCGCCATCTTCAACTAAGGTGAACAAGTTTCACTCGAAAAAAGGAGGCGAGTATGAGCTTTATGGTTAGTGAGGAAGTTACGGTTAAAGAGGGCGGCCCGCGGATGATTGTCACCGGATACTCCAGCGGTATGGTTGAGTGTCGTTGGTATGACGGTTACGGGGTCAAGCGGGAAGCTTTTCATGAAACCGAGCTTGTTCCGGGGGAGGGGAGTCGTTCTGCGGAAGAAGTTTGAAAGGGTATCATTAACACCAGGCCGGATCACTTCCGGCCTGGTGTGCCAATGCCTGCAATGAATGATAGTCGCGTCTTATCATGCCACCATTATAAAATTATCGCTGTTTTGCGGTACGCTATCGCCAGGTTATGCCAGAATCATAAAAAAGCAGGTTGGGAGTCGTCAGGGTGCAGCACGAGACAAAAATGGAAAACCAGAGCTGGTTGAAAAAACTCGCACGCCGCCTGGGGCCTGGTCATGTCGTTAATCTCTGCTTTATCGTGGTATTGCTTTTTTCCACCTTGCTCACCTGGCGTGAAGTGATGGTGCTGGAAGATGCCTATATCTCCAGCCAGCGTAATCATCTGGAAAACGTTGCCAACGCGCTCGATAAGCATTTGCAGTATAACGTCGACAAACTGATCTTTTTGCGTAATGGCATGCGCGAAGCTCTCGTAGCGCCACTGGATTTCACCTCTCTGCGTAATGCTGTAACCGAGTTCGAACAGCATCGCGACGAGCACGCCTGGCAAATTGAACTCAACCGACGGCGCACTCTGCCAGTTAATGGTGTGTCGGATGCATTAGTCAGCGAGGGGAATCTCCTGTCTCGCGAAAATGAAAGCCTCGACAATGAAATTACCGCTGCACTGGAAGTTGGTTACTTGCTGCGACTGGCGCACAACTCCTCGTCGATGGTTGAACAGGCGATGTATGTCTCGCGTGCCGGATTTTACGTTTCGACGCAGCCGACCTTGTTTACGCGCAATGTACCAACGCGTTATTACGGCTATGTCACCCAACCCTGGTTTATCGGCCATTCACAACGAGAAAATCGTCACCGCGCGGTACGCTGGTTCACTTCGCAACCGGAACACGCCAGCAATACTGAACCGCAGGTTACCGTCAGTGTTCCGGTAGACAGTAATAACTACTGGTATGGCGTGCTGGGGATGAGTATTCCCGTGCGTACCATGCAGCAATTTTTAAGAAACGCCATCGATAAAAACCTCGATGGTGAGTATCAGCTCTATGACAGTAAGCTGAGATTATTGACCTCTTCTAATCCCGACCATCCAACAGGGAATATTTTTAATCCTCGCGAACTGGCCTTGCTGGCGCAGGCAATGGAACATGACACGCGGGGCGGCATTCGTATGGACAGTCGCTATGTTAGCTGGGAACGTCTGGACCATTTCGACGGTGTGCTGGTGCGCGTCCATACGCTAAGCGAAGGCGTGCGCGGCGATTTCGGTAGTATCAGCATTGCATTAACCCTGCTGTGGGCGCTCTTTACCACCATGTTACTCATCTCCTGGTATGTGATTCGCCGGATGGTCAGCAACATGTATGTTCTGCAAAGCTCGTTGCAGTGGCAGGCGCGGCACGACACCTTAACCCGTTTATATAATCGTGGCGCACTGTTCGAAAAAGCCCGTCCGCTCGCTAAATTGTGTCAGACGCACCAACATCCTTTTTCTGTCATTCAGGTCGATCTTGACCATTTTAAAGCGATTAATGACCGCTTTGGTCATCAGGCGGGCGACCGTGTTCTTTCTCATGCTGCCGGATTAATTAGCAGTTCCTTGCGTGCGCAGGACGTTGCCGGGCGGGTCGGTGGTGAGGAGTTTTGTGTGATTCTGCCAGGCGCGAGTCTGACGGAGGCTGCGGAAGTCGCAGAACGTATTCGCCTGAAGTTAAATGAAAAAGAGATGTTGATTGCTAAGAGTACGACGATACGCATCAGTGCCTCGTTGGGGGTAAGTAGCAGCGAGGAAACCGGTGATTATGATTTTGAACAACTCCAGTCACTGGCCGACCGTCGGCTTTATCTCGCTAAACAGGCTGGGCGTAATCGGGTATGCGCGAGCGATAACGCTTAACGGGCGGAGAAAAAATGGTCCAGCCCTTCACGCCATCCTTCCGGTCCTTCACGCTGCGTTCGCCAGACGTGGGCCGGATCCTCATCATGCAGATGCACCCCTTCACGGTTTAGCCCTTTCACAATCACCGCGTAATCCATTACCTCCAGTAAGGGCGCATCGTTTGGCCCATCGCCCAGGCCAAGTGTGGTTGGGCGTTTGCCTGACAATTGTTGATAGGTCGCGATAATCCAGTTGGCAGCCTGATCTTTTCCGGCAGAGGCATCCAGGACGTGCCAGAAGCGCGCACCCTGCATAAACTGTAAGCCCAGTTCGTTCAGACGAGCGGTAAATTGTGCCATACGCTCGTCACTGTCGCGCCAGATTAGCGTTACCGACGCCTCATGCAGCTGCGTCAGCGCCGCCTGGCTACGGCTTAATCCCGTCCATTCGGCGATGGTTGCATCGTCGACATCATCAAAAGTTGTGAATTTAAAATGTTCTTTCTCGCGTAGCGTATTTAAAACCTGGCTGATTTCGCCATGGCTAATACCTGAGATGATGCGTGGAAAACCGTCTATATCCTGCCATTGTTCAGCAAGCTGGATCACTGCGCCATTTTCGGCAATCAGCGGTAACCCTTGTAGCCCCAACGTTTTTTGCAAGTACAGCATTTCCGCTGAAGTTTTACTGCTACAGAGAATGACGGGAACATTCGCTTCGCGTAAACGGCTGAGCCAGGGGGCAGCTGGTTGCCAGTCATAACTATGACTGTCCAGCAGGGTGCCATCAAGATCGCTAAAAACCAGTAGTGGTTGTTGAATTGAAAACATGGTCGCGCAGTTCTCCCCTTACCAGGATGATTCTCAAAACAGCACAAATAATCAAAGATGATTTTTTCGGGAGCGATCCCGTTGACGCCAGAGCCACCAAGGGGTGACGCACGTCACATTTCTATTCATAAGTAGCGTTAATCATTCATATCGCGAATATTTTCTTGTCAGCGAAAAAAATTGCGGATAAGGTGATGAACACATCAGATTTCCTGGTGTAACGAATTTTTTAAGTGCTTCTTGCTTAAGCAAGTTTCATCCCGACCCCCTCAGGGTCGGGATTTTTTTATTGTGCATTCAACGATTCACTTCAGAGACGCTGAAGTCATGAATATCCAGTTCGAAGGCATCCGCCAATTCACGCCATGTATGATATTCACGTCCATCGACGCTAACGTGTTCAGAATCGTTCTGGCTGCGATGAACTTCGCTTTCGCTAATTTCATTGATCGCCGCCAGCAGGGCATCGACATCGACGCTGACCTCACGTTTTGCGGTATCGCTGTACTCTTTTGCGGTTTTCATCATCTTTCCTCGCAACCGTTACTCTGTTGTTGCCGCCAGTCGTTAAGTCCGCCTGGCATCACTTAAGTATAGACCGTCGAGAAAATCAGCACTCGCGCGCGCCTGGCGCTGCCAGAAAAACGAAATTGTTCTACACTGGCACAAAGCCACAGGAGGAAAACGATGAAGGTGAATGATCGGGTAACAGTCAAAACGGATGGCGGTCCGCGTCGTCCTGGCGTGGTACTGGCAGTTGAGGAGTTTAGTGAAGGCACAATGTACCTGGTTTCGCTGGAAGACTACCCGCTCGGCATCTGGTTCTTTAATGAAGCAGGGCATCAGGACGGTATCTTTGTGGAGAAAGCAGAGTAATCTTATTCAGCCTGACTGGTGGGAAACCACCAGTCAGAATGTGTTAGCGCATGTTGAAAAAAATACCATTAGTCACATTATCCGTCAGTCGGACGACATGGTAGATAACCTGTTTATTATGCGTTTTGATCTTACGTTTAATATTACCTTTATGCGATGAAACGGTCTTGGCTTTGATATTCATTTGGTCAGAGATTTGAATGGTTCCCTGACCTGCCATCCACATTCGCAACATACTCGATTCGGTTCGGCTCAATGATAACGTCGGCATATTTAAAAAAGAGGTTATCGTTGTCTCTTTTTTCAGAATATCGCCAAGGATATCGTCGAGAGATTCCGGTTTAATCGATTTAGAACTTATCAATAAATTTTTTCTGACCAATAGATATTCATCAAAATGAACATTGGCAATTGCCATAAAAACGATAAATAACGTATTGGGATGTTGATTAATGATGTGCTTGATGTGCTGACTGTTAGAAGCATCATGGATGAAACAGTCCTCATTAATAAACACCACTGAAGGGCGCTGTGAATCACAAGCTATGGCAAGGTCATCAACGGTTTCAATGTCGTTGATTTCTCTTTTTTTAACCCCTCTACTCAACAGATACCCGGTTAAACCTAGTCGGGTGTAACTACATAAATCCATAATAATCGTTGACATGGCATACCCTCACTCAATGCGTAACGATAATTCCCCTTACCTGAATATTTCATCATGACTAAACGGAACAACATGGGTCACCTAATGCGCCACTCTCGCGATTTTTCAGGCGGACTTACTATCCCGTAAAGTGTTGTATAATTTGCCTGGAATTGTCTTAAAGTAAAGTAAATGTTGCGATATGTGAGTGAGCTTAAAACAAATATTTCGCCGCAGGAGTATCCTGGAAGATGTTCGTAGGTATTATTTTTCGGATAATCCTTAGGATAACATGATAAACGTTACGGAATTATATTAATGGCAATTCACTAATAATATCAGCCAGCAAATTAAACATCTCACTGAATAAATGTTCGCAAAAAGGTGCAATTAACGGCATTAATGCCGCCATTAAAGAGATACCGACAGTCAGAGTTAATGGAAATCCAATAACAAAAATGGATAATTGCGGGGCCATACGATTCAGTAAACCTAATGCCAGATTCAGGGTCAGCAGCAGAGTAATGAGCGGTAACGCCAGCATCAGCCCGTTAAGGAAAATCAAACTCCCTGCTTTGGTGAGTGCCAGAAACGCATTGCTGTTCAACGGTTCGCCACCAATTGGCAGGGTGTGAAAGGTATCGACCAGCAGTGAAATCAACCATAAATGACCATTAAATGTCAGGAACAGCAATAACGCCAGCATATCCATGATACGGGCTAGAACGGGCATATTTAGATGGCTGGCCGGATCGACAAACGTCGCAAATGACAGCCCCATTTGCAGACCGATAATTTCGCCAGCGGTTCGCACAGCGGCAAAGGCAAATTGCATGGTGAAACCAAGCGCAATGCCGATCAGGATCTGCTGCACGGCCAGCCACAGAGCAAAGAACGAAAAAACAGGAACATCGTTGGCAGGTAATGATGGGGCAATAGCGAACGTGATCATCATTGCCAGACCCAGTTTTACCCGTTTCGGCACGCTGCGTTCGCTCAGAATTGGCGCGGTAGAAATGAGCGCCAGCACGCGCAGTAACGGCCAGAAGTACAGACTTAGCCAGGAAAGCCATTGATCGCTTGTCACCTGCATCATTGTACGGGCTACCCGATGATATACGGCAGGTTAGTGAACAAGGTGCGGACGTAATCCAGCAACAGATTGAGCATCCACGGTCCGGCAATAATAATGGCAATAAATACGGCGATGATTTTTGGAATAAACGACAGCGTCATTTCGTTGATCTGCGTGGCGGCCTGCAAAATACTGATGATAAGGCCCGTGACCAGCGCCACCAGCAACAGCGGGGCAGCCAGTGCCAGCGCGACTTTCATCGCTTCAGTCCCCATCATCATGACCGATTCAGGTGTCATTTTGCCTCTCTAGCTGTAAAAGCTCTGCGCCAGCGAACCGACCAGCAATTGCCAGCCATCCACCAGTACAAACAGCATCAGTTTAAAGGGCAGAGCAATGGTGGCGGGGGGAACCATCATCATCCCTAATGCCATCAACACGCTGGCTATCACCAGGTCGATAATCAAAAAAGGGATGAAAATCGTGAAGCCTATCTGAAATGCGGTTTTCAACTCGCTGGTCACGTAGGCCGGGAGCAAAATGCGCATCGGCACGGCTTCAGGTCCCTGCAACGGGCCGGTATTCGCCAGTCTGGCAAACAACCCTAAATCTGCCTCACGGGTCTGACGCAGCATAAACTCACGCAGCGGCTGCGCCCCTTTTTCCAGCGCCTCCTGCATTGATATTTTCTCTTCGCTGAATGGCTGGTACGCATCGACATAAATTTTGTCGATCACCGGTGACATAATAAAAAAGGTCAAAAACAGTGCCAGCCCCAGCAATACCTGGTTAGGTGGCGCGGAGGGTGTTCCCAGCGCGTTACGCAATAAACCAAAAACAATGATGATGCGGGTGAAACTGGTCATCATCAGTAAAATTGCCGGAATAAACGTCAACGAGGTGATGAACACCAGCGTCTGCACCGGGAGCGACCAGCTTTGTCCACCGCCAGGCAGCGGCTGGCTGGTGATACCCGGCAGTTGCGCGAAGGCGAGGGGCGTAATCAGCCAGAGAAGGACAGGTGCGACAGACAATAAACGACGCATCAGGATCTCCCGCTACGCTTAAGCAAATTTTTCATGACCGACTGAAAATCGGTCTGCGGTATCTCTTCTGTTGGTGCAGAAGGGGGAAGTTTATGCAGCAGATTGATTTGCCCTGCGGTAACGCCGAGCACCAGCCGTGCATCATCCACATCGACCACCACAACCCGTTCACGCGCGCCCAGCGAAGCACTGGCGCTAATTTTCAGACCGTTAACGCCAGTGCGTTTAGGGACAAATCCCAACCGTTTTACCAGCCAGGCAGCAGCGAGGATCAGGGCAATAATGGCGATGAGTGCGCCGCTCACCTGCAGCAGTGGCGCAGCAGAAACCGGCGCGGAAGATTGCACAGTAGCGTGGTTATTCATCACTAACGGCTCAGGCGGCGCATTCGCTCAGACGGAGTAATGATATCGGTGATCCGCACGCCATATTTATCGGCAACGACCACCACTTCGCCCTGGGCGATTAAATAACCGTTGATCAGAATATCCAGTGGTTCGCCCGCCAGACCGTCCAGCGCCACGACGGACCCTTGCGTCAGACGCAACAGCTCTTTGATGGTCATCCGCGTACGGCCCAGCTCGACGGTCAGCTTGACCGGAATATCCATAATCAGGTCGATATCCTGCAACGTTCCGCTGACATCACCACCGCCAAATTGCTGGAACACCGCGTCGGCAGCGCTTTTGCTGCTGGTTGATTTTTGTTCGCTCAAAGCTTCAGCCCACAGATCGTCCATTGCGCCGTTGTTGTCATCGGCCGGATTATTCATGTCACTCATTTGGGCTGTTCCTCGTTCAGAGAATTTAAAATCGGGTTAATCAAATGTTCTATCCGTAACGCATACTGACCGTTGAGGGTGCCGTACTGACTGGTCAGTACCGGAACGCCGTCAACATGAGCGATGATGCGATCGGGTTTTTCTATCGGCAGGACGTCGCCGGGTTTCAGTTTTAAAATCTGCGACAGGCGTAGCGAGATATCGGCAAAGTTGGCGACCAACTCCAGCTGTGAATGCTGCACCTGGCGCACCAGGTTATCGCGCCAGTTCTGATCTTCATTACGCGAGTTTTCCAGCGGCGGGTTAACCAACAATTCCCGTAGCGGCTCGATCATGCTGAATGGCAGACAGATATTAAATTCGCCGGTCAGGTTGCCAATCTCCACATGGAACGGCGTGTTAACCACAATGTCGTTCGGCGAGGTGGTGATATTGGTAAATTTCACCTGCATTTCCGAACGCACGTACTCAACTTCCAGCGGATTAATCGCCTTCCAGGCGTCGCTATAGCCTTCAAGCGCCAGCTTTAACATGCGGTTGATGACGCGCTGTTCGGTATGGGTAAACTCGCGACCTTCCACTTTGGTCGGGAAGCGTCCATCGCCGCCAAACAGGTTATCCACGGCGATAAACACCAGACTCGGTGAAAACACCACCAGCCCTGTGCCGCGCAGCGGTTTCAGATGGATAAGGTTCAGGTTGGTCGGCACCGGCAGGTTGCGGGCAAATTCATGGTACGGCTGAATGCGGATGGCCCCGACGGTTATATCCGGGCTACGACGCAGCAGGTTGAACAGCCCCATACGAAAATGGCGGGCAAAGCGCTCATTAATGATTTCCAGCGCCTGCAAACGTTCGCGCACAACCCGTCGTTGGGTATTCGGATCGTACGGACGAATGTCACTTTCGCCGCTAACACTGGCTGTCGGTTCGTCTTTGACTTCGCTGTCACCATTCAACAGCGCATCAATTTCAGCTTGAGAAAGAATACTATCGCCCATGTCGTTATCGCAGAATAAAAGCGGTATACAGCACGTCGGTGACATCCTGTTTCGGTTGCCCGGCAACAAGCGGGGTGGAAAGCGTGGTTTTAATCTCGGCAATCAGGTTTTTCTTGCCTTCTTCTGTCGCCAGTACGGCAGCATCCTGACGCGAAAACAGTAACAGCAAACGGCTACGGACTTCCGGCAAATACTCACTCAGCCGCGAGCGGGTAGCTTCATCTTTCAGGCGCAGGGTTATGCCGATATAAAGTACGCGATCTGCATCGCCCAGATTGACCGTAAAGGTATCCAGCGCATAGAAGACCGGGGAGGGCACGACGCGTTGCTGCGCTTTGTCGTCAGCGGCAACCTGATGCGAATGCCAGTAGCTGTAACCTGCGCTGGCACAGGCCGCGAGGGTAATGAATACCAGAATCGGGATCCAAAGCGATCGCTTGCTTTTCTTGCTTATCGCGTAATCAGTCATGTGTTGCGGTCTTCCTGTGTCGCTACTGCTTATCGGCTAATTATCCTGCGTCTTGAGCGCAACAAAGCGGGGAAAAGACGCGGATTACGGTGCTACCTCTGACGTTAGGCGAAAATATCAACGCCGCTGTTGCCTGTTACACGTACTTGTAAAGAGACGGGAACCGGAAGCGTATCGTCGTCTTCCCCCGCCAGAGGTTCATGGTTTGCTGTGCGTTGGCTTTGCTGTTGCTGGGAAGCGGCCTGCTGCTGACCACTAAAGCTTTCGCCACTGATGTTGCTTTGCCCTAACTGAATGCCACTTTCGGCCAGCTGCGTTCGCAGTACCGGAAGCGCTGCTTCCAGGGCGGCGCGTACGTGTTGATGCGGTGAAACCATCTGGATTTGCGCCTGGTTATCATCCACTTTGAGGGAGATTTGCACTTCACCTAAATCCTGCGGGTGCAGACGCAACTCTGCACTTTGTTGCCCCTGGCGGGTGAACAGCGAAATATGCTGGCTTAATGATTGTTGCCATTCGTGAGAACCCAGCGGTGCACTCAACACAGGCGCGGCGACGGTGGGCAGTGGCTGTGTCTGGTGTGGAGTGATTAGCGGGCTGGCGGCAGCGGTCACCGGTGAAGGTGTGCTGATGACTTCCGCTTTACCCTGGGCTTCTGCTACCAGCGGTGTTAATGGCTGAGCTGGCGTGCCGGGGGCATCATCAGGCTGTGCTGTTGTGAGTTGCGCAGAAGTCAGTTTTGTGAAGAGCGTTGGTTTCTCTGCCGGTAACACGGTTGACGGCACATCAGTCACTTTGGGCGTATTGTCAAAACCCGGCAACATCGCAAAAAGGGCGCTCAGGCTTGCGGTGACGTCTTCATTCAGATCATCCGCTTTTTCGTCTTTTGCCGTATTGTTGCCAGCCACCGCAGCCAACGTCATCGTTTGAGCGGTGGTTAATGGTGTTGATGTGGATTGTTCGTCGTTGATGACAGGCGGTGTTTCATCCACAGGGATCAGTAAATCCGCTTGTTGCGCATCGGCAAGAATCTCGCTGACCAGCGGCTCGCCTTTTGTCGTGGGCTTATCTGTTGCCACCAGCAACTGGGGGGCCGCTTTGTCGGTAGTTGTCTCGCCTGCTAATGCTTCGCTCAACAACGCGAGAAAATCTTGTGCAGCATCGCTGGCTTTGCCGCCAGGCAATGTGGTGGTGTCAACGTCGGCGGTAATTAAGGGCGCTAAGCGAATCATTCAGGTTTCCTCATGGCGGCGCGCTGGGCGAACTCATCCATCTTTTTCTGATCGAGGCGGTTTTCTGCAAGCAGTGCCGCCGTGGATTGCCGTTCCTGCAGTGTCTGCCAGGCCTGCAAACGTTGTTTCTTTTCTCGCCAGCTGTTCAGGGCAATGTCAACTTTCTGCGTCCACTGATTAAGTTGCTGGCGATGCTGAGTAATGGCTTTTTCCAGCGTCTGGATAAACTGCTGATAGTTGATCCAGCGGTTGCTGGTCATCCCGGCACTCATATCGCTGTTGAGGTTATTGCGATATTCATTCTGATAATCGATCAGCATTTTGAGCTGTTCTTCCGCCTGCTGACACCCGCGACGCATTTCACCCAGCAGGCGCGCGGCATCCTCTACCTCTTTTTCTGCCAGATCTTTCAGGGTCGCCAGCGCGCCATGTTCTGCCATCTGCCGTTATCTCCTGGGTTATGACACTGTCGGGAAAATACGCTCCAGCCCCTGGAGAGACGCTTCCCAGTCCGCGCGTTCAAAAATGCCTTGTTGCAAATAGCCCTCCAGCTGCGGCCACAGGGCGATGGCTTTGTCGAGCATCGGATCGCTGCCTTTGGCATACGCGCCGACGCTAACCAGATCGCGGTTACGCTGAAAACTCGACAACAGCTGTTTGAAGGTGCGCACTCGCGCGTAATGTTGCTCACTGATCAACGCCGTCATTGCGCGGCTGATCGACGCTTCAATATCGATAGCCGGATAGTGCCCGGCTTCCGCCAGTCGGCGAGACAGCACAATGTGACCGTCGAGGATTGCCCGCGCAGAGTCGGCAATGGGGTCCTGCTGGTCATCGCCTTCAGTGAGCACGGTATAAAACGCGGTAATCGATCCGCCGCCGCTAATGCCATTTCCGGCACGCTCGACCAGTGCCGGTAATTTGGCAAACACCGACGGGGGATAACCTTTGGTGGCGGGTGGTTCGCCAATCGCCAGCGCAATTTCACGCTGGGCCATCGCGTAGCGGGTGAGGGAGTCCATAATCAGCAACACATGCTGACCACGATCGCGAAAATCTTCGGCAATGCGCGTGGCATAGGCGGCACCCTGCATTCGCAGGAGAGGAGAAACATCCGCCGGAGCGGCAATCACCACGGAGCGTGCACGCCCTTCGGCACCGAGGATATTCTCAATAAAATCTTTTACTTCGCGTCCGCGTTCACCAATCAAACCCACGACAATGACATCGGCGCGGGTGTAACGTGCCATCATCCCCAGCAGCACACTTTTACCAACGCCGGACCCGGCAAACAGCCCCATACGCTGCCCGCGCCCAACGGTAAGCAGGGCATTGATTGGGCGCACGCCGGTGTCCAGCACATGTTCAATCGGTGTACGTTGCAACGGGTTAAATGGCGGGGTAATCAGCGCACCGGTTTCCGTCGTATCGGGGGAGGGCAGGCCATCGAGCGGCTTACCGCTGCCGTCCAGAACGCGACCTAATAACGCCGGACCGAGCGGCAACTGCTTGCTGCTTTGCAGTCCTTCAGCCGAAATGTTTTTGGCATAAACCCGCGCGCCGGGCAGGACACCTTCCACTTCCTCCAGCGGCATTAAAAACAGCCGTTGACCGTTAAAGCCAACGACTTCGCTTTCTACTTCGTGCGTTTCGCTGCCGTTCTGGCGTTCAATGACACAGGTTGCGCCGAGCGGCAATTGTAATCCGGTGGCTTCCAGCACCAGCCCGGTAGCGCGGGTTAATCGCCCATAGCGACGTACCGCAGGCAACTGCGCCATTTTGGCTTCAAAGTTATCCAGCGTGGTTAGCCAGCGAGTCAGGCGCGTGGTCATTACACCACTCCTGGTGCTGCCAGACGGCAGAGTTCTTGCCAGCGAGTGGCGACACTGGCGTCGAGATCGCCTTCATCGGCGGAGACTTTACAGCCGCCAGGATGGAGTGTGGGATCGCCCCGCAAGCGCCAGCCATGCAAACTTAAGGTTGCGCAGAGCATATCATCCACACGTTGCAGATCATCCGGGTGCACGCGCAGCTGTGGTTTACCGCTGAATAACGGTTCTTGCTGCAACAACTGTTGGATCTGTTTGATCAGTGCCGAGTTATCCACTGTTGGCGTCTGACCGATCACCTGACGTGCCGCCTCCAGCGCCATCTGCATCAGGCGCGAAGCAATCACACTATCAAGCGCATCAAGGGTAGTTTGAAATTCGCTGACCAGTTGCTGCATCCGGGCATGAATTGGCGCTTGTTGAGACTTCGCCTCTGCCAGACCTTGCTCCAGCCCCCGGGCCAGTCCTTCCTGATAGCCCTGCTCATGACCTTGCTGGCGACCTTCGGCAATCCCCGCCTGATAACCTTGCTCATGGGCCTGCATTTGCAGTCGCGCCAGTTGCTGCTCAAGGCTGGGTTCGGCCTCTTCAATGATGGTTTCTTCCGGCTCGACCATGGGCACAAACTCTGCCTGTGGTGGCGCGAGATCGTCCGGCGTCCAGGTTTTCCACGGCAGATTATCAGACATAGGTATCCTCGCCGCTGCCAATTACCATCTCGCCAGTTTCGGCAAGGCGGCGCACAATCAGCAGAATCGCTTTCTGTTCGTTTTCCACCTGCGACAGACGCACCGGACCACGGTTGGCGAGATCGTCGCGCAGAATATCGGCGGCACGCTGCGACATATTGCGCAGGAATTTCTCGCGCAGTGGCTGCTCGGCCCCTTTCAGCGCGATCAACAGCGATTCGGAATCCACTTCCTGCAACAGACGCTGAATGCTGCGATCGTCGACATCCACCAGATTTTCGAACAGGAACATCTCGTCGATAATTTTTTGCGCCAGCTCGCCGTCGAATTCGCGCACGGCGGTAATAACGGCTTCTTCCTGCTGAGTTTTCATCAGGTTGATAATTTCGGCTGCCGTTCTCACGCCGCCCATTTTGCTGCGCTTGAGATTCTGACCGTCGAGCAAGCCATTCAGTACTTCGGTCAGTTCCGCCAGCGCGGCTGGCTGCACGCCGCCAAAGGTGGCGATACGCAACATCACGTCGTGGCGCAGACGTTCATCGAACAACGCCAGAATATCGGCGGCCTGGGCGCGCTTCAGATGCACCAGAATGGTGGCGATAATTTGCGGATGCTCATCGCGAATCAGATCGGCGGCACTCTGCGGCTCCATAAAGTTGAGCGTTTCAATACCGCTGGCGGTATCGCGAGTTTCGAGAATATCTTCCAGCAGGCTGGCGGCACGTTCCTCACCCAGAGCTTTGACCAATACCGAACGCAGATAATCGTTGGCGTTGATATTCAGTGCGGCAAACTGTTCAGCTTCTTGCTCAAACTCCGCCAGCACATCGGTTAGCTGCTTGTTGGAGATCTGCGTGACGTTCGCCATTGCAGCGCTCAGGGTTTGCACTTCGCGCTGGGAGAGGTGCTTGAACACCTCTGCCGCCCGGTCTTCGCCAATGGTCATCAGCAGGATGACGCTTTTATCGGTGCCTGTCAGGTTACTCATGATCGTTATTTATCCACTGGCGAATGACCAGCGCCACCACGCGCGGATCGTTATCAGACATTTCACGGATACGCTGGCTCATGACTTCTGCCCCCAGACGTTGGTTAGCGCGTCGTTGTTGGAGTTGTTCGTCTTTGCTCAGGCGGACTTCCACCGCATCTTCCACTTCCTCACGGGCCTGCGCCTGTTGCTGTACAGCTTTCATCGCCTCGGCGCGACGTGTTAACTGCGGGCGTACCGCTTTCCGCCACAGCAGCCACGCCACCAGCAGTACCAGCAACCAGCGACCGGCAGCCAGCAACTGATCGATAAACGCTTGCTGTTGCCAGAACGGCAGTTCTCCGCCGCTTTCGTCACTGCTATTGAACGGCGAGTTAACGACATTGAGCGAGTCACCGCGTTTTTCAGAAAAGCCCATCGCCTCGCGGGTCAGATCTTCAATTTGCTTCATCTGTTCGTTGCTGAGAGGCAATGGTTTACCGTCTGGCAAGGTTTTGTAATTCACCACAACCGCGACTGACAGACGTTGCACATCGCCCACGTTCATTTTGGTATGACGAATGGTGCGATCGACTTCGTAGTTACTGGTTTCATTCCGCTGTGTGCTACGCGGCCCACTATTGCTGGTGGTGCTCGCCTGCTGCTGGCGGTTATTTTGATTTGCCGGAGGCGTGCTGATTGGCGCGTTATTCGCAGGTGCCGGTTGATTCGACAACGCCCCCGGTACGCCGCCCGGATAACCGGAACCGCTTTGCTCGCTCTCATTAAGCTGGCGTGAACGAAGCGCCGCCTGAGATTCATCACCGTTAGGGCGATACTGTTCTTCTGTTTGTTCTTTACTGGCGAAGTCCAGCTGCGCCGTGACCTGGGCGTGAATATTACCGTTACCAACAATAGGCGACAGGATCGCTTCAATACGCCGCTGAATACGGCCTTCGACATCGCTGGCATATTTCAACTGAGCGTCATTAAGATCGCGCCCGCTGGTGTTGAACTGGGTTAACAGATGTCCACCCTGATCCACCAGCGTGACGTTCCCCGGCGGCAGACCAGCAACCGCGCTGGAAACCAGATGTACAATGGCGCTAATTTGCCCTTCATCGAGTGCGCGGCCGGGTAACAGATTTACCGTCACCGATGCAGAAGGGGATTTTTGTTCACGGACGAATAAAGACGGTTTCGGCATTGCCAGATGTACGCGCGCCCCTTTTACCGGGCCTATAGTTTCGATGGTACGAGAAAGCTCGCCTTCCAGCGCCCGCTGATAATTCACCTGTTCGCTGAACTGGCTGATACCAAACTTTTCCTGATCGAGTAGTTCGAAACCGACCGCGCCGCCTTTGGGCAAACCTTGTTGTGCCAGGCGCAGACGCAGTTCGTGAACTTTATCTGCCGGAACTTCAATAGCGCCGCTGGCTTCGCTGAAGCGGTAAGGAATATTCATTTGCGTCAGTTGGCTGACAATTGCGCCACCATCCTGATCGGAAAGATTGCTGAATAATGTGCGGTAGTCGGGGGCTTTCGCCCACAGGATCAGTGCGACCATGACCGCCACTGCCGCGGAACCGGCAACAATCAATGGAATTTTCGGATTCGCACGCAGGCGATTAAGCCACTCAAGAGATTTTGTCTGGGCTGCAGTCGCATTCATCGCGCACCTCGTGGCTGATTATGGACGGCGTTATTGGCAAAGTGGAACAAGACTCACTCCCGGGTCAGCAAACTCGAAAAATTGACGCTGCCATTATTTGTGCTTTCGTTTTTTTCTATCCGCCAATAAACCCGTTTTTTTGTTGCTATTTAGCGCCTTTGTCTTATTGACTTACTGGTAGGCTTTGCTACCAGAAATTATCCAGGAGACGAAAATGTCAGCGATACAGGGGATTGAAGGGGTTATCAGCCAGTTACAGGCTACGGCGATGAGTGCGCGTGCGCAGGATTCACTGCCGCAACCGACCATTAGTTTTGCCGGGCAGCTGCACGCCGCGCTCGATCGCATTAGCGATACACAAACAGCTGCCCGCACGCAGGCAGAAAAATTCACCCTCGGTGAACCCGGCGTGGCGTTAAACGATGTGATGACCGATATGCAAAAAGCCTCAGTTTCTATGCAAATGGGGATTCAGGTGCGTAATAAGCTGGTGGCGGCGTATCAGGAAGTGATGTCCATGCAGGTGTAGGTTTTGTAACCTGTTGTTAATTACTTCCAATCTCACCGCTTGGGGCATGGATGGGGCAAACTCACTCAATTTCTGGTTTAAAATGGATACCTGATCCTGAAAGTTTTCTGCCATCCACGATCCGTAAACGCGATAACATGTTTTGTCGGTGATGCTGCCAACTTACTGATTTAGTGTATGATGGTGTTTTTGAGGTGCTC
>OGWT01001203.1_pt1 | contig 20259 bp, 13 predicted proteins | sample 1576101 | NCBI WGS metagenome assembly OGWT01 (sample SAMEA3541481, study PRJEB24748) | human gut metagenome | biome: human gut; feature: human-associated habitat; material: faeces | place: China | collected 2012 | reverse complement strand
GAAGCTGACTGTGTTAAAGCTGAAAAGGCACGGTGATGCAAATATAAAAAGAAGAGAGGTATTGAAATGAAGACTTCTAAAAGAGTACTGAGCGTATTTATGGCTATTATTATAGTTATAATGAGCGTCAGTGCCGGCTTTGTAGCTTTTGCGGCTGAAGATCCTTATCAGGTTTTAGCTGATGCGCTTAAAGCTGATGGTGTCAAAAATGCTGCTTGGGGCAGCCCTGTTGCGGTCGGAAATGACTATTATACTATAGTAAGCGATCCTACAGGCGATATTGAAAAAGCAGTTGAAGCATTCTGGACTGTTGCTACTGCTGAAGCTCCGAGTCATGTCGGCAATAATAAGGACGATATCAACAGAACTGCTCGTGGAGTTGCCAATGTAATAATTACAAAACTCCAGAATGAGTATGGTGTTACAGGTGATGACCTGGCAGTTGCCAACTCAGCAATCAGCGCTTTCATCGGCGGAATGAGCGGTACCAACTATGACTGGGGACTCGGAAGTTATCCTTCTGATATAGTCGCACGTTCATATGGTATTAAAATTCAGCGTGATTTAAGTACTGTTCTTCTTGAGCAGGATACAGATGTCTCAAAGCTTCCTGATACTGTTGTAACAGAAGTTATATATTCATGGTATCACAATGTTGCACAGTGGACATCAGGTTTCTTAGGCGTAAATAAGAATGCCTGCAACTATCTTGAAAGCTGGAACAATTCAGAAGCATCCGGCGGAGCAGATGAAATTGCAGCTCTTAAAGCTTTCGGAGATTATTTCACAGATAAGCTTCTTGCAACAGATCTTGCATCAAAGACATCTGATGAACTTGTTGAGCTTGCAAAGAGCAACCGTGCAGCTATTGATGCACTCGGTGATCTTTGGGGCAGCGATGCAATAATCAATCATTTCTTTGATAAGGACGCTATCCAGAACTTTGTTCTTGCAACAGAAAATGCTCGTGACAACAAGCTTGCTGACGAGTATGTAGCTGCAATGAAGAAAGTTATGGATAAGAACAGCAATCCTGCTGAGATGGAACTTGCTGATCTTAAAGCAGTTCTTAAAGAGATGACTGATCTTTATGCAAACTTCAGCGCATGTAATGAAGAGGCAAGAAATGCAGCTCTTGCTAAGTATGGACTTACAGCAGAAGCACTCATAGCTTATATTACTTCTGTCAATGAGGAAAAGGAAGTTATTGAAATTACTGCCTTAAAGGCTGAAATTGATGCAAAAATAGGCGGTTTCCCTGTTCCTCTTGACGAGTACAATAATCTTGATGTCATCAACGTGTATCTTGAGGTTTCTGCTAACCTTGAGCTTATCGAGAAATGTACTGCAGCTGCCATTGCACGTGTTTTCGGTGAAGAAGGTACAGCATACATCCATACATTCCTTGATAACTTATACGCTAAGATTTCAGAAAAACCTGAAGATAAAGCTTTAGCTGATGAAATCTATTCAAGCTTCAAGTATTTCAATGAGCTTATTAGAGAAGATGTTTCCTCTCTTCCCACAGAGCAGCTTACAGTTAAATTTACTGAAGCTAACACAAAGCTCAATGATCTTAAGACCAAATATGGTGAAGAGACAATTGCTAAACTGTTCGGCGGAAAATACGAGCAGGTTAACAGCGCCGTAATTTCTGTTTATAAAGTCCTTGCTGAGCGTCTTGAGTCACAGATCGGCGGAATTGCAGACAGTTATGACAAATACGGCAAAGTAAATCTTCTTAACCACAAGCTGGTTGAAGAGGCTATCGGTTTGGTCGAAACATCAATTTGGGATACAATTAAGGATTCCGGATATGTTTCAGAAGAACTGAGAGCTGATTATGAGCATTATGAATTTATGCTCACCTCACTTGAGGAATACAAAGCAAATCCCTTTGAACATTATGTAAAAACTGAGATGGAATATCCTGAGCGTGAACCCATGGCTGGTGACGTTGCAAGAACATCCGACGAGGTTTATAAGGTAACTCATGATAAGCTTGATACTGTTATATCAAAGCTTGATTCTCTTATGAGAAATGAGGCTATCGGTCCCGTTCTCGGTGTTGAAGGTTCCATTTCTAATCTCATCAAGGATGCTGTAAATGATAATCTCTATACAAATGAGATGGTCAATACAGTTCTTACAAGCATTTATCCGATGCTTGTAGATACACTTAAGAATATGCCTGACATTGATGCATCAGTAACTAAGATTAAGGGTCAGGATATTCTTGATCAGGCAAAGGATAATTTACATCTTATGGTTTATCCCAATACTCTTTCAACTGTAATAACAGGTGATGAGTATGCGGCTGTAAGAGATGTACTTAATGCAGCCGGCACAGACTGGAGCAGCCTTGATACTTCCAAGCTTGACTGGGGCGTACATGATAAAGAAAGCTTCGTTAAAGCTGTAGGTCAGGTACTCAACGGTTTCTCTTCTGTTCTTAGAGCAGCATTAGGTAATGCTGATTATACTGGCAAGTTAAAGGTTAGCGGAATACCGATTATAGGTAGTGTTACAGCTGATGTTAAGGTAGGTCATATGGATCTTTACAACAGCGCTGTACTTCCGCTTCTTGAGATGTTAGAGTGCGAAGGTGTAGTTTCAACTGATGCTTTCAACAGCTGCACAACTGCTGATCAGATGATCGAAGCTATTCTCACTCCTCTCCTCGACTATGTTGACAGTGTTGCAAATGCTCCTATTTCATCACTTCTTGATGTTCTTCCAAAGCTTGCATATGTTTTTGATAATGATATGATTACATCAGTTCTCAAATCAACACAGCTGTCTGCTATAGCCACAGCGATAGGCTTCATTGATATTGATGTTCTTGGTGCTATGGGAATAAGCGAAAAGACACTTTACGGCATAGTTAAGTTTGCTGCTCCTGACCTTGATCTTTCAATTCTCAGCGATGTAAACAAACTTATCCCCATGGTTCTTGGTATGGTAGCACCCGGAACAAACCTTGTACTTCCCACAATCAATCAGTCTGTTCTTGCAAGCCATGGACAGATGGTCGCAGGCGTTGCCAGCGTACGTACAGGCGGTACACGCTATCAGCTTGTAACTGATAAGGCTGATACTCTTCTTGCAGTTCTCCGCTACATTCTTCCCATGCTTGGCGATAACGATTTCCTTAACTCTGTAACAGCTCTTGTTGGCAAACTTACAGGTTCTGAAATCGTTCTCAGCGAAGACATTCTCAAGATTGTAAACGGAATCGGCCTTAACACAGAAAACGTTATCTGTGCAATTACAGAACTCTTCATTCCTTATGAGGATTATGCTTCTAAGGAAATCGACTATGCTTTCAAAGAGCTTGTCGGTCAGCCTATCAACAATGTAACTTATACAGACGACTGGACTCAGGAAAAGGCTCAGTATTTTGCTGATCACCTTACAGGTTATATTGATAACCTTATCCGTGTTCTCCAGGGCAGCGGAGCTCCCACTCTCAGTGAGCTTATCAAGGGTTACATTACAGGCAACTTCTATACAAATGAGACTGTTACAAGCATCGTTCTTATGATTAAGGACGCTCTTGCTGGTATTGGTATCGATCTTGTTCCTGTTCTCGGAGCAATCGGAATTGATATTTCCGTTTGGGATGAGGTTAAGGAAGGATATAACTGGGGCTTCACAGACGGTGATAAAGACGGCTTCGCAGCTGCTATTACAAAGGCATTCAGTCCCTTTGCACCTGTTCTTGCCGCAGTTTTCGCCGGTGAAGATTTCGGCATTCTCGACACTGCTCAGATCAACGGCTACTATGGATATCAGAATGGTATCATCCCGATCCTTGAGGGTATCGGATGCAACCCCGACGATATACTTTCAGCTGAAGAATATGTAGCAGCTGTCAAGGCTGATAAGGATGCAGCTCTCAGCGCAATCCTTAAGCCCATTCTCAACCTTGTTGAGTCTATCTATAATGATCCGGTCAACAAGCTTCTTGAGATCCTTCCCAATGCACTTTACTTCATTAACAGTGACGGACTTCAGGTCAGCGTTGAAAATGCAGCTCAGGCAGCATTTGTAATGCTTGATACAGCTCGTCCGATTTATGACATTAACTTCAATCTTGATCTTGATATTACTCAGATCATTATTAACGCTCTTTCAAAACTTGAAATCAACGGACAGCCTGTAAATATTAAGATTCCGTTCCTTTACGATCTTAATATGCTTACTGTCGGAACAGTTACAGAGTACACTTCAAAGTCCGGTAAGACAGCTTATCGTCTTACTGATGCAGCAGAAGCTGACGTTATCACAGTGCTCATGCGCAATATCATAGAAATCGCTTTCTATGAGGATAACATCAACACAGTTGCTGATTTGATTGCAAGCAAGACAAACATGAATGCTGATCTTAGCCAGAAGCTTCGTGAGGTTCTCAATGTTCTTGCAAAGCTTTACAAAGAGGATAACGGCGTAGATAAGACACTCAACGCTATTTATGTTCTCTTTAGAGGCACAGATGTTACTCTTGATAACTCTGTTTCAATTATTTCAGGATTCAATGAGCGTTGGAGCGCTGTTTTCAAGAAGTTCTACAACAGCGGAAACGAATATCTTGTTGAACTTGCTAAGTTTGCAGATGAAGCTCTTGACTTCCTTTCATTCGGCGCTATTAACGGCAATGGTATCGGTACTTCCGGTATCCTTGATTTCTTCGATCGTGTTGCAGCCTTCTTCCAGGGTCGTGTAACAAGTGTTTCCATAAGCCAGACATCTGCTTCTCTTAAAGAGGGCGATAGCTTTACACTCAGCCTCAGCTTCAAGCCTGTAACAGTTAAGAATAAGAATGTCACATGGACATCTACTGATTCAACTGTTGCAACTGTTGAAAACGGCGTTGTAAAGGCAGTTGGCCCCGGAGATGCTGAAATTAAGGCAACTACAGAAGATGGCGGATTTACCGTAAGCTGCGTTGTACGTGTACGTTCCGATAAGACTGCACTTACAGAGGCTCTTAATATGGTAAACGGCGCAGGCCTTACAGAAGAGCAGATTACAGATGAACTTCGTGCTGCTCTTGAGACAGCAAACTTCGTTCTTAACAACGAACTTGCTTCTCAGGCACAGGTCAATGCAGCCCGTGAGGAACTCCTCACCGCATACTTCGCAATCGATCTTGGTACAAAGGTTACTGATGTAACAATCACTCAGAACGGTGCTCCCGTTGGTGAGGTTGTATATCAGAAGGTTTCCTGGACTAAGAAGTGGGACAGCACACCTGTTACTCTTGGCTTCAGCGTTAACGAAGGCGCTGATATTAAGAGCATCAGCTGGGAATATGCAAAGTGGTCAGCTGATGATCAGCAGGCTACAATTGAGCCCGCAGATGACAACATGAGCGCTGTTATCAGAGCTACAAACGGTGTTGGTGCACGTTCAGCTTGGATTCAGGTTACTGTTGAAGACGTATACGGCAACAAGGTCACATCTGATCCTGTAAAGGTACGTTTCTACAACTGGGATTGGCAGAAATAAGATTATTGAAGTTAACTCCCTTAAACAGAATTAAAAATCTGTAAAAAGGACGTCTGGGGCTTTGCCTCAGGCGTCCTTAAATATTGCTGTTATAAATTTAAAAACTATAAAAAATCCTCACTGTTTAAATCAGTGAGGATTAAAATCATTTTACTTGTTTGACTGCTTCTGAATAATATCTTTGAGAATATCAGGATTGCGTGTTGTAATATTATCAGGAGCTTCTGCAAGGGCTATATACATATCGTCCTCATTATCTACAGTCCAAAGGGAAACGAGAAGATTTTTCTCATGCATTTTACTTATCATCTCTTCGGATACCAGACGGTAATTGATGTTAATGCCGATTGCTCCGCAATCTGTAATTGTTTTAGAAATAGATTCCAGATAGGAATCATTTTTAATTCTCAAGGGATTTGGATACACATTGAGATAATAGGGAATATCAGGACATGAAGTTTTAACATTTTGAGCCTCTTCTTTAAAAACTCCTGTGAAGAAAACCTGATCCATTACATCATTCTTTTCAGCAAGTTCCTGTATTACAGGCAGATTTGAAAATTCCTTAAGGTCAAGATTTACTCTTGCGGGATATTCTTTCAATACGCTGAAAAATTCTTCAAGGGAAACATATTCGTTTCCGTCGCTTTTGACTTCATTATGGCTGAGAACAGGTTTTCCTGAAGAGGTAAACCGAACGTCAACTTCTATAACTCCTTCTCCAATAAATTCAAGGGATTTTGTTATAGAATCCATAGTGTTGGGTTCTGTATTCAATGCTCCTGCATGAGCGGTGACTGTAAAACCTTCCGGGAGATTAAGCTGAGCAAGCTTTGCCTGCTTTAGAGTTTTCTTTTCGGAGAGAGTGAACACTGCAAACACCACTGATACCAAAATAAGAACAGACGCAATAACCGATGCTGCTATTTTGAGCTTTTTATTTTTCAATTTCAAGCTCCTTGCAAATGCGCTCAACAATTGCTTTCATTTCGTCAAATTTCTTTTCAATATCGGCTACCAGTGCAAACTGTGTATGGCATCTGTCAAGGTTGTGTTCAGGGTATGCAGTTTTAAAATATGTGTCTCCGTTAAGATAATCTCCGAGAAATCTCATTCCGCATTCAAAAGTCATAAGCTTTGCAGAGAAGGGGAGATATTCAATCTCGGTCTTTGTAAGGCTTTTACCTGCTGATTCAAGATATCCTCTGCAATACTGTTCGAAAAGATTAAGGTCAAGATAGACAAGGCTTAAATCCTTTTCATCCTCTGCTGCATGGTTAGCGCCGAAACGGATGCTGTCACCAAAGTCATAGAGAGATGAACCGGGCATAACTGTATCAAGGTCGATAACACAGATTCCCTTATCTGTCTGATTGTCAAACATTACATTGTTAAGCTTTGTGTCATTGTGTGTGACTCTCATGGGAAGTTTACCTTCATTAATGAGATCAACTACAACATGAGTATCTTTTTCACGATCTTTTGCAAACTGAACTTCTTCTTTTACGCTGTCGAGTCTGCCAGCAGCATTTTTTTCAACAGCTGCCATGAGATCAGCATATCTTGAAACAGTGTTATGGAAATTTGGGATTGTTTCATGGAGGCTGTCAGCGGGATAATCAGCTAAAAGACGCTGGAAGTTACCGAAAGCAACTGCAGAATTGTAAAATACTACAGGATTTTCAATTGTCTGACAAGTGTATGCGTCAGTAATGAAATTGTAGCATCTCCAGTATCTGTTGTCCTTTGAAACTAAAAAAGGCTTTCCGTCTCTGGTTTTAATTACGTTCAGAGTTTCTCTGTCGGGATCTCCGCCGTTTTCAACAATGATTTTATGAAGATATTCTGTAACGCCTACAACGTTTTCCATAAGCTTTTCGGGATCATTAAAAACGTTGGTGTTAATCTGCTGAAGAAGATATGATTTTACATTTTCACCGTTTTCAAATTCAAGGACATATGTGTTGTTGATATGTCCGTTATGTATTGGATAAAATCCGGTATAGTCGCCCTCAAAGTCAAAATGTTCTCTTATCTCTTCAATGTCAAAATTAGGTTTTGTCAAAACTTACACACCTTTCGGTAAATTTTAATTTTTGATTTTCTTAAATTTGATATTAACTAATCCTCACAGGGATAATTGAAAACAAGCTCACCAAACATTTCAGGATTATGGAATCCTTTTTCCACAGGACCAACAGGTGAAAAGGCTCCAAAATGGGGGATAGGTGTATCATCGCCGCATTTGTAGAAATTGCCTCTTAAAGTCATGGGTTTAATTTTGAAATCAGTCTTTGTAATATCCGACATGAGTTTTTCGCTTACGAAAAGAGAAACGCCCCATGCAGTTTCTCCGTTTTCATTGACGGTGAATACCGAAACTTCTGGAGCTTCTTCAGACAATAAGGCGACCTTTGTCCGTTCCTTACCTCTGCCGGTACCGTATTCTGAAAGGATAACGCCTTTTGGGTTCATTTCGAAATTGACGTAAGGCACCGTACTGTTTTCAAAGGGACACATAAAAAATTCAAGACAGCTGTCCCTAGCTACCGGTTCATCCCTGTTTTCAAAAACGACACGAACATCTTTTTCAAAGGACCACAGTCTTGCATAAAGGCCTTTGCCTTCAACAGCACAAAGCTTTGCATAGGAACGGGGACGTACAAAAATTTCCTTTTCCCAGTGAAAGCTGTCAATTGAGGCGACAGGTACTTTGTCCCACTCCGGCTGAGAAGTGAAAACAAAGGTATTATAAGTTTTCATTTTTAACGTTGCACCACACTTCATATGATATGTGACAATTAATGCGTATATTATACCGTTTTACAATCAAAGCGTCAAGATGTTTAAAAAGAAAGAAAATTTTTGTTTATTTTTATTATGAGTAATCTTCGAGTCTTTTTTGGAGTTCCTTATCATCAGCGACTTCAATTCCCTTTGTAAGAAGCACTTCATCACCTGGGGTAAGCGAACTTACAGGTACTTCGGTTATTTTGAATGGTTCATCACTGCCGTATTTGTACACTGCCACGTACCCTTTATATATACCTATTATATATGCGGGATTTTTGGAGCTTTCGGTAACGCTCTTTATTTGATTAGTATTATTTTCGCTTTTGGGATAATCTGAACCTAAAGAAGATGATGAAATAACCGCTATGAGAACGGCTGAAGCTCCGATAGTAAATAAAAGTTTTTTAATGCTGTTCATTTTTTCACACTCCTTCCTTTTATTAATCATATTTTTGTCTTTTTTTCCTTTTATATGCAGTTTTATCCTGCAAAAAAGGAATAATTTTATAAACCTCTAAACTTTTGTGCGAAAATGTGATATAATATTGCAGACTTTAATCAATATCCCTATAAAGGGAGTAGATATTTATTTAAACTGAAAGGGAGGACTTTATTAACTGTGAAATTAAAAACTCCATTTGAAAAAAAGAAAAGCTCCGGTTCAAATAACTCAGGTAAAAAAAGTATTAAAGACGCAGTGGTTAAGCATTCCGTAAAATGGCAGGCTATTATAGCCGTTTTGCTGGTTTTGGTTATAACCTTGTGTGTCATTGCGGCTTCCATGATAGCTTATGTTATCTCCTTTACTAACGGAGAGTCTGCCTTTGATTTGGATGCTTACAAGAACAATCAGAACCAGACAACAATTATCTATGCCTACGATAAGGATAACAACCCATACGAGTATTGCCGTCTCAATAATGCGGAAAACAGAATCTGGGTCGATTTAAAGGATATGGGACCCTATATGTATGAAACTGTTATCGCTATGGAAGACAAGCGTTTTGAAAGCCATGAGGGTGTGGACTGGTTACGAACGACTTCCTCTGCTGTAAGATCATTCCTGTCAAAATTCATTCCGAAACTTACAGTACAGGGTGGTTCTACAATAACACAGCAGCTTATTAAAAACCTTACCGGTGAAGATGACGTAACGCTTGTACGTAAATTCAATGAAATTACTTATGCTCTCAATCTCGAAAAAAATTATGAAAAGACCGAGATTGCAGAGGCTTATCTCAATACCATTTATCTTGGTGAAAACTGTTACGGAGTTCAGACTGCTGCCGAAAAATATTTCGGTAAGAATGTTGACGATCTGAACCTTGCCGAATGTGCAAGTCTTCTGGCAATCACCAATGCTCCCACCTATTATAATCCCCTTATAAATCCTGAAAATAACAAGGAACGTCAGGAATACTGTCTTAGAGAGCTTCTCAGTCAGGGTAAGATAACAAAGGAAGAATATGATGCAGCAGTTGCATATGACCTTGTGTTTACAAATGATCCTGATTATGTTCCCAGCGAGGAAATGAAAAACAAGCAGAAGCCCGATGAAAGCAAATATGATTTCTATACTGAATATGTAATTGATTCAGTTATTGAAGATCTTCAGACTCAGTGCGGATACAGTAAGAAAAAGGCTGTAGATATGGTATTTTACGGTGGACTCAGAATTTACTGTGCCGTTGACCCCGATGTTCAGAAGGTTGTAACAAGAGTATACGAAAACAGAGAAACTTTCAAAAAAGAAGAGGATACTGCTGCACATCCCGCTGCACAGTCTGCAATGGTTATAATGGACTATGCAGGACGAGTAGTGGGAATGGCAGGTGAAGCAGGTGAAAAGAGCGGAAACCGCTGCCTTAACCGTGCTACCGATACCCTTCGTTCACCCGGTTCATCAATTAAGCCTTTGAGTATTTATTCACCTTCTATTGAGTATGGAATGATAAACTGGTCAACAATGATTCCAGACGCACAAATATATCATGAAGGCGAGAAAATGCCCTTTAACTTCGGCGGCGGTTCCGGAAGCGGAGAAAACGTAACTGCCCAGAACGCCCTTGCACGTTCACTTAATACCGTCCCCGTGCGTATTCTTAAGGATTTTCTCGGTTTTGAGCGTTCCTACGCTTTCCTTCAGGACAGATTCCATATAACCTCTCTTAACGAAAAAGAGGATAAGAACTATTCACCCCTTGCAATGGGCGGTATGTATAACGGTGTAAGCGTACTGGAAATGACTGCGGCATATGCTGCTTTCGGTAACGGCGGACTTTACTATGAGCCCTACTGCTACTATAAAGTTACCGACAGCAAAGGTGAGCAGACAATTCTTGAAAATGAATCCACATCACAGCGTGCTATTTCCCAGGAAACAGCAAACATCATGTGCGAAATGCTTCAGACTGTTATCACTGACCCCCAGGGTACAACAAAGGCATACGGTATCAGCGGCTATCCCACAATGGCAAAGAGCGGTACCACAACTGACGACCACGATAGATGGTTTATCGGCGGAACACCTTACTATATCAGTGCTGTATGGTACGGATATGATGCTCAGAAGGAGATCTTGGGCGTATCCGGCAACCCGTCAGGTAATATCTTCAAGAAGATAATGAATGAAATCCATGAAGGTCTGCCTTCAAAAGATTTCCCCAAGAGTGAAAATGTAGTACAGATGAAATACTGTACGGAATCAGGTCTTATTGCAACAGATGCTTGTCCCAGCACCAAAACCGGCTGGTACAATAAAAACTCTCTTCCCGACACCTGCAAGCTTCATGGTGCAGATGCAGCTCCCACAGAGGAAACCACAGCTGCGGCTGAATAATAAAAATATATCGGAGGTAACGTTATGGCTGAACTGCTTATTAAAAATGTCCGAATAATAGAGAACGGTAAGGCAGATGAGTCCTTAAAGGATATTCTCATTGACGGCGGAATAATAAAGCGTATTGACGCCTGTATAGAGGAAGAAGCCGAAAGAGTAATTGACGGCAAAGGTCTTTACGCAAGTGCCGGACTTGTAGATATGCATGTTCACCTGCGTGACCCCGGTCAGACTCATAAGGAAGATATAATAACCGGCTGCCGTGCTGCGGCTGCCGGAGGAGTTACAACAGTTGCGGCAATGCCCAATACATCGCCCAGTGTTGACTCCTGCGAAACAGTAAAATATATTCTCGAAAAAGCTGAAAAGGCTGATGCGAGAGTTCTGCCCGTAGCGGCAATCACTAAGGGACTTTCAGGCAAAGAGCTTACGGATATGCAGGCTCTTAAAGAGGCAGGAGCCGCCGCTTTTTCAGATGACGGCGTGCCTGTTGCCACAGGAAAGCTTATGTATGACGCACTTATAAACGCCTACGGACTGAGAGTTCCCGTACTTGCCCACTGTGAGGATATGAGCCTTGCAGCAGGAGGAAAAATCAATGAGGGTGCTTCCAGCATACTTCTTGACGTAAAGGGAATACCGGGAGCTGCTGAGGATGCAGGAACAGCGAGAGAGATAGCTCTTGCATTTTCTTCTGATACCGCTGTTCATATCTGCCATGTAAGCACCGAAAAATCCGTTGAGCTTATAAGAAGCGCAAAGAAAATGGGCGCAAAGGTAACCTGTGAAACCTGCCCCCATTATTTTACACTTACTGATGAAATCGTCATGAATATGGATGCCGATTACAGAATGAATCCGCCTCTGAGAACACAGGCTGATGTAAACGCTGTAATCGAGGGAATATGCGACGGTACAATTGATGCAATCGCCACTGACCATGCACCACATACTCCTGAGGAAAAGGCGGATTTTGTATCTGCTCCCAACGGTTCAATCGGACTTGAAACCTCTCTGGCAGCGGGAATAACCTATCTTGTAAAGCCGGGTTATATCACTCTGCCAAGGCTCATTGAGCTTATGAGCGCAAATCCCGCACGTATTCTCAGAATCAGAGCAGGAGTTTTGGCTGAGGGAAAACCGGCTGATATAGCCATTTTCAGCGATGAGGAAAAATGGACTGTTGATCCCGAAAAGCTTCACGGAAAATCTAAAAACACACCGTTTAAAAACACTGAACTCTGCGGCAAGGTAAAGTATACCGTCTGCCGAGGCAAAGTGGTTTACGAGGATAAATAACGAGGAGGAAGAAAAATGTCACTTGACAGACTTATTGCCAAAATTAAAGAAACCGGTAACCCTACCGTTGCGGGTCTCGACCCGAAGCTTGACTATATTCCGTCTTACATCAAAGAGGAAGCCTTCGCAAAGTACGGCGAAACTCTTGAGGGAGCGGCACATGCTCTTCTCCTTTTCAATAAGGGACTTATTGATGCCCTCTGCGATATAGTTCCCGCAGTAAAGCCTCAGTGTGCATATTATGAAATGTACGGCTGGCAGGGCGTAAAGGCTCTTTATGATACAATCGCCTATGCAAAAGAAAAGGGAATGTACGTTATAACCGACGGTAAAAGAAACGACATCGGTACAACAATGGAAGCCTATGCGGCAGCTCATCTCGGTGAAGTCAAGGTTAACGATAAGACCTTTGAGCCTTTCGGAGCCGATGCACTTACCGTAAACGGATACCTTGGCAGCGATGGCATTAAGCCTCTTCTCAATATCTGCCGTGAAAAGGATAAGGGAATCTTCGTTCTCGTTAAAACTTCAAATCCCTCCTCAGGAGAGCTTCAGGATAAGCCTATCGGTGACAGCCCCACTCTTTACAGAGAAATGGGCGCTCTCTGCGAAAGCTGGGGAGAGGAGCTTATGGGAGAAACAGGCTATTCAGGTGTCGGCGCAGTTGTAGGCGCAACATATCCTGACCAGCTTACAGAGCTCAGAAAGGCTCTTCCCCATACATTCTTCCTTGTTCCCGGATACGGTGCACAGGGCGGTTCCGCAGCAAATCTTGCAGGTGCATTTGATGAAAACGGAATCGGCGCAATAGTAAACGCTTCACGTTCAATTATGTGTGCATACAAAAAGGAAGAAAACTGCGACGAAAAGGATTACGCAGCAGCTTCACGCCGTGAGGCAATCAGAATGAGGGATGATATAGCCTCTTTTATTCCCGCTCTTAAAAAATAAATTTCCCGGAGGTAAAGATGAAATATATCCAGGATGATTTCAAAATTTTAACTGTCAATAAGCTTAACAGTACAGCTTTTGATTTTACAATTGAAGCCCCGGAGATTGCCGAAAGGGCAAAGGCGGGACAGTTTGTAAATATTCTCTGTGACGGCAAAACTCTGCGCCGTCCCATATCCCTTTGCGGAATAGATAAAGATAAGGGTACACTTCGTATTGTCTTTGAAGTGAGAGGCGAGGGAACATTGTGGCTTTCCGAGAGAAAGGAAGGGGATATTATAAATGTCCTCGGCCCTCTCGGCAACGGCTTCCCCACTGATGAAAAATATGAAAACGTTGTCTTTGTAGGCGGCGGAATCGGTGTTCCTCCACTTTTGGAGACAAGCAAAGTTTACGGCAAAAAAGCCGATGCAATTTTAGGCTTCCGCAGTAAATCGGCTCTTATTTTGGAGAACGATTTCAAAGCGGTTTGTGAAAATGTGTTTGTTACCACAGATGACGGAAGCTATGGTCATCACGGCTTTGTAACGGACATTTTAAAGGAGCGCCTCGAAAAGCCCTGTGATGCAGTATTCGCCTGCGGACCGGGACCTATGCTTAAAAATGTTGCGGCAATGGCTGAGGCAAAGGGTATTCCCTGTTTTGTGTCTCTTGAAGAGAGAATGGGCTGCGGAATCGGAGCCTGCCTTGTATGTGCCTGCAAGACAAAGGAAAAGGACGGCGAACACTACCGTCATGTATGCAAAAACGGACCTGTTTTTGATTCGAGGGAGGTAGTGTGGAATGGCTGATTTAAGAGTTAATATAGCGGGCGTTGAACTTAAAAACCCCGTCATCACAGCTTCAGGAACATACGGTTTCGGAAGAGAATACAATGAGTTTTATCCCATTTCAAAGCTCGGCGGAATTTCCTGCAAGGGTACAACTTTGAATCCCCGCTTCGGAAATCCTCCTGTGAGAATTGCCGAAACTCCCAGCGGAATTTTAAACAGCGTGGGACTTCAGAATCCCGGCGTTGAAAGCTTTGTAAAGGACGAGCTTCCGTGGCTCAGTGAGCAGGGAACAGTTGTTATTGCAAACATTGCGGGAAGCACTCCCGATGAATACTGCAAGGCAGTTGAAAGGCTTGCAGATACTTCTGTCGATATGGTAGAGCTCAATATTTCCTGTCCCAACGTCAAAGAGGGCGGAGCTTCTTTCGGCACATCCTGTGCAAGTGTTGAGTCCATAACATCCATGGTTAAAAAAGTCTGCAAACAGCCTCTTATAGTAAAGCTTACACCCAATGTCACCGATATTGCGGAAATCGCAGCTGCGGCTGAAGCTGCCGGAGCGGATGCAGTTTCACTTATAAATACCCTTACAGGTATGAGAATTGATATAAATTCACGCCGTCCCATTCTCCATAATAATGTTGGCGGAATGTCAGGACCTGCGGTTTTCCCTGTTGCAGTGAGAATGGTCTGGCAGGTTGCAAACCGTGTAAAGATTCCTGTAATCGGCATGGGCGGAATTGCAAAGTGGCAGGATGCAGTTGAAATGATGCTGGCAGGAGCAAGCGCCATTCAGGTGGGAACAGCAATGTTCTCCGACGCTTATGCGCCTGTTAAGATAATCGACGGACTCAATGAATATCTCGATAAAAACGGCATTGAAAGCGTTTCCGAAATAGTCGGAAAGGTTCAGCCCTGGTGAGGCAGCGGATATGGTAATATTATCTGTTGATTACGGGGATTCAAGAACAGGACTTGCCGTTTGCGATGCTCTTGAAATGCTTGCCTCTCCTGCGGGAGTAATATTTGAAACCGACGAGGAAAAGGTGGCAGATGAGGTAGTTTCCGAAGCTAAAAAGCGTGGAGCAAAGCTCATAGTAGTGGGTTATCCCAAGAATATGGACGGTACTTTGGGGGCGAGAGCCGAAAAGTGCGAGGGCTTTTCAAAGCTGATTGCCGAAAAAAGCGGAATTGAAACAGCGCTCTGGGATGAAAGGCTCACAACTGTTGCGGCTCACAACGCTTTGAGTACTGTAAATGTCCGTGGCAAAAAGAGAAAGAATATCGTTGATGCAGTATCGGCAGTAATGATTCTTGAAAGCTACATGAGTTACAGAAAGAACCGTTCCGAAAATTAAATACGGCAAATGTATAACGCAGTTTATATTTTTTGCAGTAATTAAAAAGGCTGTCCGAAAGGACAGCCTTTGTTGCGTCTTTTTTTAATTTCAAATGAAAAATTCATCTTCCCCTTAAATACTCTATTATCTCCCTTACGGAATTTCCGCAGGGGAGTTTATGTTTCGGGTCGGGCATATTCTCGAGATAATGGGAGTCCGATGAAACTATGAATTCCGCATTTTTAAGGGCGGAATACTTTTCTCGGAATTCATTTTTATCCCCCTTTTCGGTTATCTCCGCAAACTTAAAGCCATATTCAGATGGGAAATCTCCCAAAGCGGAAATAATGCTGTAAGAAGCTCTGTCGATGTGGGCAGGATAACATATTCCGCCGTATTCTTTTACTGAATCTGAAACCTCCCCTATGGAGATTGACGAAGCCGTTGTCAGAAGCAGATTTTCCCGGGAAAGGGGATTATCCCCCGAATCCGTCACAATCTGATTGCCGAAAATATCAGGTCTGTTTTCTATGGGCGGGAGAGTTGTGTGAACGTAATGGGAAAATTCCATTGCGCCTTCAAGTGTTTCAAAAAGGCACACCGTGTGGATTTCCTCACAGGTGCACAGTTCCATTCCCGGTATAACCGTAATTCCCGCTTTTTCTCCCGCCTTTAAAGCTGACGGACAGTTAAGGGCTGAATTGTGGTCGGTAAGGGCTATTGCGTCATAGCCTAAAAGAGCCGCCATGTTGACAAGATTAAATGGCGTCATTTCGTCATCGCCGCAGGGGGAAAGACAGGAGTGAAGATGAAAGTCGTAAAAAATACTCATGATTTATTTTTCAGCAGGGAGCAGATTTCCACGGCTCCCTCACAGGAGTTTTTATGAGTGGTTAAAATCGCTATGCCGTGGCTTTCGGCTTTAAGTTTGGCGTCTGTGTCCAGGGGCGCAAGCTCCGTAAGGACTATGCAGGCGCAGTCGGTGAGTGTGGCAACTGCTATGCTGTTGACGTTGCCCATTACCGTAAGCCATGCGTCTCCGCTCTGAGCTTTTGCCATTACCCAGCTTAAAAGATCGCCGCAGTAACAGCCGGTAACTTCGTTATCCAGTCCCTTTCCGCCTGTGAGTACGGTGAAACCAAGGCTTTCAGCCATTTCTTTAACGGTCATGGTCATTCCTCCTGTGTGTTGTGTCTGAATGGCGCAGGCATAAAGTTTTCCCGCTCCGACTCGTCCATGTTTTCACCCATTCTGAAAACACAGTCGTTTATACTTGCAGTGCCTCTTACTATGTCCTCCGCCAACGCACGGCAGGAGGGAGCTCCGCAGGTTCCGCAGTCAAGTCCCGGCAGTGCAGAGTGGATTTCATTCAGTTCGTTGAGCCTTGTCATGGCTTCAATTACGTTATCAGCAAGGCGAAGAACCGAAAGTCCCTCCAAAGGCTTACTCCATTTCATCTCTTGGGGCACTTCGCTCTTTTCAAGATGATTGCAGGAAACAGGCAGATATTTTCTCAGCTTTTGTATTCTCGCCTTTGCCACATACGGATTTTCAACAGTCAGTGGGCCTCCTACGCATCCGCCGGAACAGGCGTTAAGCTCTATAAAATCAAGTTCATTGAGCTTTTCATCCTCAACCTGCTCCAAAACCTTTATGACGTTTTCAATTCCGTCGGCGGCAAGATACTGTTCCCTTATCAGAGCAGAGGATTCTCCGCCGCTGCCTGCCCAGCTTACGCCTATGAGTCCCGATTTTTTTATGGACTCCGGCTCTTCGATTTTATCCATTATCTGGAAAAGCACCGGATAAAGGTCTTTTATGGCAAAAGCTCCGTTTATGTTTGAATGGTCAAGACAAATAGGGGATTTCACAGCGGTTATCTTTGCAGGACACGGAGTTATGAAGAAAACTCCTATTTCTTCGGGTTTCAGTCCCGTCTTTTTAACTGCTTCTTCCCTTGCAATTCTTCCGGCTTCCTCCATCGGGGATGTCAGAGGCAGAACATGGGGGATGAGCTTCGGAAAACGCACCCTTATAAGTCTGCACACCGCGGGACACGCCGAGGAGATAACAGGACGCTTAAGCTCACCGCTGTTCATCATAATCCTTGTGGCTTCGCTTATGAGCTCCGCACCGGCGGAAACCTCAAAAACATCGTCAAAGCCCAACGATTTCATGGCGGTAAGCACATAGTCCACATCCTCAAGGTTGTTGAACTGTCCGTAAAGGGTGGGGGCGGGAAGTGCAATTCTGTATTTATATTCGAGGATTTTGTTAAAGGGATCCGTCTGGGCACGCTTAGCGTGATGGGGCGGTGTACACCATTCATCAGTGAATCCCCAAAACTGAGAACCTCCTAACCAATAGTCTCTCTTACCAATACCTTGCCAGAACATTTCAAAATCAAACCCTTTGTAATCGAAACCGGCAGTAATACCATAAGAGTAACGTGGAGTGCTGTTACCTATAATCTTACGGTCACCAGAGTCATCCAACGTATTCTTTCCTATATCGATTTTCCCATCATTATTCAAGTCTTCGTATTTCACATCACCGGCACCCCAACTACCACCTGACAGATAAGATTGGTCTGCTGCTTTCGCATCCTCGTCACTTTGGAAAAGTCCATTAGAAACATAACCCCAGATTTCGTTCAGTTTTTCGCCCACATAGTGTGTACCAAGTAATTTAGTAGGATTAGAGAATTTGGTAATGCTAGCCTGATAATCAGACAATACACCTTTAATATGATAACCAAATCCATTACTCAGCCGGTCATTCCATTCCAATGAAACTTCCCAACCTACAGTTTTCATGTCAGCAGCATTTTCTTGCGGAACAGAAGTTCCCAAAACAGCCGGCAAAGCCTGTCCTGCCGTAAGCATGTCTTTTGTATTACGACGATACCAGTCAAAGCTAGTATTCAAGCGTCCACCAAAGAAAGAAGCATCAAAACCAAAGTCTATCTGGTTTACAGTTTCCCAAGTAAATGAAGCACTCACCAATCCGGGAACAGATACAGCCACAGGGCGAGTTCCGTTAAGCAATGCACCATATTTTGTATTGATTCCATAAGTAGCCAAATAAGGGAAGTTACCATAGCGGCTTTCGTCCAATGCCTGATTACCTAATGAGCCGTAAGAAGCACGAAGCTTAAAGTTGTCAAACCATCCTCTAATCGGTTCCCAAAATTTTTCTTCGGACACACGCCAAGCTACTGAAGCTGATGGAAAAAATGCGTAGCGATCACCATGTGGGAATTTAGAAGAACCATCGTAACGTCCGTTCAGTTCCAACAAATACTTGCCCTTATAATCATAGTTAATACGAGCAAAGAAACCGTTCACAGACCAATGAGTTTCCGAACCGTTCATCGCCATGTCACCATAAGCCAGATTCAGCGAAGGATTGGAAGAATCAATCAAATTCTTACGTCCTGCATAGTGATATTTCTTATGTTTATTTTCCTGATTATAACCTACCATTACCTTAAAATTATGTTTCTCCTTCAAAGAGAAAGTATATTCAGCAAAGGCATTGAAAGCATTGTAATAATCATCATTGTTGGTTACAGTCACACTGCTTGGATTAGTCCACGGATAATAGTTCTCTGTACCCGGAACAGCCGTATAATCATAGAAGTTCTGTACATGCTGATTAGATGACTTACCATAGAAATTCCATGTATAATCTGCATTGATTACCAAGCCTTTGATAGGAGTAATTTTCACAGCACCGGTCATCCACAAATCATTCTGCTTGTACTGTGCATTACCACCTTGTTCCATAATAGCTACAGGATTGGTGTAGCTGCCTTGTCCGGCGTAATGTCCATCCGGATGTTTTACTGGCATCAGCGGGCTCAAGTCACCCTTCATCATACCCGAATAAGAAGACAGCCCTGAATAAGCGGTAGAGTTCATAGCTGTAGTACCACCGGTAGGGTGCAACTCATCGGTGTAAGTATGAGCAATCTTTGCCGATACATTCAACCATTTAGTGATATTGGATGAGATATTTACATTAGCATTATATTTATTGTACTTATCGTCTCCTGCTTTCAAAATACCACCTTGATCGTTCATACTTACAGATGCGTAGTAAGTAGTACGGTCATTACCACCGCTGATGTTGGCTGTATAGATTTGCGAGAAAGAAGTTTTATATAATTCGTCCCACCAATCGGTATTACCGCAATATCCGTATTTATACGTATCATAAGCTGTATCAAAGAATACCGGAGAATCGTATTTACCATTAAAGTAATCTTCGGCATACTGATAGACCTGCGATTTGAAATAATGACCGCTACCACCATCATTCTGATAAGCTTCATCCATCATAGTAAGATACTGCATAGAGTTTACATTGTGGAAAGTCAATGCCGGTGACTGCCAATAGCCCGTAGCTGATAAAGAAACAGTCGGTTTGTCTGATTTCTTACCTTTTTTGGTTGTAATCAAGATAACGCCATAAGCAGCACGAGCACCGTAGATAGAAGCAGAAGCCGCATCTTTCAATACTGAAATAGACTCGATATCATCCGGGTTTACCAAGTTGGCATCCATCTGTACATTATCCACCAATACCAATGGGCTACCACCATTCAATGACGTATTACCACGGATATTAAAACTGGAAGTAGCACCCGGAGCACCACCGTTGTTCATCGTGATATTCAAGTTGGGAACAACACCTTGCAATCCCTGTCCAATATTGGTAATAGGACGGTCTTGCAATACCTTCCCATCAA
>OGWT01001195.1_pt1 | contig 20317 bp, 17 predicted proteins | sample 1576101 | NCBI WGS metagenome assembly OGWT01 (sample SAMEA3541481, study PRJEB24748) | human gut metagenome | biome: human gut; feature: human-associated habitat; material: faeces | place: China | collected 2012 | reverse complement strand
GCCCCTACAAAGTCCCTGGCGGCAAAGCGGGTATCAGTGCTGCATGCTGCGTCAGTTTTCTCATTATTGCTGCCATGCTGCTGCCCGGTACCTCTGCTTCGCTGAGTAAAACTGAATACCTGCTGCTGACAGGATGGACTGCTTTGGGGCTGCTAGTTAAAAGCCTGCATCTTTATAAAAAAAATAAGGACTGCCGTTAAAACGGCAGTCCTTATTTTTTCCCCCAGAGTAATGACAACATAACCGAAACACTAAAAACATTATCAGAATGGCTGACTGAAAATTCACCATTATATTTTTCAACAATCTTTCTGATATTAAACAGGCCTATACCACAATAACGCTCATCAATCTTCACTGTTCTGTAAATATTATTCTGTTTTTTTACTTCACCAGTAAACGAATTAGCGATATCAATGAACAGATAATCTTTTTTGATATTGACGTTAAGAACAATAAATTTTTTCCTGCCCGGTTCTACGATTCTTTCACATGCCTCCACGGCATTATCAATCAAATTTCCAAAAAGAATACATAGATCCACGTCAGCGATATTTAACGAAGGCGGTATAATTATACTGCATTTTAAATTTATACCACGGTTTTCCAAATTAGCCAAACCATTACTGAGAATGGAATCAATAACTATATTCCCACTGTAAATAATGCCCTGCAAGCCTTTATTACAGGTATAAAGTTCCTTAATATATTCCTTAGCTTCTTTAGCATGACCACTGTCCAAAAGCGCATATAGACAGCTAATATGATTTTTGATATCATGCCGCAGACTCTGTAATTCACGCTGTGATATATCCAATCGTTCATAATGACGGCGCTGCAGTGACAGCAATTCTTCCATTACCGATGACTTTTCTCCGGACATATCCAAAAGAATATTTTTTTCCAGAAGGTAGAAAAGACTGATTGATGCAGAAAACAAAAGTACTGAAGTATAAATATAAAAGACCTGTATCCCCGCGGCAGATCCAAACCCAATATTTTTATGGGAAATAATGATTACTGAAATCATCACAGTCAGTGGAAACAGATATGAAATTACAGCATAAAGTAAATTTTGCTTATTCAGCCTCAACTCGCGAATACAAATCGTACCCCATAAACTCAAAACAAACAGTATACATGCCATCATCTGCGACCAGGGATCCATAACAATGCGATAATTAATCAGCTCCCGCGGCAAAGTCTGTTCACCCCAGGCCAAGGCAATACCTGTCATAGCCGTTTTACATGCATAATTCATAATAACAAACAGTAAGGCAATCGTAATCTTATTCTGTAAAGAATCAGAAAAGAAAACAACAGCAATAATTGTAGCAAAGAAAAAATAATAAGCAGCCGTCGAAAACATGGGACTTTCATTTACATAAGAAAACATCTGGAAAGTAAAATAAAATATCACCCCCAGCCAATAATACCTCTGTCTTACTGAATTACGAGTCAAATAAGTATTGAAAAGACGATATCCGATCCACGTCTCAGCCGCAGATAAAATCACATAAGCGATCCATTTCAGCATAATATCCATATCAAATATTTTCCTTCATATAGGATAGGAACTGCTGCCGCAATTCTTTGCTGCGATGCCTGCTAAGCGGCAATTCCTCTCCATTTTCTAAAGTAACAGTATCTTTAAAAATATTACGTATATGTTTTAGATTAACAACATAACTTTTATGAATCCTGAAAAAACTCTGTTCACTCAGTGACTCCTCCACTTCACTGATTTTCCCCGTAAAAGTTGTTTTTCCCCCCAGATGGCAAACCGATAAAGTGCGCATATTAGATTCGAAATAATAAATATCAGTAGTTTTTATTTTAAACAATCCTTTTTCATTGGTAAAACTGAAATATTTATTCTGTAACCTGGCTATTGATGTCAAAATAGTCCGTACTTCCTGTAAAAAATAAGCTTTATCTACTGGCTTCAAAATATAACGATAGGCATTTACCTGATAACCGTCCATCGCATATTCAACAGTTCCCGTTACGATTAAAATCGGCACTTCGCTGTCATATTTCCTGATCAGCCTTGCTGTTTCAATACCATTTAATGGCTTCATCAGCATGTCCAATATGATGATATCAAATTTACGCCCCCGTTCATACTGGTGTACCAGTTCCCGTCCGTTCAAAAAAGGCACACTTTCCAGCTGTAATCCCGATCTTTTGATCTCTGATAAATAACCGGTCAATATTTCTACAGCCTGCCATTCATCATCGCACAAAGCAATATAAAACATCTTCTCACCTCCGTTCCTAACTGGTAATTATATTTTTATTATAACATCTGTATCTTGAACTAATCGCTACGATTATGACACTGGAAGTGCCGATTTTGCTGCTATAAAATTTAACCCGTACCTGATATTACATCGAATATATCAATTATGAAATTTTTGTCGTAACACGATTTACTTTAAGCTATAGTAAAGCTGTACAAAGTTACTACCCTTCTCTAAATTATTCGAATATTTAGACATCGTTTCATGTTTCTCATTATCTTCACTCAAAGGAGGGCTTTTACATGTCAGCATCAAACCAAAAAGGCAGTATGCAAAAAACACTGTCACTCTGGAATTTTTTTACAATCGGTTTCGGAGCTATTATCGGAACCGGCTGGGTTTTGATGGTAGGCGACTGGATGATCATTGGCGGAGGTCCTGTAGCAGCTATGATCGCCTTTATTATTGGAGCTGTATTTCTACTGCCTATCGGAGCTGTATTCGGAGAACTTACTGCAGCAATCCCTATTTCCGGCGGCATCGTTGAATATGTAGACCGTACTTATGGAAATACCATGTCCTATATTACCGGCTGGTTCTTGGCTTTAGGCAATGCAATCCTCTGTCCATGGGAAGCAATTGCTATTTCAACGCTCGTTTCAGATATGTTCGGAGATTTATTTCCAATCCTCCGTTCAATTAAACTCTATTCAATTATGGGCGCTGATGTCTACCTGCTTCCCACTGTTATTGCTCTGAGTTTTGCTGTTTATGTAATCATCCAAAATTTTCGTGGTGCTTCCGCAGCGGCAAGCCTACAGGCATTTCTTACTAAAGCCCTGCTCTGTGGAATGATTCTTGCTATGGGTATCTCACTTGTTAAAGGCGGCCCTGAGAACATCCAACCAATTTTTGCCAGTGTTGAAGGTGCGGCTTCATCAACTTCAGCTTCAACTATGTTTGCCGGTATCATCTCGGTTCTTGTTATGACACCATTCTTTTACGCAGGTTTCGACACTATTCCTCAACAGGCAGAAGAAGCCGCTGAAGGTCTCGACTGGAACAAATTTGGGCGTGTTATCAGTCTAGCACTGCTAGCCTCCGGAGGTTTTTATATGGTCTGCATCTATTCCTTTGGCAGTATCATACCCTGGACTGATTTTGTAAAAAGTTCTGTTCCTGCTTTAGCTTGTTTGAAAACAATAAATATTTTTTTGTATATCGCAATGCTCTGCATTGCCACAATCGGGCCTATGGGTCCCATGAATTCTTTTTATGGTGCTACAAGCCGTATTATGCTTGCTATGGGACGTAAAGGCCAACTGCCCAGATCTTTTGCTGAAGTAGACCCTGTTTCAGGAACTCCCAAAACAGCTAATATTCTCTTAGCCGTTTTAACTGTTATCGGCCCATTTCTAGGAAAAAAGATGTTAGTACCACTGACTAATGTCTCAGCTCTGGCTTTTATTTTCGCCTGTACTATGGTCAGTTTCTCCTGTTACAAAATGCGCCTTACAGAACCCGATCTTCCCAGACCTTATAAAGTACCATACGGAAAATTTGGCATCTCACTGGCCTGTCTTGCAGGATCACTGATCGTACTTCTGATGATAGTTCCCGGAAGCCCCGCTACACTAAATGCCGTAGAATGGAGTATCGTTTTGGGATGGCTGGCTATAGGCCTGATTATCAAAACTTTGCACCGAAATAAAACCTCTGGATCTACAACAATTTCGATATCCATAGATGACACACAGATTCATAAATAACTTTAATTAAAAACCATATTCACAAAAAATAATCAAGGGGGTATTTATCATGAAAAAAATCGCTTTAGTTGGAGGTTATCTCATTGATGGCACCGGTAGAGAACCACTTGTAAACTCATTAGTCTTGGTCGAAGGCAAAAAAATAACCTATGCCGGACCTGCCAAGCAAATCTCTCCTGAATATGAACAGATCGATATTAATGGCAAAACTATCATGCCAGGACTTATTGATACGCACTTGCACTTTTCCGGCAACTTGACCGATGACGATACCGAGTGGGTTTTAGAAGATCGCGTTCAAAAAACGGTAGTAGCTGTACAACAGGCCCACGAATGTTTGGAAAATGGTTTGACTACAGTCGGAGAAATCTCTTATTCAGGCCTTGCAATCCGAAATATGGTCGAAAAAGGTGTTATGCAGGGACCACGTGTCGTCGGTACAGGATTAGGCTTCTGCCGTACCTGCGGCCACGGAGATTCTCATAAACTTCCTATTTGGTATAATGAACAATCTCATCCATGGGCTGAACGTGTAGACGGCCCCTGGGAACTGCGTAAAGCTGTCCGCAAAAGACTGCGTGAAAATCCTGACGCTATCAAAATATGGTCTACCGGCGGCGGCATTTGGCGCTGGGATCAAAAATTAGACCAGCATTATACCTTTGAAGAAATCAAGGCTGTCGTTGACGAATGCAATATGGTCGGTATCCCAGTCTGGTCTCACGCCGAAGGTTACGGTGGCGCCCTTGATTCTGCAAAAGCCGGAGTTCATCTGATTATCCATGGACAGACCTTAAATGATGAATGTCTTGATATCATGGCTGAAAAAGGGATTTACTTCTGCCCAACAATCCAATTCCTTAACGAATGGTTCAAAACATACGCGCCACCATACATCCCAGAGGTACACGATCAGTATTCCGGAGCAACTGTTGCAGAAAAAGAACTGAACCGTGTTTACGCCAATCTGCGTAAAGCAAAATCCAAAGGCATAGGGTTAACCATTGGCTCTGATAGCTTCTGTTCCAGCCTTACACCTTACGGGACCACTGCTATCGGCGAAATGTATTCTTTCGTAGAAAAAGCCGGCATTTCAGAAATGGATACTATCGTGGCAGCAACAAAAGTAGGTGCTGAAATGCTGAAGGTCGATAAAATAACCGGTACTTTAGAAGTCGATAAGTTTGCTGATATCCTTGTCCTAGATGGCAATCCTTTAGAAAACATACGCGCTGTTGCAGTTAACAATATGAAAATTATCATGAAAGAAGGTACAATCATAAAACAATAACCTTCTGCAGCTACTTGGGTAACATTATCATCCTCCTACATAAGTTTCTCAAGCAAACGGAAGGGAATTTCCCTTCCGTTTGCTGCTTTACAGTAAAAAAGTCTGCCGCATGAGCGACAGACTTTCATAAAAAAATATTTTCTTATACAGTGCCTTCTTCCAAAATTCCCAGCTTACGGCGCCAGTAACGTGAATAAACCGCCCCAGCAGGATTATTTGCTAAAACCCTGTCCTTAGTAATTATACTGGAAACCGGCACTTTGGATTCCATGGTAAAAAGCATATCGTGACCTACGCAAAGCCCTACGATAAAATTCAATTCTGTACCGCCTTCATTCAGCAGGCGGGCCTGCACTTTAGGATTGCACATAGCTTCACGCTGTCCGGGTTTGATTTTTTCCAGTTCCAGCAGATCTTTATCGACGGAACAAACTTTGCAGCATACTGATTGAACATCCAGCCCTTCATTCTTAAAATACTGGGCACAAAAATGAGCTTCATTGGCTAAACCGATGCAAAAGGCTATCCCGACTTTCTTTACACCCATCTCTTTAGCGAAAAATACGCTTTCTTCCAAACGTGTCATTTTCAAATAATTACGGCTTTCTGTCGCAGATGACGCTCGCATCATTTTTTTATCTTCGTCGGTATAATACTCGCTGATTTCTTCATGAGTCAGACGAGTACAGTTCTGACCGCTGGTATAACATTTGTGATGAGGGCAAAAAGCACAGTTCATAAGTCATTCCTCCTATCATAGGCTGATGTTTATCTGTAAGTATTCGCCGCTCAAACAGCAAATCCTTTTTCTAATTTTAATATAGCAAGCAACAGCTCTGATTTCCTGCTCTGCAACACTCTTTTAACTGGAAATAAATCCTAATTTATGATATTATAGTTGTTGTATTTTTCAACATTTATCCTTACGTAAAATCTATTTTTATAAGCAGGTAAACATGCAGCAGAATTCTTTTTCTTATCCGGCCATGCTGGACTTAAAAAATAAAAAATGTGTCATTATCGGCGGTGGTAAAGTAGCCGTCCGTAAAGCGCTGCCATTGATCGAAGCAGGTGCGAACCTGACTGTAATCGCACCTGCGGCTGACCCGCAGCTGTTGACTTTAGCAAAGACCGGACTGCTGCAGCTGGAACTGCGCGCTTATGCAGACAACGATCTCATTGATGCTTTTGTAACGATTGCAGCAACCGACGATTTTCATATCAACAGAAAAATCGCTGCTGCTGCACCCTGTCTCTGTAATGTTGTTACAGAACCGTCATTAGGTAACTTCAGTGTGCCTTCAACCGTAAAAAACGGGGCTTTGACATTTACTCTGTCTACCGGAGGTATGCCCGCTTTGACACGGGTACTGTCACAGGACCTTAGGGCATATTATGGCTCTGATTTTGCCGAATTCAACGAATTCTTACAACAGCTTCGACGAGAACTGAAAACAATAGCTACTACACCTGAAAAGCGTACTGCTTTCTGGCGTCAGACTTTAAACCAATCCGTCATCGGCCTGCTTCATGCAGGTAAGCTTGACCAAGCAAAGGAGATCATTACTGATGCAGCTAATCGTTTTAGGCTTGAATCACAAAACAGCCCCCGTTGAGATCCGTGAACGTTTCAATTTTTCACAGGATAGAACGGTTCGTGTGCTGCGCCGGCTGCGCAATAACGACAACCTCAACGAAGCAGTTTTACTTTCAACCTGCAACCGTACTGAACTTTATATGGTGCTGGAAGATCCTGCTGCCGGATTACATTTTATCCGTACTTTGCTGCGCCATCTGGCAGGTGAACAATATAAACCCGACTATTTCTATAATCTGACCGGCATTAATTGCGTCCGTCATCTGTTTAAAGTCGCTTCCAGCCTTGACTCACTCATCATCGGGGAAGGCCAGATCCTGAGCCAGATTAAAAATGCATATCATCTGTCCCGCAGCTGCGGTATGACAGACACTTTGTTCAACACCTTATTTAATCGTGCTATCGCCGTCGGCAAGCGTGTACGTACAGAAACAAAGATCGCCTACAGTTCTGTTTCTGTTTCTTCCGCCGCGGTAGATCTGGCTATCGACGTTGTCGGCGATCTGACTAAAGCCAATATTTTAGTATTGGGTGCCGGCAGAATGAGTGAACTGACCGCCCGCCATTTGATTGATAAAGGCGCTAAAACTATCTTTGTCAGTAACCGTAATCTGTCTCACGCTCAGGAACTGGCAGAAAAATTTAACGGTACTGCGATCCCGTATAACGAATTTATGCATCAGGCGATAACCTCTGATATCATTATCACTTCTACAGGAGCGCCTCACTATGTGATAACAGAACAGGGTGTACGCGATATTATTCCTAAACGCAGCGGCAAACCGCTTATTTTAGTTGATATTGCCGTTCCCCGTGACGTTGATCCTCTGGTTGGAGATATAGAAGGCGTTACCCTGTATAATATCGACGATCTGGAAGGCGTTGTCGATATGAATAAGAATTTCCGATCTTCTGAAGCCAAGGTGGCTGAAGCAATTATTGACGAAGAAATAACGGCACTGAAAGAACGGCTGCGCTATCTGACGATGCGGCCTGTAATGGTTCAGCTGCATGAAAAAATGAATTTTCTGCGGCAGAAGGTTTTAAAACGGGCATTTGCCAAACTGCCAAATCTTACTGATAAAGAACGCCGTATCATCGATATCATGACTCAGCGCCTGGAACACAAATTCCTGCGCGAACCAATGACAGCTATGAACAGTGCTGCCGGAACGGCAGATGAAGAACGTTACAGAGATATGATCTGCGAGTTATTTTTACTCAACGATTCGGGAGAGGACTATATAGGTGATGAAAACAAATTTGATTATTGGGACTAGACAGAGCCTGCTGGCTCTGTGGCAAAGCAATCATATTGCCGACCTTCTGCGCAGGCAATATCCAGAATGTACTGTAACTTTAAAAAAAATCATTACCAAGGGAGACCGTATCCTTGATGTGCCGCTGGCCAAAATCGGCGGCAAGGGACTTTTTACCAAGGAACTGGAAACTGCTCTTCTAGAAGGTGAGATCGATCTTGCCGTCCACAGTCTGAAAGATATGCCTACTATTCTGCCGGAAGGCCTGTGCTTGACAGCTGTTACCAAGCGGGCTAATGCCGGCGACGCTTTTGTCAGCAATAAATATGCTTCTATCGAAACACTGCCGCAGGGAGCAGTTATGGGTACTTCCAGTCTGCGCCGCAAAGCCCAGCTTTTGGCAGCACGCCCGGATCTGAAAATCGTAGATTTACGAGGCAACGTCGATACGCGTCTGCGGAAGCTTGACGAAGGCCAAATGGATGCTATAATCCTTGCTGCGGCAGGATTGACTCGTCTCGGATATACCGATCGGATCAGAGAAATAATCCCCCATAATTTCTGCTTACCTGCAGTTGGACAAGGTGCTTTGGCAATCGAATGCCGCACCGATAATACAGAAGTAAGAGCTATGCTTAATTTTTTAAATGACCAGTCTACCAAACAGGCTACTGATGCCGAACGTGCTTTTTTAGGGCTCATTGAGGGCGGCTGCCAGGTCCCTATTGGTGTACATGCTGTCACTGAAGGAGATGCTGTATCTATTGAAGCAATCATCGCATCTCTGGACGGAAGCACTGTTTTACGCGATACGATCAGAGGCCAGGCTGTAAACGCTGCAGAACTTGGAAAAGAACTTGGCAATAAAATGTTAGATCAGGGCGGCCGTGCAATCCTCGCCGAGATCATGTAAGGAGAGAAATTAATGACAAAACAGGGAAAAGTTTACTTGATCGGTGCAGGCCCCGGTGATCCCGGTCTGCTTTCAATCAAAGCCATGGAATGCTTGCAAACAGCCGACGCTGTCGTTTACGACCGTTTGGCAGATCCGAGAATTTTAGCTTATGCTAAAGACGACGCAGAAATGGTTTATGTCGGCAAAGCTTCTGCCAACCATACAATGCGTCAGCCAGATATCAATAAACTGCTGGTAAAGCTGGCAGCCGAAGGTAAGACTGTTGCCCGCCTCAAAGGCGGTGATCCTTTTGTTTTCGGACGCGGCGGTGAAGAAGCTATTGAACTTTTAGAAGCCGGACTGCCATTTGAATTCGTTCCCGGCGTAACTTCTGCCATCGCAGTTGCCGAATACGCAGGCATTCCTGTCACCCATCGTCACGTAGCCACTTCCTTTGCAGTCATTACCGGCCACGAAGACCCTACCAAAGGCGAATCAACTATTAACTGGAGCGGTCTTGCTACCGCTGTTGATACTTTAGTTTTCCTGATGGGTGTCGAAAATCTTACTAATATTACAAAAAATCTCATCGCCAACGGGCGCAGCGCCGATACTCCGGCAGCAGTCATTCGCTGGGGCACCAAACCGGAACAGCGCACTCTGATCACTACTGTCGGTACTGCTGCTGCCGACGTTGCCGCGGCAAATCTGAAACCGCCGGCAATTTTTATCGTCGGTAATGTTGTCAAACTGCGCGAGCAGCTGCAGTGGTTCGATAACAAACCTCTCTTTGGCAAAACAATCGTAGTAACCAGAGCCCGCGCGCAGGCCAGTGCTTTGACCAGACAGCTGGAAGCCGCTGGTGCTCGTGTAATCGAGGCGCCGGCAATCAAAATCATACCCCCGGAAGATTATACCCCGCTGGATAAAGCAATCGAAAACATCAAAACCTACAAATGGCTGATCCTGACCAGTGCTAACGGCGTTACCGCTTTCTTCAATCGCCTTGATAATGCCGGATTAGATTCCCGTTCCCTGTCTGACATCAAAATAGCCGCTATCGGCAGTGAAACGGCGAAAGCTTTAAAAAACTATGGCATCTCCGCCGATTTAGTTCCCCCAGCCTTCAAAGCTGAAGAACTGGCCGAAACCCTGTCAGCAGAAGTGCAAGTTGGTGATAAAATCCTGCTGGCACGCGCTAAAGTAGCCCGTGAAGTATTACCGGAAAGCCTGCGTGCTTTAGGAGCCAGCGTTGATGTTGTAACTGCCTATGAAACTGTTACCGCTCTGGATAACAAAGAAGAATTGCTGACTGCTCTGCAAAACGGAGAAGTTGATCTTGTTACTTTTACCAGTTCCTCAACTGTTACTAATCTTTTGGCATCCTTAGGCGATCAAAGAGAACTTATCAATAATATTCCAGCAGCGGCTATTGGCCCTGTTACCGCCGAAACCTGCCGCCAAAATAATCTTGAACCTGACATCATAGCTGAAACATTTACTATTGCAGGTTTGACAGACGCTATTCAAAGATATTATAAGGAGTGATCAGTATGGGCTTTCCTATTTACCGTCCCCGCCGCCTGCGCGCTACAGAAAACCTGCGCAGCATGATCCGCGAGACTGAACTTTCCGTTAAAGACCTCATTTATCCGTTATTCGTCGTCCCGGGCACCGGTGTAAAAAATGAAATTGAATCGCTGCCGGGCAATTACCATTGGTCCTTAGACCGTTTGCCGGAAGTTTTACAGGAAATCAGCGAACTTGGAATTCCTGCCGTTATACTGTTTGGTATCCCCTCTTATAAAAATGCTGTCGGCAGCAGCGCCTGGGATGCAGAAGAACCTGTACAGCAGGCCTGCCGCCTGATCAAAAACACTTATCCCGAACTGGTAGTCGTCACCGATGCCTGCCTGTGTGAATATACAGAACATGGCCATTGCGGCGTTCTGGAAAACGGCTGTACTGTCAACAATGATGAAACGCTGCCGCTTTTAGCTAAAATCGCAGTTTCCCACGCTCAAGCCGGCGCTGATGTCATTGCGCCATCCAATATGATGGACGGTTATGTCAAAGTTATGCGTGAAGCCTTAGACGAAGCAGGTTTCAACAATGTGTCCCTGATGGCTTATTCAGCTAAATACGCTTCAGCCTATTATGGTCCTTTCCGCGCTGCAGCCGATTCCACTCCCTCTGCAGGCGACCGCAAAGGCTATCAGATGGATCCCGGCAACAGTGACGAAGCTCTGCGTGAAGTGGCTCTTGATATCGAGGAAGGCGCAGATATCGTTATGGTAAAACCCGCTTTGGCTTTTATGGATATCATCAGCCGTGTCAAAGAAACATTTAACCGCCCTTTATGCGTTTATAATGTCAGCGGTGAATACGCTATGGTCAAAGCAGCAGCAGCAAAAGGCTGGATCGATGAACAGCGTATCGTTATGGAAACGATGCTCGGTTTTAAACGTGCCGGCGCCAAAATGATCATCACCTATCATGCTCTCGACGTAGCCAAGTGGCTGCTGGGCAAATAAGGAGGCCGCATATGGATCACAGCAAATCTCAGGCAGCTTTTGCCGAAGCCAAACAATACATTCCCGGCGGCGTCAACAGCCCCGTTCGTTCCTTCCGCAGTGTTGGCGGTGTTCCGCCTGTCATTGCCAAAGGCAGCGGCAGCAAACTCACCGACATCGACGGCAACGAATATATCGATTATGTACTTTCTTACGGTCCTTTACTTTTAGGGCATGCACACCCGCAGGTCACCGAAGCCATCCAAACTGCAGCCGCCAAAGGCTCATCCTATGGCGCGCCGACCCTGGCTGAAACAGAGCTTGCCAAACTTCTCTGCACACTTGTACCTTCTATGGAAATGGTACGTATGGTCAACAGCGGAACAGAAGCTACCATGAGTGCTCTGCGTTTAGCACGCGCTTATACAGGACGTGAAAGCATCGTTAAATTTATAGGCTGTTATCATGGCCATCACGACAGCCTGCTGGTCAAAGCCGGCAGCGGCGCAGCTACTTTAGGCGTTCCTGACAGCCCCGGTGTTCCTAAAGGCGTTGCCGCCAATACCATCACTGTTCCTTTTAACGACCGGGCTGCCCTGGAAGCTGCTTTTGCTGCTAAAGGCAGCGATATTGCCGCCGTTATCATGGAGCCAACTCCCGGCAACATGGGACTGGTATTACCGCAGGACGGCTATCTGGAATTCATTCGCTCCATCACAAAAAAATATGGAACACTGCTTATCTGTGATGAAGTCATGTCTGGCTTCCGCAGCAGTGAAAAATCTTCTCAGGGCCTCTACGGCATTGATCCTGATATCACCTGTCTGGGCAAAGTTATCGGCGGCGGGCTGCCGGTAGCCGCTTACGGAGGTAAACGCCAGATCATGGAACAGGTTGCTCCTGTTGGCCCCATGTATCAGGCCGGCACTTTGAGCGGCAACCCTCTGGCTATGGCAGCCGGTATCGCCAACCTTACCTACATGCACGGACACAATGTCTGCAGCCAGCTGGAAAGCATGACGGCCATCCTGACCGGAGGCCTTGCTAAAGCCGCTGCCAAGGCAGGAGTGCCTGTACAGGTGCACCGTCTTGGTTCTATGTTTACTGTTTTCTTTACTGATCAGGAAGTTTATGACTATGACAGCGCCTGCACAAGCGATTTAGATGCGTTCCGCATTTATTTCCATAGCATGCTGGAACAGGGCATTTATCTTCCTCCATCTCAATTTGAGACCAATTTCTTATCTCTGGCCCATACGCCTGAAGATATCGAAAAAACATTACAGGCAGCTGAAATAGCTTTTAGCACAGTTGCTGCTGCGAAAAAATAAAGTGAAAAACAAAAACGTCATAACCTAAAGGTTATGACGTTTTATTTTTGATTATTTTTGTTCTTGTTTTTGAACTTCTACCGGAGCAAAAATAAACTCCGTCAGCTTGCCCTCTTTATTAAAGCCATAAATCACACGTACCAGCTGCTGTTTACTGTAGCTTCCCAGATAAGTCAACCGGTCACCCTGATCAAAACGCTCATAAGCAACAAATTTCATTTCCTTCATTGTCCCTAAAGTATCTTTGACCTGCTTTTGCAAAGCAGCAAAAGCTTTTACATCCATTTTTTGCTTCAGTTCGGGGCTAAAACCCGCTGCAGCACCTGCATAACCGCTGTCGTCCGCAACAGTCAATGCCGCTACAAACTTATCAACTATTTTCTGCTGTTTATTTAAATCATTACCGTCTCCGGCAGCAAAACAAACCGCGGCCATTGCCACTGTTAAAACTACAGTTACCAGCATTACTAATTTTTTCATATAAGTCATCCTCTCATCACTGCAGGTCTTTATCAAAATTTGCCTGCTTACTATATCTTAATTATAACCGATTCAATGTTATCGTCAATGTTTTTATCTTACTGAGCATTCAGCCATTGCTGGATAATAACGCTTTTCTGACCCGCAGTCCAGCTAAGGTCATCAACCGCCAGTTCTAAATCACCGATCATCATTTTCCGCCCGTCATCATGGGCATAATCACTGACACGCCACAAAAGCGGATAACCCTTAGAGGCTAGTAAATCTTTTGAATGTTCTGACAGCAAATAGTCCATAAAAGACTGTGCTTCTGCTAAATTTGCCCCTTGGAGAATAGCAGCACCGGTAATACAGTTTTTATTACCGTCTTTGACTAAAGTTGCGAATAGATCGCGATTTTGCCTTTCCAGCTGCAATGCTGTGGAAAGTGAAACTACCGCGATCGTTTTTCTGCCGCTGCGAACCGCTTCAATAGCCTCCCATTCACTGGCCGTATATAAAGGCAGCTGGCTGTTAAAAGAAGCCGCATACTCCATAGCTTTAGCTTCGCCGCGCAGCTGCCAGATAGAAGTTATCATGCCATAACTCCGACCGCCGTTTTTAAAATCAGCCAGCGCTGTTTCTTCCCAAAGCTCCGGTTTCAGCAATTCATCCCATGTCTCAGGAGCATAAAGCCCCAACTCGCGCAGTCGGTTACGATTAGTCAAAAATCCTATATAATCGACATAAAGACCTGTCCAGCGCCACTGATTCTCACGCATTTCAGCAGGTACTTTATAGGCCTCCCTCGGCCTGTAGCTGCGCAGCATTTTCTGCTCTCCTGCCAGATAATATTCTTCAGGCGTACCGCCAAGCCAGACATCGAATTTTCCCTCTCTCAGAAAATTAAGCCGTTCATCCAAATTCCCTGCCGGCAAATGTCTGACTTCAACTTTCACATTCTGCTGTTTGGCAAAATCTTCCGCTAAAATATCTGTCATTGTTTCATTCAGGCTGCTGCAGATCTTGATACTTTTCTGTTCTTCTTTGATGTTACTGCTACAACCGCTGCAGAGAAACACAATTGACAGCACTGTTACCAGAATTACTTTCATAGTTCGACCGCCTTTTATGGTAATAAATTAATTATACCACAAGGGTACGCATTACCGCGAAAAATCACTATCATTGATCAAAATTCCCGTACAGCTGCTAATTTGAACTTAATTATTGACATCAGTGCTTTTTTTAAGTATAATTTATACGTTAGCTTAAGCTAACTGTTTGGGGTTGCCCGCTTCCAAACTTTTACACTTATCAACTTAACGCTCACTCGATACTGTGCTTAACAGCTCTCACGCACAGTTTTTTTATTTTCTCGAGTTAGCTTAAGCTAACTTTTCCAATACACTTCAAATCACATTAACAAATTACTTTACAAATACTCAAAATAGCCTCTGCTGTTATAGTTCAATGTGTTATAATTGATTATAGTTGATTTTTATTCGTCATTTTTATATTTCTACCGGCTGCAGCAGCAGTAGGTACATTTATCTGCGAGGTCTGCCATATGCCAGAACGTTTATTAAAATACTACCGCCCTTACCGGAAAACATTGTTTTTTGCTTTGCTCGGATCCGTTATCACATCCGCCCTTGATTTATGTTTTCCGCTCTTTATGCGCTATATACTGGGCGATGTACTGCCCGAAGGCAATCTTTTCCTCTTAGGGCAGGCTACGATCATCTTGCTTTTTTTATACCTGCTTAATTTTATAATCAGTTATCAAGTCTCAAGACACGGCCGCCTAATGGGTGCAAAAATAGAACAGGATATGCGCAGTGACCTTTTTCAGCATGTCCAATCAATGTCTTTCCGTTATTTTGACAACATCCGTATCGGCCAGCTGATTTCCCGTATTGTCAGCGATATTGCCGAGATCCGTGAGCTTGTTTTTCTTGGTCCTAATTACCTGCTGGTCTGTACTATAACCATGCTTGGTACTCTGGGAATACTTATTTATCTTAACTGGCCTTTAGCGTTACTGGTCAATCTGCTGCTGTTAGGAAAAGCTTATGAATCAGTTGCTACCAATCATGCACTGAAACAATCAGGGCGTATGATCCGCGAACAGGTCGGTAATCTTACAGCACAGACAAATGAAAGTCTGAATGCCATACGCCTAGTTAAATCCTTCAACAATGAAGAATGGGAAGAAAAACGCCTTGATAAAAACGGACAGGCTCTTTTACAGGCACGTAAAACATCGTTCGACCTTTTATCACGCCTGAACAGCAACGCTGTATTGTTTTCCAATGTCACTAATCTTGTTATCATTGTCGTAGGCGGCGCCATGATCGCATATGGTAAAATGCAGATCAGCGATCTGGTCGCCTTTTTACTGTATGTATCAATCTTTATCCGCCCCATCCTGCGCCTGACCGCATTAGCAGAATCCTATCAGAAAGGTATGGCCGGTTACCAGCGCTTTTGCCAGCTGATGGATACCCCTTCTGAAAATATAGATCTGCCCGGCGCAGTCGACTGTGGTACTTTAAAAGGCTCTATTTCCTTTAAAAATGTCAGCTTTGGCTACGATCCCGGCAAACCTGTTATTCAAAATTTTGATCTTGATATCGCTGCCGGTGAAGTTATCGCTTTTGTCGGCACTACAGGTGTTGGTAAAAGCACGATCTGCAATCTGCTGCCGCGTTTCTATGAACTGCAGCAGGGCGTTATAACCATTGACGGAATGGATATCCGCAATGTGACCTTAAAATCACTGCGCCGTAATATCGGCATAGTTCAGCAGGATATCTTCCTTTTCTCTGACTCTGTACGTGAAAATATCGCTTACGGCAACCCTCATGCCAGTATGGAAGAAATCATCACCGCTGCCAGATTGGCCGAAGCTGATGCTTTTATCAATCAGCTGCCGGATGGTTATGACAGCCAGCTTGGTGAACGCGGTGTTAAATTGTCCGGAGGCCAAAAACAGAGGATTGCCATTGCCCGTGTTTTTCTCAAAAATCCGCCCATCCTGATTTTAGACGAAGCGACTTCTTCCCTGGATAATGAAACGGAAAACCTTATCCAGGAATCACTGATGCAGCTGTCACGCAACCGCACGACCCTGATCGTAGCCCATCGCCTGGCAACGATCCGTCATGCCGACCGTATCGTTGTCCTCACCCCCAACGGTATCAGCGAACATGGTTCTCATGACGATCTGATGGCTTTGCAGGGAGAATATTACAAGCTTTATATGGCACAGTGAAGGCATCCACACCGGCCTTGGCGGCCTCCTTGATGGCGTCCGGCAGGCGGTCGGCTTCCTCATTGGTGGGCAGGGTGTTCATGGTCAGGTAGACCTTGCGGCCCCGGGCATGGGCATAGATGACGCCCTCGGTGAGCTGCTCCGGCGTAAAGTTGGCCGGTGCAGACCGCATGCCGAACTCCGGCAGGCTGCAGTAAACGGCATCGGCACCGTAGTTGATGGCATAGCGCAGGCGCTCCAGATCGCCCGCCGGGGCGAGCAGTTCCGGGATTTGCAGCATAGTTGATATTCCTCTCTTTTTTCAGAAAATACGATTTGAAATGTCCGCCGCTTCGCTCTGGACATATTTAGCGGAAGAATTATTTTTAGATTCGCGTTTGTCGCGCTCTGCGGAGCGCTCCAAACGCATTTTCACAGGAAGGGTCGTAACGGGCAGCTTCAGCCGTAACGGACAACTTACCCTCTTATTTCACCGTTTTGTTCACGTCCGCTGCGGTCTGGCAGTTGGCGTTGTGTTCGCTGAGGGTGCGGGCATAGTAGTAGCTGCCCTTGAGGTCGGTGACGAAGAAATAGGCGTCCTTTGCTTCCTCGTCCGGCTCCGGGCTCAGCGCCGCCCGGATGGCAGCGATGCCGGGGTTGGAGATGGGGCCGGGGGTCAGGCCCGCCGTATGGTAGGTATCATACGCAGAGACGATGTTTTCCGGGATATTGTCCCACCCGCCGTAGTAAGGGGCCACCCAGTTCCAGAGGTAGTTGTTGTCGGCGTCGCTCTGGATGTAGCTGGAGGTGTTGCTCTGCAGGCGCGGATAGGGCGAGCCCTCGGCCAGACGGTTGCGGAACACCTGCGCCACGTTGGAGTCCTGGCTGTTGCCCGCTTCCTCCTGCACAAAGGAGGCCAGCGTGACCAGCTCGTTCAGGGTCATGCCCTGCTCCTTGAGCTTCGCATACATCGCATCGGTGATCTGCGCGTCGAACTGAGCATAGAACGTTGCCACATAGTTGTGCACGGTGTCGTCCTTCAAAAACTCGTAGGTCTCCGGGAAGAGATAGCCCTCGCACTTCATGAAGCGGTCCGGGGCGTCCTTGTCCTCCGGCACATACTGCCAGAAGGTGTACGCGCTGAAATCGCCCTCGTTGGCTTCCTTCAGAAAGTCCTCGGCGCTGCACAGACCGGCTTCCTCCATTTTCCGGGCAATGGCGATGGCTGTGGTGCCCTCCGGGAAGGTCAGACGCACGGTCTCTGCCTTGGCGTACTGGGAAAGGACAGCGATGATGGCATCGTAGGCGTTGGCCCCGGTCTGCAGGGTAAAATCACCGTACTGCAGCTTTGCCGCGGCCCCCTTGTGCCCCACATACCAGCGGAACAGGTAGGCCGAGCGGATGACGCCCGCGTCCTTGAGCTCCTGCGCGATGGCAGCAACGCCGCTGCCCTGCTTGATGCTCACCGTCACCTCGGTGCCGGGCTTGCCACTGCCGCGGATCTCGCTGCGGGCAAACAGCACCGCCGCGCCTGCGGCCAGCACCAGCAACAGTACCACTGCCAGCAAAATCTTCACGGCACCGCCTTTTTTCTTCGGGGCGGTGTGTCTCTCCTTGTGTGCCATACGCACCTTCCTTTGTTGTTTTTCTGCGTCTCAGCCTTCCAGCATCAGGCGCATATAGCTTTCCGATACGTCAAAGGGCTCCCCGTCAAAACGGATCATGCCGTACTCCTGCCGGGTGCCCTCCCCCAGGAACAGGGGCTGGGCGGCACCCACCGTGATGACGGCCTTTTCCACGATGACTTCCTTCTCGCGGGCGGCTTCCATGAGCACCTCGGCGGCGCGGTCGTCCTCGGCCATGAGCTCCACGAAATACAGGGTGTCCTCCTTGCGGAAGTACACGCCGTAGCCCCGCTCGTTGGCCACGATGGTGGCCCCGCGGGAATACAGGTCCCCCAGCAGCACGGCCATGCGCTCCGGGGTGAACTGCACCGTATCGGGCCAGAACTTCTCCCGCAGCTCGCACAGCTTCTTGGCGGTAACGCTGTCAAACTCCGCCTGGCTCCACAGGTTGCGGGCCACCTCCCGCGGCAGGCAGCGCAATGCAAAGGCGCGGGCAAAGCCCTTGTCCTGCAGCAGAGCGGCCTGCTCCGGGGTGGCGGGCACGGCCACGGTAAAGCCTGCGCCCCGCAGCTTCTGCTGCGCGCACAGGTAGTCCAGCAGGCCGGCCAGGATCAAACTGCCCTGTCCGCACAGGCCGTAGAGGTAACTGCCCTGCCGCCCCTGCAGCGTGACCGGCACCGCCAGTGCCACGGCGGCAATGGCGTCATTTTCCTCGGCCACATAGACATTCTGCTGCCCTGCAAAACGCTCCACGGCGTTGGCCGCAAATTCTTCCGACTCGCCGCGCTCGCGCTGCCACAGCGCCAGCACAGCCGCCTTGTCGGATGGCTGCATCAAACGATACATCTGTCAGGATGCCCCCTCTTATCGTATTTTATGTGCGTGTCCGGCCTGTCAGCCGGGCGTATGATCGGTCAGCAGGCTCGCCCTCTCAGTCACCTGCGGTGACAGCTCCCCCAAAGGGGGAGCCAAGAACCTGACCGCAACGTTTCTTGCCTCTCCCTTTGGGAGAGGTGGCATTGCGAAGCAATGACGGAGAGGGCGAAGTTGCCTCAGAGAAACTCCCGATGCACCTGCCTTTGCTTTGAATTATTTCAGCTGGCCCAGCACGATGCCCTGCACCTCGGCCTGGATGTCCTCGATGCTGCGCATGGCGTCGCTGTGGGTGCAGTGCACCGTGGTCCAGCCCAGATGCTCCGCGCAATACTCGGCGGCGCGGCGGCTGCGGGCCAGATACTCGGTGTCCTTCTCCTGGATATCCTTCTTGCTCTCATCGCCGTGGTATCGCTCGGTGATGAGCCGCTGGGACACCTCGGGGTCAACCGCTAAATAAATCACCGCGTCGGGCGCGGGGATGCCGAACTTCTTGTACTCAAAGTCGAACAGCCAATTCAGAAAACCGTCCCAGTGCATCGGCGGCAGCTTCGAGCACTGGTGTACGGCGTTGGACGTCGTGTACCGGTCCGACAGCACCAGCCCGCCCTCACGGTAAAACTCGCCCCAGTCGGTCTTGTAGCTGGCAAAGCGGTCCACGGCGTAAAAGCTCGACGCCGCGTAGGCGTTCACGTCGTCGGGCTTGTCGCCGAACGCGCCGGATAGGTACATTTTGACGAGCGCCGAGGACTCGCTTTCATAATCCGGGAAGGTGATCTGCCGCAGTTCTCTCCCCTGTTCTTTTAAGCGCTGAGCCGTCAGTTTTGTCTGGGTGCCTTTTCCGGAGCCGTCCAGCCCCTCAAAAATGATAAGCTTTCCCATTTATACTGCCTCCTCCTTGAGCTTGGCGTATTTTGCGCGTACCTCCGTTTGTTTGCCGCAGCACATGCGGCCCTCCGGGCAGGGGCCGACGAGGCACCGCGGGCCGGCGCTCGCGAAGATGTGCGGGGCCAGCGGCAGCACCAGCCGCAGCATCTCGTCCGCGACGGCGCGAATCTCCCACTGGGCGCGGTTGCAGCAGCGCAGGTTGAAGAAATTCTGCAAGCTGCGGCAGTTCATCGTCATGACCATCTTGGTCTCGCAGGCGTTGGGCAGCACAAAGCGGGCGTCCTCGTTGGCCTGCTTGGAGGCCTTGGCCCGTGCGGC
>OGWT01001174.1_pt1 | contig 20464 bp, 15 predicted proteins | sample 1576101 | NCBI WGS metagenome assembly OGWT01 (sample SAMEA3541481, study PRJEB24748) | human gut metagenome | biome: human gut; feature: human-associated habitat; material: faeces | place: China | collected 2012 | reverse complement strand
CATAAGCTTACTTTGTAATTATATTGTGATCATATATAATTACTATTTTAAACAAAAATGACTGAAAGTCAATATTACATTTTTGTTCTGGAAAAATTTAGACAAATTGTGAAGAATGATTATTGACTGAAAGTCATTTTTGTTATATAACATTCCATGAAATAAAAAATGACTGTTGGTCATAGAATGATCAAACAGTATCAATAATAAAGAAAGAAGAGGAGAAAAAGATGATTAAGGTAGGAAAGTGGATTGCAAAACACAAGATACTGATCATTATCATCGGAATTGCATTGCTGATCCCTTCATATCTCGGTATGGCGGCGACCAGAATCAACTACGATGTACTGAGTTATCTGCCGGATACCCTTGAGACAGTTGAGGGACAGGACATTATGGTAGATCAGTTTGGGATGGGAGCCTTTTCCATGATAGTGGTGGAGGATATGGAACTGAAGGATGTAGCTGCTCTGAAAGAGAAAATCGAAGCAGTTGATCACGTGAAAAAAGTACTGTGGTATGACAGTGTCCTGGATGTTTCCGTTCCTGTAGAAATGCTTCCGAAGGATTTAAGAGAGGCATTTTTTAACGGAGATGCAACTATGATGATCGCGTTGTTTGATAATACAACATCATCAGAAACTTCCATGGAAGCTGTGACGCAGATTCGTAAGATTACTTCAAAGAACTGTTTTGTCAGTGGAATGACAGGCATTGTTACTGATATCAAACAGATTGCACTTAAGGAAATGCCGATTTACGTTGTGATTGCTTCCTGCCTTTCTCTGATAGTGTTGCTCCTTGCAATGGATTCTCTGGTAGTTCCGGTTTTGTTTTTGCTCTGCATTGGTGTTGCAGTCTTGTACGGCCAGTGTAGTGCCTCTTTCTGCCAAAGGAGAAAAGGTGGCTTTCCTGAGTTCGGGCACCTGGTCCTTGCTGGGGGTAATGAGCGACGAACCGATTTTGACGGAAGAAGCCCGTCTGGCAGGGTTTACCAATGAAGGAGGCTCGGATGGAAAAATTTGTTTTTTACAGAATATTACCGGACTTTGGATACTTCAGAAACTGATGCAGGAATGGAAGGAAGAGGGAAAGGATGTAGCTTATTCCACCTTACTGCCGGCTGCGGAAGTGGCAGAAACCGATGCTTTGATTGACGTGGACGATACAGCTTTCCAGTGTCCGGTAAGTATGGCTGAGGCGATTACGAATTATTGTATTGCACATCAGCAAACACCACCTTCCACGCAGGGAGAATTTGTGAAATGTGTCCTTCGGTCATTGGCGTTGCGCTATAAAATGGGTATGGAAGCACTGAACCAGCTTTTGCCTGAACCAGTAGCAAAGCTTTATGTGATTGGTGGAGGAAGTCAGAACAAATACCTGAACCGGCTGACAGAAGAAGCTATTGGCATTTCTGTAGAAGAAGGACCGGTTGAAGCAACTGCCATCGGTAACATCAGGCAGCAAATGAAGTAAAATAATCAAGAGGGCTGTAGCCGTCACTTAAAATCTAACACCATGAGTAATACATCAGAAAACAAATCTATACTGAAGAAGGATGGAGTAAGCTATCTGGTTCCGTTCATTCTGATTACCTTCTGCTTTGCCCTATGGGGCTTTGCCAACGACATAACTAACCCTATGGTCAAAGCTTTTTCCAAAATATTCAGGATGAGCGTAACCGACGGGACTTTGGTTCAGGTGGCTTTTTATGGCGGATATTTTGCTATGGCCTTTCCGGCAGCCATGTTTATCCGTAAATATACTTATAAAGCCGGAGTCATGATGGGACTGGGCTTGTATGCCGTGGGAGCCTTGGCTTTCTTTCCTGCCAAGCTGACCGGAAGCTATTATCCGTTCTTGTTGGCTTATTTTGTCATGACTTGCGGATTATCTTTTCTGGAAACCAGCTGTAATCCTTATATCTTGTCAATGGGAACGGAAGAAACGGCCACCCGTCGTTTGAACTTGGCTCAGGCATTTAATCCTATAGGCTCATTGATGGGGATGTTTGTCGCTATGAACTTCATTCAGAATCAGCTGCATCCGATGGATACGGCCGAACGTGCCCAGCTTAGTCAGGCTGAATTTGAAGCAATTCGTGACGCTGACTTGACTATTCTCATTACTCCTTATTTGACCATTGGTATTGTAATCTTGGTAATGCTTCTCATCATTCGTATGTCCAAGATGCCGAAGAATGCGGATCAGTCTCATTCCATAAACTTTCTTCCTACATTGAAACGTTTGTATGCCGTGAAACGTTATCGTTATGGAGTAGTGGCACAGTTCTTCTATGTCGGTGCACAGATTATGTGTTGGACTTTCATTATCCAGTATGGTACCCGTCTGTTCATGGCACAAGGAATGGAGGAGCAGGCAGCCGAAGTCTTGTCACAGAAATATAACATCGTGGCCATGGTCATTTTCTGTATCAGCCGTTTTGTGTGTACCCTGATGTTGAAGTATATTAATCCGGGACAGTTATTGAAAGTGCTGGCCATTGCTGCTTCCTTGTGTGTGCTGGGAGTAATTCTCTTGCAGAACATATACGGTATGTATTGTCTGGTAGGCATTTCAGCCTGCATGTCGCTGATGTTCCCTACCATTTACGGTATCGCATTGAAAGGAATGGGCGATGATGCCAAGTTTGGTGCCGCAGGATTGATTATGGCTATTCTGGGCGGGTCGGTACTTCCTCCTTTGCAGGCCGCTATCATTGATTGCAAGACCTTGTGGGGGATGCCTGCAGTGAATCTGTCGTTTGTACTTCCGCTCGTTTGTTTCGTGGTCATTACCATATATGGCCACAGAATGCGTCGGGAGCATTAAAAAAGGAGGATAACAAATCTTTTTTCCGAATTTTGCAGGGAAAAAGATTTGTTATCTTTACAATTTTGTTGCAGTATTAAATAAACTCTCTATCTTTGCACATATTTCACCAACGACTGATGAATGAACTTAAAGACTAACTTACTATTCATTTTATTATTGCTGCTGTCTGTGGCAGCCCAATGTGTTTTTGGCAATTTTCCGTTTGCCTTTTTTGCTTTTCCATTAGATGCTATTTTAGCCTTACTGTGGATTGCATTGATAGGATATGGCTATAAGGAGAAGCGTCATTCGGAAGCTGTCCGTCTGTGGCTTTCCCCGCAATGTACCTGCTGGACATTAGGCTGGTTTTTGGCCGGTTGTCTGGTGATAGGCTTGTTTCCCCAGCTTTCTGCGCAAGAGGCTGCAGAGAAGTCGGGTTTATTTTCTCGTTTGGGTTGCTATAATTTTATGTCTTCCTGGATTTTTGTTACCGGATTATTCGGGTTGCTGACTCATTTGGGAATGATTACCGTAAGACGATTTTTCACGCCGGGGCGTAATCGGTGGCGTTTTATGCTGAATCATGCCGGATTGTGGCTGGCGCTCTTTGCCGGATTTATGGGAAGTGCAGAGGAACAGACCTTACGCATTCCGGTATTTCGGGCTAATCCGAACAATGAAGCTTTTACCTCCGGGGGAAATGTGGTATACCTGGAAAAACCGTTGCAGCTGACAAACTTTACTATAGAGCATTATCCCAATGGTACGCCACGCCGCTTCTTTGCCGAAGTGTCAATGGACGGAAAACCGATACATCTGGAAGTAAACCAGCCCTATTCGGCAAGCTGGGTAGAAGATTATTACCTGACTTCCTATGATGTACATTCTGCCGAACCGGAATACTGCGTAGTGCAGATTGTGCGTGAGCCGCTGAAATACGTCATGCTGTTGGGCATTGTGATGATGCTGTGCGGAGGGTTACTGCTCTTTCTGGCAGGGCCAGACAAGCAGATGAGTAAATCTGTAAGTGAACTTGTTGACTGACTTTATATATAACTAACACTATTCTTGAATGATTACGTGGGATAATTTTTATTTGTTTGCCCTGCCTGCCATCGTTTTATGGGGAGCCGGAGCGGTTTTTGCCTTGTTCTCTAAAGAGCGGAGCCGATGGGCTATTGGGCTGACCTTGTCAGGTATACTGGTGTTTGCCGCCTTTATTACCGGATTCTGGCTAAGCCTTCAGCGTCCTCCTTTGCGCACCATGGGCGAGACCAGATTGTGGTATTCGTTCTTTATGGGTATATCCGGCTTGCTGACCTATCTTCGTTGGAAGTACCCCTGGATATTGTCTTTTTCCACTGTAGTAGGTGCGGTATTTGCGATTATCAATATTCTGAAACCGGAAATTCATGACCAGTCCCTCATGCCTGCCTTGCAAAGCCCGTGGTTTGTTCCTCATGTCACGGTGTATATGTTTTCCTATTCTGTATTAGGCTGTGCGTTTATTTTGGCCTGTATGGGACTTTACAAGCATCGGGAGAATTACCTTGAAGCCGCCGACAAGTTAGTTTATGCAGGATTGGCCTTTCTGACAGTCGGTATGCTGACCGGAGCAATTTGGGCAAAAGCGGCCTGGGGACATTATTGGAGCTGGGATCCGAAAGAAACTTGGGCAGCAGTTACGTGGACAGGTTATTTGCTGTACGTACATCTGCGCTTGTTCCGCAGGAATACTCCGCGTACGCTGTATTGGATACTGATTGTGTCTTTCCTTTCGCTACAGATGTGCTGGTATGGAGTGAATTACCTTCCTGCCGCACAGCAAAGCGTGCATTTATACAACCGTTCTTAGTATTTTAACGTGTGAGATATTTATTGAGTTATTAAAATCTAATCAGTTTCTTATGAAGAAAAGAACAAAAATCATTTTTTCAGTGCTGGTGGTAGCTGCGGTATTGGCCGCAACCTATCGGGTGGTGAACCGTCCTCCCTCAGCCAGTTTGGAAAGTAGTGCTCAGGTGGAAGAAATCATTGCGAGCAGCGGATGTATGGCTTGTCATACTGCCAATCCGGAATTACCGTTTTATGCCAGTCTGCCGGTTGCCGGAAAGCTGGTCAAGGAAGATGCTCGTCTGGCCTACCGCTCTTTCGACATGACTCCGATGTTAGAAGCCTTGAAAAAAGGAGAGAAAGTCAGCGAGGTAGATTTGGCAAAAGTAGAGAAGGTGATATTGGACGGTACTATGCCTATGGCCAAATATTATCTGGTACATTGGGGAGCTTCGTTGAATGATACGGAAAAACAGATGGCACTTTCGTGGGTGAAGTCACAGCGTGCAGCCTTCTATCCCAATCAGCTGGCTCATGCACAGTGGAGCAATGAGACCATCCGTCCGATTCAGGATTCCGTTCCGGTAGATATGCGGAAGGTGATTTTAGGTAATCTGTTGTTCCACGACGTACGTCTGTCGGCCGATAATACTGTATCTTGTTCGTCTTGTCACGGATTGAATACCGGTGGAGTAGACAACAAGCAGTTCTCTGAAGGAGTAGGAGGTCAGTTTGGTGGAGTAAATGCTCCTTCTGTATATAATGCACATTATAATTTCGTGCAGTTCTGGGACGGACGTGCCGCTACATTGGCCGATCAGGCAGCTGGTCCTCCTTTGAATCCGGTAGAAATGGCTTGCAAGTCGTTTGATGAGATTTGCGAGAAATTGAATGCGGATGCAGCTTTCAGCAAGGCATTTAAGGAAGTGTATCCCGACGGTTTCAATCAGGCAAACATTACAGATGCCATTCAGGAGTTTGAAAGAACCTTGCTTACACCGAACTCACGTTTCGATAAGTACCTGAAAGGGGATAATGCAGCTCTGACAGCTGAAGAACTGGCCGGATATGATTTGTTCAAGAAATACAACTGTGCCACTTGCCATGTAGGTGAGAATATGGGTGGACAGTCGTACGAATTGCTCGGCATCAAGCATGATTACTTTGCCGACCGTGGTACGGAACTGACCATAGAAGACAATGGCCGTTTCAAGGAAACAAAAGACGAAAGAGACCGTCATCGCTTTAAAGTGCCCGGATTGCGTAATGTGGCATTGACTGCACCTTATTTCCATGATGGAACACAGGCTACGCTGGAAGATGCCGTCATTGCCATGGCTAAGTACGAGGTAGGCGTGGATTTGTCAACACAGGAAGTCGCACAGATGGTATCCTTCCTGCGTACGTTGACCGGAGAATACCAAGGTAAGTTGCTAGTGAATGAGAATGACTTGCAGAAATAAGTAAGTACATCTTTTTTATTCTATATGAGCCGTTTCAGTCGTAAAGATTGGAGCGGCTTTTTTTCTGTTATTTTCCTGCTGTTTTATTTGGTTTATAAAATAAACTTATTTATATTTGCATTAAAGCAAGAGAGAAGCGCGCCTCCTTGCCTTTATTTTTCGCTTTATGGTTTATAAAATAAACCATGTTGAATTTAAAACCTAAAACTGATTGCCTTATGGAAGAAAAGAAATTGTCAGAACAAGAAAGCCTGGAACTGATTTCACAAATGATTCGTTCTACTCGGAAGAATATGGAAGTGGGCAGTGGAAACCAGTTTCTTTACTGGGGATATTTTACTGCGGCGCTTTCAGTACTGTTGTTTTTATTGGTGTACTATACGGGCGATGCTCGCTGGAGCATCGGCTGGTTCAGTATGTTTCTGTTCTGGGGCTTTATGCTTCGCATGCAGCGCAAGGAAACTCCTTCGGTAATTACGTATACCGACCGTGCCATTCTGCAGGTCTGGAAAGTGATAGGCAGCCTGTTTGTGCTGACCGTAGTCATCATGTCTTTGCTGGCATTCCACTACGGAGGAGTCAATTTTTCATTGATGCTGCCCCTTTCTCTGCTTTATAGCGGTATCGGAGTTTCCATTACGGGAATCATCATCCGTAGCCGAGTCGTGATGTGGTCACCGCTGGTAGGCTTTTGTTTTGCCATTTACATGCTGATGGCCTATACCCTTCATCAGGCTGTTACCATTGACTGGTATCTGTACTTTGGATTGTCGTTTGTGGTCATGATGGTGTTGCCCGGCCATTATTTAAACCGAAAGGCCCGTAACGTATGTTGAAAGAACTGAATCCGTTGCTTCATTCACAGCTTCGTCTAGCTGTGATGTCGGTACTCTTGTCTGTGGACGAGGCTGATTTTGTGTACCTGAAAGAGCAGACTAATGCCACGGCAGGTAATCTTAGTGTGCAGCTTGACAAGTTGAGCGAAGCCGGTTATATCGAGGTGGAAAAAAGTTTTGTGGGCAAGAAACCTCGTACTGTTTGCCGGATGACCTCAAAAGGGCGGGAAGCTATGGCCGAATATGTGGAAGCATTGAAAGGATATTTGACTGGAATTTAATGGCTTTCTGCTGTTTTAAAGAGGGATTTATATCAATGTAAAAAACGCAAGGACGTTTGTTTTGAAACCTCCTTGCGTTTTGTCTTAAATGTACTTGCGTTTTACTTGAAACGGACTTGCGTCTTGTTTCAAACGTCGAAGCGTTCTGTTTTAATATTCTTACGCTTTTTAGAAGCGGCAACGGATGTCAATTCCCACTTGTACGGGACGTCCTTTTTGTGCGAATCCACGGCTCATTGTTTCAAAGTAGAAAGCCTGATAATCTTTGTTTAAGGCATTGTTTACCCAGAAACCGATTTGTCCGTTACCCTTGTTCAAGCTGAGTCGGCCGTTCAGTGTGCCGTAAAGTGCCTGACTGGCATTGTTCTGTTCTGTCCAGTAGATACGGCCTGCAGCGCGATAGTTGGCATCCAGGGTGATGTTGTCCAGAATAGCGTTCTTGCGCAGCGGGAAAATGTATTGTCCGCCTACGGCAAATGTATGTTTAGGGACGAAGGGGACATAGTTGCCGTTATAGTTTTCTGTTTCACTTATCACATAATCAGTGAAGGTGGCGTATGTATATCCGTAGTTTCCGTTCAGGCTGAACTGGTCGGTAAGCTGCGCGCGCAAGCTGGCTTCCGCACCTAAACTGCGGCTTTTTCCGGCATTGACCGTGATACGTCCCAATCCGCTTTCAGCAAAGCGTGATAACTGCTGGTCGCGAGTGTCCATGTAGAACGCAGAGAGGTCGGCTTGTAACTTTCCGTTGAACAATGTGAGGTGAGAACCGATTTCGTAGTTCCATGAATATTCCGGCTTGTAGAGCGTGGCTGCTTTTACGTCTGTTTGCGGGCTCTGAGCCATACCGTTCAGCATTCCGGCAATCATTTGTTTCTGTTCCTCGTTCAGCATCGGTACATTGTTGACCACCGGAATGGTTACATCGGCCACGTGTTTCATCATACTTGCCTGCATGTCATTTTGTAGCAGGTCAGAGAACATCTGAATGTTGTATCCTCCCGAACGGTATCCTTTAGATACACTCGCGTAGATGTTGTTGCGTGAATCAAAGTCGTATTGCAAGGCGAATTTAGGTAACAGCTGGATGTAGTCGTGCGACAGCTTTCCATTATAACTGTTGTTTACGTTGAATTCTTTTGCCGGAATCATCTCAATGACTTTGTTAATTGGAGTCAACGTTCCGCCTAATGAGTAGGTATGTGTAAATTGGCAACCACTATAGTAATCCAGCTTCAGGCTTTCATAGTCCATGCGAAGACCGGCAGTGAAAGAGAGTCCTTCCAGTCCGAAGAGGTCATTGAAAGTGGATTGATGGAAAATCGCCCCATTCAAGATCGGCGTGCTGAATTTTCCCGGAATGGCAAGCTGTTCACCATTGATTACGTCACTGAAGTTTAGCTTCATGCTCATGGGGCCCATTGATATCGTGGGCATGTATTTGTTGGCGTTTGTGTTGATGGTAGAATTCAGCCAGTTTACTCCGTCCTTCTGAAAGGTGACAGGAGCCTCTGTATCCAGCCACTGATAGAATCCGCTCACTCCGGTAGTCCACTGCCAGCGGCGTCCGGGTTTGGATTTCAACACGATTTCTTCGCTAAGTGTCTTGGAATTCTGCTTCTGCATCATGGTGTAGATGTTCTGCTCCGTAAAGTCCTGATCCAGGTCCATGTGGTCGCGCAGGTACTGGAAACCGGTTACGCTGCTGAGAATAAAGTTGTCAGCCTGATATTCCAGGTTTACTCCCGTGTTCAGCAAGTTACGTTTGTATCCGCAGGCATTGTCGTAAGAGATGCGGCCGATGTACTCTGCGCGGTCTTCTTCTCCTTTGACTTTACCCGTATATTCATACGGATAGCCGCCCTGGTTGGTATATTCGTAATTTACGGTAAAGTCAAGTTTCAAGTTTTCAGTCGGCAGATAAATGGCACGTATGCGTCCGCCGAACTCATTGTCCGTATCAATCCGTTTTCCGTTAAAGTCGTTTTTGAAGAAACCTCCCTTATGGTCATAAAACAGTCCGACTGAGAAGGCAAACTGATTGGAAATACGATGGTAGTGAGTAAGTGAGGCATTGTAATTGTTGTAGGTGGCAGCACCTAAACGAAGGTCTGTTCCCTGATACGTAAACGGCGATTTGGTAAACACACGGATAAGTCCTCCCATGGTGTTGCGTCCGTAGAGTGTTCCTTGTGGTCCTCGCATTACGTCGATACGCTCAATATCGGAGTAGTTGAAATCGAATGCAGATTTGTCAATGAAAGGGATATTATCTACATAAAGTCCGACAGCCGGTGTGTTGATACGCGAACCGATACCTCGGATATAAACAGAAGTGGTCAGCTTAGAACCATAGTCTGGAATGAATAAGTTCGGAACCAGTGCAGACAATGATTTTACAGAGGTCACCGAATTATTGCGCATCGCACTTTGTGAAAAGGAAGTCGATGAAGTAGCCTGCTGACGCAGACGGTTGTTCTCCTTTGGAGTAGCAATAACCACAACCTCTTCTATGTCAATAACCTTTGTTGTATCTTTAGGTAATGAGTTCTCAGGTGATACCGGACCTGCCAAGGCGCTCTTTATAGAAACAGCCAGTAACGAAACGATAGCAATATTTTTTTTCATTCTGTTGAAAGATATAGTTTAGTTAACGGCTGCAAAGTAACGCCAATTTGCCTGGATGGGCAATCCTAATAAATGAGGATTTTGAATTAGATACGGTCTGCGTCAATGTATCCGTGCATGACTGCATAGATGGCCAGGCCGGATACAGATTTAATGCCCAGCTTTTCTGTGATGTTTTTCCGGTGAGAAATAACCGTAGTCAGACTGATGTGAAGTTTGTCTGCTATTTCTTTGTTAATCAATCCCTTGGTGACAAGTCTGAGTACCTCAATTTCTCGGGCACTCAGTTCATGTTCTGCATCAGTGGCAGGAGGTGTTACGGGATGATGCGTCAGCTCGTGTCCTCGTTTTCGGGTCTGCATGATGGTTTTTACCAGTTGTTCTTGTGGAAGAAGAATGTTCAGGCTTGGGATTCCTGTCAGCAAGGGAGGGTCTCCTGCGGAGAGCACAATGCACTTGGGTTTTCTTTCCAGAAAAAAGGATGTATGCTCAAAATACACGTTGGCCGACACAAAGTAATGTGCATACATGTCGGGCGTGTCGTCTATCAGTTTTTCAAAAGAAGAAAACGTACGTATGACTGCCTCGGGAATAAGTTCTTCCAGAATCGTGCGTAGTCCGAGGGCCGTCAGCGTGTTGGGCTCAATGATGGCAATTTCCGGCAGGTGGTGCATATAGTAGGTAATTAGTGGTTTAAATAATGGGCTACGGCTTCAGCACATCGCTCTCCGTCAATTCCTGCTGAGACAATACCTCCAGCATATCCGGCACCTTCTCCACAAGGGAAGAGACCCTCTACGGTAAGATGTTGCAAGGTATCTTTATCACGTACGATGCGTACGGGAGAGGAAGTACGTGTTTCTACGGCAATCATGACTGCTTCGTTAGTGAGAAAGCCACGTGAACTCTTTCCGAAAAGCTGGAAACCTTTGCTCAGGCGTTCGCTCAGGAAAGAGGGCATCCAGAAATGAAGGGGAGAAGATACTAATCCCGGGCTATAAGAGGTAGCCGGAAGGTCATAGCTGAGTTTCTTTCGTGTGAAATCGATCATACGTTGCGAGGGGGCAGTCTGTCGCATATTTCCCTGCTGCCAGCAGATTTGTTCCAGCTTTTCCTGGAAACGCATCATGGCTAATGTGTGGACAGTTCCTTCAGGCTGCTTTCCGTCGCGCAGAATCAGTTCTTCCGTCAGGCTTTCATTGGATCCGGAGAAAGGTTCCGCCTGGAGTTGCATTTCCGGGAGCAGAAGGTCTTCCGGTCGTGTTTCTACCACCATACCCGAGTTGCTCCATTTGGTGCCACGGTTGCTCGGACTCATACCGTTGACTACCAGCTGGTGAGGACCGCTGGCTGCCGGTACGACAAATCCACCGGGGCACATGCAGAAGCTGTACACTCCTCGTCCGTCTACTTGCTGTACGAAACTGTATTCGGCAGCAGGAAGGTATTTTCCTCGTCCGTTTTTATTGTGATATTGTATCTGGTCAATCAGCATGGAAGGGTGTTCCAGTCGCACGCCGATGGCAATTCCTTTGGTCTCCAGTTGCACCCCATGGGCATACAACCAGCGATATACATCTCGGGCAGAATGTCCGGTTGCTAGAATGACGGGGCCTAAAAAGGTCTTTCCGGTATTCGTTTCAATACCCTTTACCTTTTGACCTTCTATAAGTATGGATTCCATTCGAGTCTGGAAGTGTACTTCTCCTCCGCAGGCCAGAATGGTGTTGCGCATGTTTTCGATGACTCTGGGAAGCTTGTCCGTCCCGATGTGCGGATGAGCGTCCGACAAAATGGTAGGACTGGCTCCGTGCTGGCAGAATACATTTAATATTTTTTCTACACTGCCCCGCTTTTTGCTGCGGGTGTAGAGCTTTCCGTCGGAGTAAGCTCCGGCTCCACCTTCCCCAAAGCTGTAGTTTGATTCAGCGTCTACCTTGTGCTCCCGACTGATACGGGCCAGGTCTTCTTTTCGCTCACGTACATTTTTTCCTCGTTCCACTACAATAGGGCGAAGTCCTAATTCAATGAGCTTGAGGGCTGCAAACAATCCTCCAGGCCCCGCGCCTACCACAATAACGGCTGGACGACCTTCTACGTTAGGATAATCTGTACGTTCGAATTCGTCTTCGGAAGGTGTTTCGTTGACAAATACGCGAATGGTCAGGTTGATGTAAATAGTACGTTGCCGGGCGTCAATGCTTCGTTTCAAGATACGTATGGCATTGATGGTGCGTACGTCCAGACCTTTTTCCCGGCTAATGTATTGTTTGAGTGATTGTTCACTGGCTGCCTGTTCGGGCAGAATTCGGAGTTGGTATTCGTGAATCATATTATTTGTAACTTTTTTGCAAAGATAGGGTTTCTGTTTTGTTCTTGCAATGGGAATTAGATAGGACTTTTTATACTGATTTAAGACTTTCCTTTATGAGTGTAGTAAAATTTTCTATATTTATGGTCGATTTCTCTCAATAATTGTAAGTAAGAAAGTGTTATTGATAGTGATAGTTGAATATTAGTTAAAATAAAATTATGATGTGTAAGGTAAAAAAAATGTCTCCGTTATGGGGATTTTTGTTGTCGTTCCCATTGTGGACGGTGTCATGTGTGGATAACAAGTATGATCTTGACAAAGACATAGACATGACAATAAATGTAGGAGGGGAATATCTCACAATTCCTGCCGGTAGTACAGATACGACTTTCTTAAGCAAGATTATTGAAGTAGAAGAAGGGGATATTCTTCAACCAGATGCAACTACTCGGGTGTATCATCTGACGAAAAAGGATGATATTAATGTGGAGCCTACTACGGTGAAGGAGGTAACAGTCGGAGCAACTACCACTGATTTAGAGTCTATAGAGATTGTTAATAATACAGGTGTCTCTTTTTCTGAACCAGAAGTTTCTGCAGATATAACTACATCTGGAGATTTTGAAGCTACTGCCAATGATATTGATGAAGCATTGAAAGAACTGGGTTCTCTTCGGGCTAAAACTCCGGTAGATTTAAACTTGACGATTGATTTTAATATAAGTGGAGGAAATTTGACCTTTAATCAGGTAAAAGCAAATAAACTGAAACTTGTATTTCCTGATTACATCGTTTTTAAGGAAGATGAGGGTATCCAAGATAATGAGCTGATTTTGGATGAAGAAGTTTTGTCTGTAAATGGTTCGTCTTATACTCGTACGCTGAAAGTGGAAGGCTATAAGTTTAGTGATGCTGCCGGTTCGGGTATGAAACCAAATGCAGAAGGCTCATTGACTATTGAAGGAAATATTTCTATGGAGGGTGATGTAGTAACCTCTGGAATCTCCGGTACAGGAGCTCTGGCTTTAGTTCCGAAGGCTGTTTTAGAGGAGATGACTGTAAATTCTGTAACTGGTGTTATTCAGCCAAAGATTGAAGCGGAAACAACAAAAATAGAATTGAATGACCTTCCCGATTTCTTGAAAGACGAGGATACTCGTTTGGATATTACTAATCCGGTAATCTTACTGAAAGCTGATAACCCTTTGGAGACGGATGTAGAAATTGATGCTGTACTTACTCCGAAGAAGAATAATGTCAATATTGAAGGGCATGAAGTAAAAATAGGAACTGGATATGGTCAGAATAAGGTAGCATTGATACCAGGTACAAATATTATTGCTCTTTCTCGTACAGGAAAGTGTTCTATTGAAGGAGTTACAGAGAATATAAAAGTGGAAGATATAAATAATTTGCTTGAAACTATTCCTGATGATATTGATGTGAATCTGCAGCCGATTGTTCGAAATGAAAATTATTATAATGCGGAATTAGGAAAAGGGTATGATTTGCCGGCAAGTTATGAGGTAGGTGTACCGTTAAGTTTCGAACAAGGTTTGAATATCGTATACAATGATTCTGTACAAGATTTGAACAAAGACTTGAACGATTTGGATAAAGTAAGTCTGAAAAATGCCAAGATTATGTTGTCGGTAGACAATGCCATTCCTTTGAAATTGCAACTGAAAGCTGAAAATGTGCAGATTAAGGATGTGTATGGCAATGAACTGACAGCTGTGAAGAAGACAATGGAAGAAGATAAGCAATATGTGACAGAAAGTACAGATGGAGAAAAACCTGCAACAAGTGAACTGGTTTTAAGCCTGACTTCGGATGATACTGCATTCTTGTCGAAAATAGATCGGATTTGTTTTAAAATAACAGCTGTACCGGGAAGTGCTACTGGTGTGCCTTTGAAGGATACGCAATGGCTGAAGGTGACAAGTGTCAAACTGTCTGTGCCAGGTGGAGTGAATGTGGATTTGAATTAATAATGAACGAGAAAAAATGAAACAAATGAAGAAAAATATATTGTGTACGGTACTGTCCGGATTGGCTGTTTTGGGGTTTGTGGGTGAAGCTGTAGCGCAACCTCAGATTAATCGTTCTGCTTATTTTTTGGGAGGTGCTACTTATCGTCATGAATTGAACCCTGCATTTATGGGAGAAAGAGGATATGTTAGTATGCCCGGACTAGGAAACTTGTCGGTAGGAGCTCAAGGAACTGCAGGTGTAGGTGATTTCTTGTTTGTGAAGTCTAATGGCGATTTAATGACTTTCATGCACGAGGAAGTGAGCAGAAAAGACTTCTTAAATGGTTTGCCTAACCGACTGAAAATGGGATTTAATGTGAATGAAAATATCCTGTCTACCGGGTTTTATGCTTGGGGAGGTTTTAATACGATAGGACTTTCTATTAAAAGCAATACCAACTTGTCGGCTCCCGACCAGCTGTTTAAGTTTATGAAAAACGGAGTCGATGCTCCGGAGGGAACTCGTTACACAGTAAACGATTTGAGCATCCTTTCTACTAATTATGCTGAATTGGCATTGGGGCATGCTCGTCAGATAAACGACCAGTGGACGGTTGGTGCAAAAATGAAATTTTTGGTAGGTCTTGCCAAGGCTACCGTGAAGATTGACCGACTGGACATTGAGGCTACGCCGGATGCTTGGAAAATTACCCCGTCGGGTGCACAGGCTTATCTTTCAGGTAAAGGGTTGATTGTTCCTACTCGTGGAGAAACTGGTAATTACGATGATAGTGATTATGAACTGGATGCCAATGGTAACCGTACTGATAAACTGAAACCAGGGTCTGAACAGTTGATTTCGTATGATGACGTGGATTTTGATGACAAGAATATCGGTCCCACAGGATTTGGTATGGCATTTGATTTTGGTGCAACTTATCGCCTGAACGATGAGTGGACATTCTCTGCTGCTGTGCTTGATTTAGGATTTATCCGCTGGAAGAATACAGTGAAAGCTTCTATGAATAATAGTTTTGAATTTAATGGTTTTAATGAAATTCCCATAAAATCAGATTTGGGAGATAACGATCCGAATTCAATAGATAATCAGGCAGACCGTATTGTGGATGATTTGGAACAGATGGCTAAATTTACAAAGGATGGAGAGGGACTGAAGCGTACTACAGCTTTGGCGGCTACCTTGAATCTTGGTGCGGAATATACATTGCCTGCTTATGACCGCTTGAAGTTTGGTTTCTTGTCTTCTTCTCGTTTCCAGGGACGTCATTCCTGGACAGAAGCACGTGTTTCAGCGAATGTATCTCCTTTAACTTGGTTCGAAACTTCAGTGAACTATGCTCTTTCTAACTTTGGTTCTACAGGAGGTTTGATGTTGAATTTTCACCCAAGAGGTTTCAACTTTTTTGTGGCTGCTGATGTGCCATTGTGTAAATACACTCCAAAATATTATGCACCACTTAACCGATTCTCTGCCAACATTAATTTGGGAATCAATTTTACTTTCGGTCCGAAGTATAAGACAAAACACCGTTGCGTAGAAGTTCAGTCATTGTAATTTAAATAAAGAATAGATATGAGAAAATTAGCATATATATTGTCGTTTGTCATGTTGCCGCTGGCTGCCATGGCGGGTGATATAAAGTATACACGTCCTGTATTAACGTTGAAAAATGATACGTTGACCGTTGAATTTTCTATGAGTGTGGAAGAAGTACGTGTAAATAGTGAGCAGACATATGCCTTTACTCCTGTATTGCGTGAAGGTAAAAACTATTATGCCATGCCTCCGGTAGTGGTAACTGGAAAGAATGGTGATTACAAGATGCGCCGTCAAGAGCGTAAGATGGCTCGTCGTTTCGGGTTTGACAATCCTTATACAGTGATTCACGGACGTCAGGAAAACCGGGAAGACGTAGTACGTTATCAGGCTTCTATTCCTTATCAGGCATGGATGGATCATGCTTCCATGATTCTGTTGCAAGAAGGAAAAGAATGTTGTGGGGTCGATTTGCTGGATATTACGGTGATTGAGCCGGATGTAGCAGTAGAAACTCCGGCATTGCCCACCGAGTTTGAGGTGTGTGATCCATGTAAAGAAATGGTTTCTTTCCTGACACCGAAAGAAGAACCGCTGAAAGTACGTTCAGAGCAAAGTACTCTGTTTATTGAGTTTCCGGTAGGCAAGACGGTTTTTGACGCGGATTACAAGAATAACCGTAGTGAATTGCAGAAACTGAAAGAGATTCTGGATCCGTTGGAAGATGGAGACTTGGTTACATTTAAGTCGATCAATGTATGTGGATACTCTTCACCCGATGGCTCGGTTCGTACCAATGACCGTGTAGCTAAGCAACGTGCGGAATCGTTTGCGCTGAACCTGAAAGGTGGATATAATTTCCCGCAGGAAGTGCTGCATGTGACTTCTGCAGGGGAAGATTGGGAGACTTTGGTGAAAATGCTGGAAGAAGATAAACCTGCTTATGCGGAAAAGGCTTTGGCTGTAATTCAGAAGTATGAAAATCTGGATGTACGTGAAGCTAGACTGAAATCTACACTGGGGATGACTACTTATCGTACGATGATGAACCAGTATTATCCTCGTCTGCGTCGTTTGAGCGTGTCGGTAGATTACGAAGTGAGAGAAGTCTTGAACTCTGAAGCAGCCCGCCTGATTTATACCAATCCGAAATTGTTGAGTTTGCAGGAAATGTATCGTGTGGCAGCTATGTATCAGCCTGGAACAAAGGAATATAAAGAAGTGTATGAAATTGCGGCTAACACCTATCCGGAAGATGTAACGGCTAATGTGAATGCAGCTTCAGCCAACATTATCAGTGGTGACTTTAAGAAGGCAGCTTCTTATATGGATAAGGTGAAAGATGATTCGCGTGCTTTCAATAACTTGGGTGTATTGGCTTGGTTGTCTGGAAATACGGAAGCAGCTAAAGAATGGTTCCAGAAAGCTGCAAGCGTAGAACCTGAAAAGGCAAATGCAAACTTGGAAAAAATGGTTCCTTATGAAAATGCCGTTCAGAAATAACGGGTATTGAGATAGGATACTGAATAAAAAACGCCTGTGCGCATGGAGAATACTTCAAAGCGCACAGGCGTTTTTTATGGTGTGAAAAGGGTTATCCAAATAATTCCCGGAAAGCTTCTTCCACTTTTCTTACGGGGATGAGCTCGATTTTTATTTTCTTTCGGTCAATGCCAGACAGGTTGTGCTTGGGAATCAGCATCCGTTGGAATCCGAGCTTTTCGGCCTCACTGATACGTTGTTCGATGCGGTTGACCGGACGAATCTCTCCACTCAGGCCTACTTCTCCTGCCATGCATACGCCTGCTTCAATTTCTGCATCCATGTTGCTGGAAAGAATGGCACTGATAACTGCCAAATCTATGGCGGGGTCGTTGACTTTCAACCCTCCGGCAATGTTCAGGAACACGTCTTTTTGAGCCAGCTTGAATCCGACACGTTTTTCAAGTACAGCCAGCAGCATGTTCATACGGCGCAGGTCGAATCCGGTGGCGGAACGCTGTGGCATCCCGTAAGCAGCTGTGCTGACCAATGCCTGTACTTCTATCAGGAAGGGGCGTACACCTTCCACGGCACCGGCGATGGCGACACCGCTCATGCCTTCGTGGTCTTGGGTAAGCAACAGTTCGGAAGGGTTGCTCACCTGCCGTAGTCCGTCTTGTCTCATTTCGTAGATTCCCAGTTCAGCCGTACTGCCGAATCGGTTCTTGATGCTGCGCAAGATGCGGTACATGTAGTGCTGGTCTCCTTCGAATTGCAATACGGTATCGACGATGTGTTCCAATACCTTCGGTCCGGCGATGCTTCCTTCCTTGTTGATATGTCCGATGAGGATAACCGGTGTGCCGGTTTCTTTGGCAAACTTTAAAAGGGAAGCAGTACATTCTCTTACCTGCACGATGCTGCCGGGAGAAGAATCAATATTTTCGGTAGAAATCGTCTGAATGGAGTCGATGATAACCAAATCGGGAGCCGCATTCTTTATATGGGTAAAAATCTGTTCCAATGAGGTTTCACAGGCTATCAGCAGATTGTCATTTTCCGGGTACGGAATGCGGACGGCCCGAAGTTTGAGCTGGCGGGCACTTTCTTCACCGGATACATAGAGAATTCTTTTGTGGGTAAGCCGCAACACCGTCTGGAGTATCAGAGTAGATTTTCCGATGCCCGGTTCTCCTCCAATCAGGGTGAGAGAACCTTGCACTAGTCCCCCTCCCAATACACGGTTCAGCTCTTCGTCGAGCATGTCTATGCGTTGCTCTTCATTCGATTCTATTTCGGTCAGACGTTGAGGTTTGGAGCGTACGGACTCGATGCCGTGTGCCACGTGCTTGGCTACAGGAGCTTCCTTGCGCACCACTTCTTCCACAAATGTATTCCATTGTCCGCAGGAGGGGCATTTCCCAGCCCATTTAGGAGATTCTTGTCCGCAGTTTGTGCAGACATAGACCGTTTTTTCTTTTGCCATATTTGTTACACTAATTCTTTACAAAGGTACGAAATCTTATGCTTATTCTCTATACTGGCAAAAAAATATCATTTATTTGTTTGTTTGTAGAAAAATGTTGCTATATTTGCCAACGGAAAAACAATAATCTATGACTGTACACTGTCTTCATATCATCTTGTTGAACGGGCATGGGTATATGCCTTTCATTACATCTACCACAGGGATGACCCCTAGGGGGTGAGGATAGTATGTTTGGTGTTTCTACGTGATACACGTCTGCGGATGCAGACTTTTCAATTATTTTATTCAATCAAGATTTATTTTAATTCATTGTTTCCGTTTGTGCCGTAGTGTAAGGCCTTACGGAGATATACCGAGACCATTGGGTTTCGGACTAAAAATTAATGGTAACCTATGAAAGTATTGAAATTCGGCGGAACATCCGTAGGTTCTGTCAATAGCATGTTAAGTGTCAAGCGTATAGTAGAGGGTATAGATGACAAAGTAATTGTAGTCGTTTCCGCATTAGGGGGAATTACTGATAAACTGATTTGTACTTCGAAAATGGCCGCTTCGGGCGATGATGCTTATGAGAAGGAAATGAAGGAAATCGTGAACCGTCACATTGAAATGGTGTACACTGTGATTCCGGCAGGGCGGGGAAGAGAGTTGCTTCTGGATCTGGTGAACGAACTGCTGAGCGAATTGAAGGATATTTTTCAGGGTATTTATTTGATTCGTGACCTTTCTCCGAAAACTTCTGCTACGATTGTGAGCTATGGTGAACGTCTTTCTTCCATCATTGTGGCTACTCTTATTGAGGGAGCAGTGTGGTTCGATTCCCGTACTTTCATTAAAACCGAAAAGAAACATAATAAACATATTCTTGATTCAGAGCTGACGAATCGACTGGTGCGTGAGACTTTCAGTGAAATACCAAAGGTTTCTCTGGTGCCGGGATTTATTTCTACCGATAAGAATACGGGAGAAGTAACCAACTTGGGAAGAGGTGGATCTGATTATACAGCGTCTATTATTGCGGCAGCTTTGGATGCGGATATTCTGGAAATCTGGACCGATGTGGATGGCTTCATGACAGCTGACCCGCGTGTCATCAGCACGGCTTATCCTATTACGGAGTTGAGTTATGTGGAGGCTATGGAGCTGTGTAACTTTGGTGCGAAAGTGGTGTATCCGCCTACGATTTATCCGGTGTGTCATAAGAATATTCCGATTCTGATAAAGAATACGTTCAATCCGGAAGCTCCGGGTACCATTGTGAAGCAGGAAGCCGACCATTCTTCGAAACCTATCAAGGGTATTTCGTCTATTAATGATACTTGTTTGATTACCATGACCGGTTTGGGCATGGTGGGTGTCATTGGCGTGAACCATCGTATCTTCAAGACGTTGGCCGAAAATGGCATTAGTGTCTTTTTGGTTTCGCAGGCTTCTTCTGAGAACTCAACCTCTATCGGTGTGAGAAATGAGGATGCGGAACTGGCATGTGAGGTGCTGAATGAGGAGTTTGCCAAAGAAATTGAAATGGGCGAAATTTCACCGATGAAAGCGGAAGGTGGATTGGCTACCGTGGCGATTGTGGGCGAGAACATGAAGCATACTCCCGGTATTGCCGGAAAATTGTTTGGTACGCTCGGACGTAACGGTATCAATGTCATCGCTTGTGCGCAGGGTGCTTCTGAGACAAATATCTCTTTCGTCGTGGAAGGTGCTTCTTTGCGTAAGACACTGAATGTGATTCATGATTCATTCTTCTTGTCGGAATATCAGGTATTGAACCTTTTTATTTG
>OGWT01001155.1_pt1 | contig 20617 bp, 29 predicted proteins | sample 1576101 | NCBI WGS metagenome assembly OGWT01 (sample SAMEA3541481, study PRJEB24748) | human gut metagenome | biome: human gut; feature: human-associated habitat; material: faeces | place: China | collected 2012 | reverse complement strand
ATATTGTTTATATCAGCAAGTCCCGCTCTTTTCATGCTCGTAAGCTCTGAAAGCAGGGCTGGAAGTGCAACTATAAGTGCCGCTGAAAGAATTATGCTTTTAAGAAAATCGTTTACCCTTATTTTTTCGGGCATAAACATTACTCCAGCCGCTCCGATCAGCAGGAATATGGTGAATATTACGGAAACGAGCTTGTTTGTATCTGACATTCCTGTTATCTGATTAAAGAGGTGCATAACATTAAAGTGCAGCACCTGATTGAATGCCTGTTCGCACCAATCTATAAGCTTTGCTATACAACTAAGTATGGCAAACCCCAGACTTCTAAAAATATCTTTCCAGTAGGTCGCCTTGCTTATATGCTTGACTACATCAAGAGGCAGGTTTTCGTAGTCCACATCTACAGCACAGACGGCTATTGGTATGAAAACCGAAAACAAAAATACTGTAAATGCTGAAAACAAAAGCTTGTGCTTTTTTGAGGTTTTTATCTCCATGATTATCTCCTTTCTTTTCGGTATTCTGCAATGACATATTCGTGGTATAGCATTGCAGAACACCGAATTGGTGTCCTGTTCGTGTTATGCAAACATTCCTGCAACTATACCTACGCCATAGCAGCCAATAGCGATACCGACAAGTATTCCACCGCCTATTGACTTGAGCTTGTCCACCCAGTTACGTCCGCCTGAGATGACCATGATAGCGAGTACGACCACCGCAATAGTTGCAACTGTTACCAAACCTTTCTGCAGGTTTGTTGCAAACTTATCACCAAATGTGAAAAAGTTTGTCCAGCCGTCATTGTCGGCTGCAAAGGCATTTACAGAGCAAAATGCCGCAAGGATCGCAGTTGTTATAGCTGCCGAGATGTTTTTAGTGATCTTTTTTACTTTCATAAGATAACTCCTTTTCTTTTCAGCGTGTTTTATGCTGCTTATTATATGAAGCCGACATCTGACGGCTTACATTCTTCCTGTGTTCTGTGACCTTGCACAGATATTCGTTGTAGTCCTTTCCGCAGTTTTCAGGCACTGCATAGATATTGACCTTGTAGCCTTGTGCGGAATATTTCTCAAGATACTTGGCTGAGGCTGTTCGCCCTGCTTCGTCACGGTCGAGGCAAAACGAGATCTCATTGACTTTTGGGTGCGTGGCAAGATAAGTGCCGAGAGCAACGTCCGCTGTTCCGCCAAGTGCGAGGCGTGTATGGCGCTTCCAGCTGTTCTTCCAATCAGCTATTCCCATATCTTTAGACCTCTGTATGTTGAGTGTTGCGTGGCTGAGAGCGTCGATAGGGGCTTCAAAGACATAGAGATGTGTTTCGCACGTCCCGTCCATTCTGAAGCCATACATCTTATTTGACCCGCTAGCCTCACCTTTGAAGGCTTGTCCCTTGTCTGGCGTATATGTACCTCTGAGCATTGCATATTTTGGCTTTCCTGTATCATCTTTGCCGACAAAGACGCAGTTGCCACGCTTGTCCTCATACAGTATCTCATTTTTTACACAGTAGTTGATGACCTCAACGTCTATGCAGCGCTGTTTCATAAGATAGGCATACACTCTTGAATACTTGCCAGGCGTTCTTTCAGGCAGATTTAGCTGTTTGGGCTTTTCGGGCTGTTCGTCCTTGTGATAGGAATAGCTGCTCGGCGTGTACTGACCGTTGGTAAGTGTTGTTACTGCCTGCTGCCACGAATAGCCTTCGCTTTTCATCAAGAAATCAATGCTTGTCGCCCCGCTTATATTCTGACTGTACCATATCCAGCCTTTGCCGTCCTTAAAAACTCTTAGTGAGTTGTGCTCCTTGCACTTCCACTCGCTGCCTGCTCTTTCAAAGCTAAAGCCGGTTATGGCGGAAATGACCTCACAGGTAGACATATCTCTGGCGGCTTGTATCTGTTCATCAGATAATCGTGTGCCCGGTTTGAATACATTCATAGGCTGTTCCTCCTTTGCTGCTCATAATGTCTGTATATCATCGCCTGTTCTTCTTCGGAAAGAACTGATACAGGTTTAGGCTCAGCATCAGGAAGATGTTCGCCTAAAATATAAATGCTGCTGTCTGAGTCCTGGTAAAAAAGCTTACCTGGGTGATCTGACAACAGCATTATTATCTTTCCACAGCAAAAATCAACGACCTTGTTGTTTACTGGCGGTGATGACGCCTTTTCATTTTTATACACGGTTTATCCCTCCTATCTGTTCATTCCTTTATCTTTGTTTATGCCATTATTGCGGTAGAGCTTCACCTGCGGCACTGGCTGCTGAAACGTCTGCATTGCTGTCAATTCTGGTATAAGTTTCTTATTTGTGTAGTCAAGATCGGTACAGCGGTCAAGAAACGGTCCGAAAGTAGATACTATCGTAACATTGTCTGGAGTCAGAATACTTATGTTCTGTTGTGCTGTGTTTGCTTTGTATATGGCTGCTGCAACATTCTTCGGACTGTTTTGTATAGCATATTCATTGCCGCCCATAACGGCTTTTACATACGGAGCGTTCTCAATTCTCATTCTTATCACCTACTTTTAGGGGAGTGCTTACATCTTGTCCGTAACTGCTTTACTCTTTGTATAGAGTCAGCATATGCTTTATCCAGATACTCTGTATCAATGCCATGCTGTTTGCAGCCACGTTTTATTCCCTCAAGATAAGTCAAAGCAGGCGGTGATATAGCGAAATCAGGAGTGTTCATGATGTAAACCAAAGACGCACGTTCTCTGCCGCCGACTTTTACATTCATAAGTTCTTTTCGATAGTATGACGGATATCCCTCATATCTGTCGAGACTTTTCCAATCCTGCGGAGCGATCTCCCACAAAACAACGGGAGTCTTTGCTCCTTTGTCCTTAACTATAGTTGCGTGCTGATTGAACTGGAGCCTATAGTCCTCAATGCAGCTTGTTGATACTACCTTTGAATTAGGACATCTGTATCTCATCTGTTCGAGATCCATGTTGCTTCCATATGCACAGTAAAGGTTGCCAATCTGTTCTCTTAACTCAATTTCTTTCAGTACTTGCTCAAAGCGGTCAGCCGTTTTGTATTCCTTGACCATATCCATTATTTCAAACGCTTCAAGGTCATTATCGTTGAAATATTGCTGATACATAGCGCCCATTCTGAAAGCATTTACTGCTATATCATCATTGTTGCTTATGCTGTCAAGGTATTCACGATTAAACAGTGAGATACTGCTGTTGTCACGTTCTATACGCTCACAGACCATTTCCTCTGCTTTTTCATATGCCTGTTCGAGATATTCCAATGGTAAGCCATTTTCTATATATCCGTTTTCTATTCGCTGATAATATTCCTCTGTTGGCGTGTTGTAGTCCTTTGAATTGACCATGACATATGCCATGCCAGAAACGATTTTGTCCTGGCATTTCACATCAACAGCTATTTTCTTGTATTTGTGAGGATAGCCCTCAAACTTATCAAGTGATCTTTCATCCGAAGAATAAAGCTTCCAGAGAAGGGCAGGGGCTTCTTCACCTTTCTTTTTTTGGAGCGTTGCCACCTTATTGAATGACAGCTCATAGTCCTGCACCATGCCTGTTGCATATATCTCAGCGTCGGGACAGCGAAACATCATCTGTTCAGTATTGATATTGCTTCCGTAAGCTACATATATCTTATACTCCTCGTTCTTTTTCGGCTGTTCTTTTGGTGTATTATCAGGGGAAAAGAAAAGCTTCATCAGCTCGTCATATTCTTCATCAGTAATCATATTATCCCTCCTTGATCCTACCACGTGTGGTAGGGCATTTTATCTGCTTCTGCTTGGAGTGTTTCTTCGTCTTGCAGACTGTGAAACAGTGTTTTCTGTTTCTCTTGCTTGCTGTGTCTGCCGTGTGGAAAGGAGATCTTCAATAGAGTTTTCCTGTCCATTGTGATTGATACCAAGGACAGAGAATATGTTATTTCGCTCGTCTGGAGTAACACTTTCATCATCACGGACGTTTTCAAGCAGCATAACTATCCTTTCTCTTAGGGTAAAAGAATTATCATTTCTGACTTCACGATCTGGAGAATGGATGATACTGCTTATTGTTATTGTCTCAGGCTCAGGCGAGGCGGCTCTCATATCGTTTAGACGTTGGGCGATTTGCTGTGCCTGCTGTTCTCTTATCCGCCGTCGCTCCATAGCTGCCGCTTTATCTTTCCAATCCTTTGCGCCCTCAAGGTTTTCAAGAAGATATTTTCTCGGCACTTTAAACTCGTCACCATTAAGCCCTATACGTATGAGCCATGTGCGGAAAGTGTAGCATTCATTACTTGACTGTGTTTTATGTACAGCGGCACTGCGTTGATTAAGAGCCTGGGCGGTGACAGCCTGTGCAAACCTCACATAAGTGCGAACTTTTCCTGCATTGGTAGTTGAGTTGAAACAGCGAAACTCAACTGTTCCTTTTGTGAAATATGCGTGAAGATTGAGCGCTCTGTAACGAGAGCGGTTATAGTGGGCATTACGGCGTTCATATCCGTCGGTGTTTCGGTACCAGATATCTGCTAGTGCTTCTTTTGTTTTCGGTTTGGCGGCATTAAGCCGACGTATATAGTCCTCATCAGATTTGCGGCACCATTGCATTGCACGGCTTGCTGGGACCTTTAGAGCGTGGTAAAGGATATCTTCTTTCTGATACATGATGTTAGACAGCCGAGTGAGTGACTTGGCGTCCTGCCTTTCTGCCCCTATATGCACGTGCAAGCCACAGCTTTCGTTTACTCTCATTCCTGCTTTTCTCAGATTACGGACAATCTGCTGGAGATCATCCATATCTTTATCAGATTTCAATATAGGTGTAACAAGTTCACAGCGGTATTCATCAATGTTATATGTTTCAGATCTGTTCTTCCTAACTGGGTCTATTGAGGCGTCACGCATTACTTTCCATTCACGACCTGTGTCATCAGATATCTTTCGTGTGTAATAGCAAGAGTAATCTGGGTCGGACGAGTAGGTGTCAAAATGTTCAGCGACAACCTGTGCAGCTCTTTCTCGTGTTATACCTGTAAACTCGATCTCTACACCAAAGGTTTGATCCTTTAAATCAATAGCCATGCTCTCACTCCTTTATTATTTCTGAGATATGAAAACTATAATGAAAATCAAAATACTCTGTTGTTCCAGTATCGGTATTTGTCCAAGTGCCTGTGAAAGTCACGGTGCTGTTCGGCGTTGCGTTACCATATCCTATGGACACTGCACCGCTTACATCTGTTCCGCTTGTGGCTTCAAAACTGTCTTTATTGCATACCGAAGTAACATCCATATCATCGATCGTAACGGATAATATATCGTATTGGGCATTGCAATTACAGTTTTCCACTGTATATGACATTGATAAGCCGTTGCTGTCATTGCTCTCTAGTTTGAAATAAATAGGAATAGGCGGCAGGGTAGTATTGGCTGAGGGAATGTGGTATACCTTTGGCTTTTTAGTAGTTTCATTTGTTTCCGCTTGCGGTGCCGTGACCTGAGGCTGTTCTGTAGTTGTCGCTGGTGCAGCAGTTGTGACATCTTCAATACTGTTTGTATCTTCTGGTGACGATCCACTATCATCAGAAGCAACCGAAGAAGAAATATCGTTTGCAAATTTGCCGACATAACTATCTTTCGGACTTTCTGAAGAAGATGAGTCTGAGCTGCCACAGCTTGACAATAGCAGGGCAGTTACCGCTGCAAGTATCACTGTTCTTTTCATGATCTTTCCTCCTTGAGCTGATCCAAAAGCTTATAGTAATCTCTTATAGGCTTTGGCACATACTTAACAAAGGCTTTGTCGGCTGCCTTTTCAGCCCCCTGCTGGATAAGCTGTTCGAGGCTTTCTTCTGTTTCGGCTTTCGTCATATACAGTTTTATCGCCTTTGCCATTTCATCATTGATCTCAACTGTTACTCTCATGATTTTCCTCCTTTGTATTTTCAAGAATATTCAAGAGCCGTTCCAAAAGCTCCTTGTTTTTTCCTGTGTCTGTCATATCCATGATGTTGAGTGCATATCTTACGCCCTCAACAAAGCCCAAATCGTGTGCGTCATCAATGACATTCGCTTGCAGTTCATATTCTTCCTCTTGAAGCTGAATTAATCTCTCTTTCCGCTCTTTGTAGGTTTTCACCCAATGTGTCTGAGCATTGTCTGATTCATAATCATTTTGAAAGTTTATCATTATCTCTTCCAAAATATCGAATTTGCTTTTCTTTGGCTTTTCAGTATTCATGGTGTTTCTCCTTTCGGGTATAAAAAAAGACACTCAACATTACTGATGAGTGTCCGATATGCTTTGTTATGTTATAATTTAAGTGACGATTGTTTATACTCAGGTGAGTTTTTGATCTTTTCTACTATATAATATGGTATATTAGGTATCTCTGAATAAGTCGTTTTATCTGATATATCAAAGTAAATAAGCTCTGATTTGCGTTTAGGAGCTTGTTCCTTTGCTGGAAAACGGTAAACATTTTCTACTTGTTTGTAATTTTTATTGTTCTTGGCTATTTCCAATTTGCATGGCACGCCTAATATATTGCGAAGTTTGAATTTGGATAATTCAGTCGCTGTAAAAGGTCTGCCTCGCCAAGACTCTAGGTGCAGACGTAGTTCTGCCTTCTCGTAATAAGAATAGGTATAATCTCTTGAAAAAGTTTTTATTTTTTCGTTTTCAGTTATCTCCCACAATATAGTTACTTTTGGTAGTGGTCTATTAAAAGATTGATGTTTGCCAGTAAAAATAACACCTATACATACAGCGTTATGTATTCCTTGTGATAAACTGCTCATAGTAAGTATTCCCCTTATATTTAGTATATTGACTAAATTATACAATACTTACTGCATTGTTGTCAAGCTCTTTAAAAAGCGGTATCACCCTCATATAGATCATTCTCAGAGCTGTCATCAACGATAACATTTCCGTCAATGTCAAACTCAACGCATTCGTCATGATTGTTGTCCCAAATTAAAACAATGGCGTCTTTAAATTCGGAAAGCGTTACTTCACTAATATATATATCATGAATTATATTTTTAAGTGCTTGCTCCTGCGTCATACCAAAACGTTTTGCAATGCACTCAAGCTTCTCTTTGTATGATAAGCCGTCATTTATAATTTCAATTTCTTTTTGCATTTTAAAACCTCCACGTCAACTAAAATGGCACATCTTGACTAGGATCGCACTCGCTAAATCTGCAATCACAATTATGTATTAAATCTAAGGCGTCTTTTAAGCTAAAGCCCAAAGAACTTGATTCACTGTTGTATACTTCTTCAACTATCGTTTTAAGTGCTTGCTCCTGCGTCATACCAAAACGTTTTGCAATGCACTCAAGCTCCTCATTGTATGACAAACCGTCTTTAATTATTTCAATTTCTTTTTGCATTTTCTCACTCCTGTTCCTTTAACCGTATCTCCACATATTTTCTAACATAAACCGAATTTCTGTTCGGATAGGTTTCGCTTTTCTGTAAGAACTCATATCCGTCTTTTTCAAGCTGTTCTGTGAACTTTTCAACTTCTTCTGGCAAACCCTCTATGCGTACTTTTACCATTCTTATCAGCTCCTCATTCATGTGTTCTGTGGCTTTGTAGCGTTCAGGAACATCATGATACAGTTTAAATGTTCGTCCTTTTCCTTTTTGCCCAAGTTCCATGTATTATTTTTCTCCTGTCATGCTTATTAACTGATATCCATTTTCTTTTAAATATGCTCATTTCTCAACTCTCCGAATGATTATTTCTTTTAAGGTGTATCTCCCTGTTAATGCAGCCCTTAAAAGTATCAATATTTGTGAAACAAAAAATACAACGTACAATAGTACTATAAATACATTGTATTTTTGAGGTATAGACCATTCGTTTGAAAAGAAAGAGCAAAGTATTGCAGCTATAGCAATACTTTCAGCAAGAATAGTCAACTCATCTATTAAAATGGACTTTACCGCATATAAAAATCTTTCCTTTTTGCTAGGATACCTGATTTTAAAAGTTACATCATGGAGTTCATTGTCATTATTCACCATTATCACCTCTCTTAGAATATCCTCTACAAATAATTTTCTCGTCATTTAATTTGGCTATAATGTTTCCCTCATATGTGTATTTTTTTGAGAATACATTTATCAATATAGCACACTGCATAAAGCAGAAAATTGCAAACAGAACTATCATAAAATCATTGTTATCACAGTATTCTTGCGGTAAGATCCAGCCGTTTTCAAAACAAACACATACTAGAATAGCTGAAATGACACTCTTACCAAACAATCTAATTTCATCTTTTAAAACAGATGTTACTGTATAAATTACTCTTTCTTTTTTACTTGGATACTTGAAATTAAAATCGATATTCACATTATTCATTCCCGTCCTCCTCAGCGCCTGCCCCGTTGCAGGCGCTTTCTTCATTATAGATAAATTGATCCCCTTTTTACTGTCTTTTTTCAGACAGTATCAATTATCTTTCTTTTCTTTTTCGGCTGAACATCACGATAGCAAATCCTGCGAGTATGACAACTACACCGCCAAGAACTGTTCTGCCGTCAATGTCATTGTCGGAAGAACCAGTGTTTGGCGTGTCAGGAACTTTTTCATTGAACATATCTGCGTCCACTGTCTGAGCGTAAGTAACAGTAACCTGTTTTGAGTCTGCTACCAAATAGCCGTATGGCACTGTAGAGCCGTCCTCTGTGATAGTGTATGTACCAACTGGAACGCCCTCAAACTTCGCAAGTCCGTCCTTGTCGGTGACGGCTTCAATGCGTATCTCTCTGCCAGTATCGGAAACTCCCGAAAGAATAAATCTGATGCCCTCAACGTTAGTCATATCAGCAGTTTTCTTGTGTACCTTTATAGAGCCTGTCTGCTCGTTGTTGAGTATCGTTGCGTCTATTGTCTGAGCATACTCGACCTTGACTTCCTTCTCGTCAGCCACAAGATATCCATATGGAACTGTTTCCTTATCCTCGATAATTTTGTATGTACCCACTGGTACGTTCTCAAAAACTGCTACGCCGTCCTTATCGGTAGTCGCAGGAATGTTTATCTCACGTCCAGTGTCTGATGTACCCTTGAGGTAGAATGTGATACCTGAAATATTCAGATCACCCTCTGTTCTCTTATGTACCTTGATAGTACCTGTCTGCTCGTTGTTGAGTATTTCTGTGTCAACAGTTTCTGAGTAGATAACAGTGACCTCTTTTTCATCGGCAACGAGATAGCCGTATGGCACTGTTTCTTCGTCCTCGATGATACTGTATGTACCTATCGGTACGTTCTCAAAAACTGCTATGCCGTCCTTATTGGTAGTTGCAGGAATGTTTATTTCACGTCCTGTGTCTGATGTACCTTTGAGGTAGAAAGTGATACCCTCAACGTTTCTCTGTCCCTCAGTCCTTTTCTGAACCTTGATAGAGCCTGTCTTTTCCTCATTAGTGACCTTGACTTCTGCGGTTGTGTTATACTCAACAGTGACTTCCTGCTCATCAGCAACAATGTAAGCCGCAGGAACTGTTGATCCGTCCTCTGTTACTGTGTACTTGCCGATAGGTAGATTTTCAAAGAGTGCTTCGCCGTTTTCATCGGTGAAAAGCTCACGCTCAATGTCGCTGTTCGTGTCGGATATGCCCTTAACGATGAACCCTATATCCTTAACGTTGAGGTTGCCTGTTGTGGTCTTTGTGACCTTGATAGAACCCTCTTTGAGGTAGTTCGTCATTTCGGCGTAAACAGTAACGCCTTCTTCAGAAATCTCAAAAGGATACAATGTGTCATCAATGATATATTCATCAGGTGCTGCGATTTCGTGGTAGAAATACTTGCCATAGCCCAGTGAGAACGTTGCAATGCCGTTTTCATCGGTTATTCCTGTAGTGATCTGACGCTCGTTCTCGTCCAAAATCTCAAATTCGCAGTTTGGCAGCAGCTCACCGCCGAGGTTTTTCTTGGTGATGATGAAAGGTGCTGTCCAAGGTGAGTTCTTAACAGACACTTCTGATCCAAAATCAGCAGTATCTGTTGCTAACTTCACGGTCTGAGGCTCGCTGTTCAGCGAATAGCCTTTAGGTGCTTCTATCTCTGTAACAGTGTAGCTATAGCCCTGATAGATGTCCTTTGTAATAACAGCTTTTCCGTTTTCATCGGTTGTAACTGTGTCGATAATGTCGCCCTTTTTGCGTATCGTTATGCCGCCGCTTACTACTATATCTTCGGCTGCTGTTATCTCAAACTTGGCTCCGCTGAGATATTTTTTGCCGCTTTCGTCAGTTTTGTAGATAACAAGCTCGCCCTTGTCTACAGATGTTCTCTGATTATCTACTACTGTTTTGCTTGTTTTATCAGCCTCAACAGTTACGTCTGTTTTGGTTTTCAGTGCATAGCCATTAGCTGTAGTTGTTTCCTTCCAGTAATAGCTGCCCTGCGGCAGACCTGAAACGTGGATATTTCCGTCAGCGTCAAGTGTCATATCTGTAGCGTTAGCCTGTGCAACAGTTGAGCTGAATGTATACTTGCCGTTACTGCCTGTTGCCTTGATGAATAGATCGCTGTCGCCGTTCTTCATAACAAGGTTGAATTTAACAGCTTTCAGCTTGTCGGCAACGTTTGTTTCCTCGTTTCCGAAGAAATCAATGAAGTTCTTTTCAAGGTCAGCGTTGCCTGTAGGCATATCAATTTTCAGCTTGAAATATGCCTGCACAGGGTCTTTGCCTGATATATATCCAACTTTCGCCTGAGAGCCTGAATCATTTTTGCCCTTGTAAAACAGAGGAACACATTCCTCTATCTTGCCACTGTTCTTTGCTCTTGCCTTTGTCAGAGTGACAGCTTTTGTTCCTGCCTTGATGTTTTCATTGGCGGAAACCTTGATGTTGCTTCCGTCCTTTTTGAATGTAACTCCGTCAACTTTTGAAAAATCGAACTGTGAGATACTGCTGTCAGCCTTGATCGTACCCTCATATTTCTTTGTTGAAGTGTTATACTTCAATTCGTATGTAGGGGCTGTTCTTACGGCAGTTGTTGCACCAGCAGGAATTTTATAGTGGCTAAGTATATCACCTTTCATCTTTTTGTAGCAATCCACAAGGTTTTTATGGTCTGCTGATGAAGGAGCATATATGCGGTTCAAAATCGTATTTTCGTCCGAAGAGAGATTTTCTGATGAACTGTCAAAGAAACCGCCTGATACTGTCCATATCATAGCTTGAGAAGCTACTCTCTCAGTATCTGCGTTGTAGCCGTACTTAGTTTTGCCTTTGTATGAGTAAATCGTTGCGGCTTTAAGATTTTGTCTTTGGTCTTTATTACTATACATTTTTATTATTGTGTCTGAGTCAAATGTTGATGAACTCATTACAGTATTGTTATCATGCTCAGTACCAAGCTGAACACAATAGCAATTGTTACCGCTTTCGTCATTCCAGAAATAGAACTCCTGCGCCCACTTGTAACGGAATGCGTCATTGGTATTTCCGCCTGTCAATGGGTCATAGGCATTTTTAAGCCCTGAACCCTCAAAGTTATAGCTCCAATCAAGAACCTTGCTCTGCGTATGCTTTGTGTCAGCCGCAAAGGCAACCAGTCCATTTGAAAAGATTGAAGCTGTAAGGAGAAGCACTGTGAGTAAAGAGCCTATCCTTTTTACGATACTTTTCTTCATTTTTATCTCGCCCTTTCAATTTATTTCTCTATGTCAAATCCTTGCGGATATTATTTTTTGGCATAAAAAAAGACGATTGAAATTTTTATCAATCGTCTTAAACGCTTTATTCAGTTTTTATGCTCTCAGCAAATATGTGTTCCAACAGGAGTGACCATAATAATCTGTTCCTGCTTGAATGATTATTATAGACTGAGTTAAGTTGTGCTCGTCATAAAAATCATATTCACCCTTTATGTCGCTTTTCATTCTTTCTAGCACTTCATTATATTCATCATAACTGTAAAGGTTATCACTCGAAACCCATGAAGCAGTGTCGAGGTTAATATCTGCGGTGTCTGCTAAAAATTCATCTACTGATGAATAACCAAATTCGGCATATATCTTCTCGACTCTTGGTCTTGCCAATTCATTGCTGTATGCCTGCAATTCTTTCTGAAGTCTGTCTATATCACTCTGAGTAAGGGTTGCCTTTGGCTTAGCCTTTGTAGTTGTAGTCGGCTTTGGCTTCGGGGCTTGCGTTTTCTTTGCCGTTGTTGTAGTCTGCCTTTGTGTCTGACGCTCTGTCTGTCTTTCGGTCTGACGTTCCGTCTGCTGAGGCTGATAGCTGTTGTTATTGTTATTGCTGTTGTTGTTGCCTGAGCCGTTGTTTGAAGTGCTGTGGCTGTAGTTCTGATTATTATTCACTGTACCGCCATTACTAGCTGGGCTGTTCGATTTTGTGGTTGAGCCGCCCTTGGTAGTGGTTGAAGATTTACCACTGCTTGTGCTTGCGGACGTTGTTGATGATGTTGTGGTAGCCGAAAGGGAAGTTGTTTCCTCACTCTGAGAGGTCAGTGTGGCTTCCGTTGTGGTAGTTGCCGAAGCTCCCGTGCTTGAAGCCGTTGTGGTTGCCTTTGGAGGGGCTGATGATGTGTCTGTATTAACATTTCCGCAGCCTGTCACGCCGAGCATTGCGGCTGTTATCAGCAGGGAAGCTATCGTTCTTGTTATATCTATTCTTTTCATTGTGGAGTCCTCCTTTTGCTTTTCTTGCTATCATTATATCATATATTCTTTTCGGTGTAAATGCTAATGGTAACTAATCTTTTTTGGTCATGTTTACCAAAATCAGCCGAAAAATATTAAAATATGAAACTCACATATGAAGTGAATTTCCGTGTCCCATATCTTTACCTTTTGATAATTCAGATCTAAGCTCCTTATTTGCCGCCTTCAACTTGTCAATTTCGTTTTTCAAAGCGATAGTTTCATTAAAAAGCTTTGCATTCAGCCCGATGACCTTTGCATAATCCCGTGAGAAGTTGTCGAGTGTTTCCTTGAGGTCAAGCTGCTGTGCAGTAAATTTGCGATAGCAGTCATCTTCTTTTTCATAGCGCCCGTTTATTACCTGAAAATCCTTTTGCAGCGTGTTGAGCATATCTTGGTGCTGTCCTGTGAGGGCTTTGTCATTTGGCGTCTTGCCGATATTGTCCATTATTTTATTGTACTGTTCTGAAAATTCAGCGTGAAATGTCTTTTCATCATTAACGCCCAACTGACGAGCAAGCTTCTGAATTTCTTCTGTGTTTTTTCTAAGTTGCGATCTTCTGGAAAGTGTCAAGGAGCCGATTAATGTCAATACAGCAGGAACAATAGCTGCAATCAAAGTAACCCACCAATGTATCATAAAAGCCTCATTTCCGCAAACAAATATAATGAATAATGTACTGTATATAACGTTGAACATTACATATATCGTTGCTAATTTATCCATTTTAATTTACCTCTATTCTATCATATTTTACAAAATTCGTCAAGATAATTTTATCGCCCTCTTGACTGGTGTCCTCTGTTCTTCTTGATCGTGTTATCATTACTTTCTGATCGCACAAGCGTTTCAAGTGCCTGTTCTTTTGAGGTGCATTGACTCTTGTGTGCCCAGTCTATGCAGTGCCCACTGAGCTTACAGCCGTAAGCAATGTAATTGCCGCCAAATGTGTTTTCAAGGACCGCTGTTGTGTGTCCGTCAGGCTCATTTCGTACAGCAGATATTCTGTAGATCATATTTTCTTTTTCGGCTTGATAATAGCTTTCCGAATAAGGCTTAAATTGCATTTTCATCTTTTAGGACTTCCTTTAGGCTTAGGCTTGGCTGCGGCTCTTTCAGGTGCCTGAATCGGTGTTAGCTCCTCGAATGAGATGAAATGCACCTCACATCTGAATGCCTCACCTATCTCTCGCTCTGTAAATCTGTCTGGCTTTTTAAACATCTCAAGATACTTTTTGACTTGGTTTTCTGTCAAAGATAGACTATCTTCACCATTATCTCCGGTTATAAAGAATGTTCCGCATATCGTTTGCTTGCCGTCAAATTTTCTGTTCGGCTGCATTTCACATATACGGGCTTCTTCATTTCCCCAGGCAAGTGCTTTAGGGTCTGAGATATAGCCGTAAAGAGGCTCTATGTAGCCGTCAACCACCTTTTGCATTGCTCTCAGCTTACTTTCAGAGCAGTCAAGAAGCTTTTCATATGCAGGCTTGTTCGGCTCAACGACCACTACTCTCAAAATATCGTCACGCTGCTTATTGAGTGAGTCAAGTTTTTTATCTGTTCTTTTGATAAGCTCAGTAAACTCATACGGTTTATTCATATAAGCAACGTTACATTCCTCAACGGTCTGTTTGGCAACTTCAATTACTTTACTGAGATCCAGCTTGTAGTCCTTGGCAAAACTTCCGTATCTGTTTACGTTTTCAGAATATCTGTAGATATTCTTATCGAGATCCAATGTGACATACGTACTGATCTCATTGCTTTGGTCAAAAACTCTTTTGTAAAGCGGTAATTCATCAGCATTTATTTTCTCAAATACATTCTCGCTTTTTTTTGCTGTCATAAACTCATTTGAATAGGTTATCGCTTCAAACGCCTTATCAAGAGCGATATCATTATGCTGTGCATATTCGATCGCCTGATCAAGTCTTAGCGGACCTGTTACGCAATTGCCGCCGTGGTGAGTATAGTAATAACTGTTCTCACCGTTGTTAATGACTTCATATATTGCATTATTCAACTTTGGACCTCCTTACACCCTACCACGTGTGGTAGGGTAGTGTGATATAGAATGTTTGTTTGATTTCTCCTTGTGTCTGCTTTTTCAGGTGTACTTGACATTTACGGCTGTATATGATATATTACTATCAAAGCAAATAGCTGAAGTCGTTTTGGATAATTGGTATCCTATAGTCGTGAACAGCTCATTTGCTTTTTTTCATTTATAGCTACTACTTTCTTCCCATACTCTTTTTCTTCATCGGAGTTGTTTTTTTCGGCAGCTCAAGACATTTAGCATACTCTGGATCTTTAAGGGCAGTGTCAACTATGTTAAGCAGTTGCTTCTTTTGATCATCATTAAGAGTGTAGTGAAAAACAGGACCCTTGTCCATGCTTTTGTCATTTTTCAGCGTTGAGAAGTTTTGCTCGGAAAGCATATAGAATGTGTGTAGTGCTGCTGATGATCCGTGATATCCTGCATATTTTGTTACATAGCCCACTGGTATGCCCATTTTTACTGCCTGTACAGCCTGTCTGTCCGAAAGAAAAATATCATTTTGTGACTGCTCAAAACACTTGTCGTTAGCATTATGGCACTTTTTTGAAATGTTATCTATATATGCTTTAGCTTTAGCTGTGTTTTCAGAAGAACGTGTTTCAATAAGTTTTTCATATACCATATGTTCTATCTTTGAAATTGCAGGCTCATTAGTATCATTCCAATCCATTGCCATTTCAGCACTTTCAATATACTGTTCTTTATCAGCGAGGCTCATATTTTGAGCGTAATGAGATACAAGTTTGCCTGCATAATTTTTATCAGCGTTATCCAACACATCTTCTATAGCCATGTTGTAGTCCTCAAGGTGATCGTCCATTTTCTCGTAACGATAGATAACGTCAGAAATAAAAAGATTGCTGTTTTTCAGAAAATCCTTTGAAAGTTCAGTGTTGCCTATTTTCAGACTATCCATTTCGTCCAAAGCATTGAGTATATCCTGCCGTCTATCATCATTCTCTTTGATACAGTATGCCTGAGATATTTCCGCAGGCGTTAGCTCAATGCCAACTCGCTTTCCGTCAATGACACGTTCGATTATCATTGTATCAGAATTAATCTTATTATAGACAAAAAGCGTAGCATAGCAATCGCCCAAGCTGTTATGTGCAGTTTCAGCTCTTTGTGACCAGTCATAGCCGTAGTAGTCGGCGGCTGTTGTGAGCTTCTGCCATTTATAGCCGTCACGGAAACTGTTCCGTTCACCATATATCTCAGCGAAATCTTCCATAACATCAATTGTATCTATATCGTCAGGAACTATCGCACCATTTGCTTTAAGAAAACCAATGTCAAACTGCGTGTTGTACCCGATTATAGTATCAGAATTTTCAATAATAGCATTTATCTCTGATATTTTTTCAGAAATAGCAGGGCGATCAGCGACCATTTCAGGACTTATGCCGTTCACCTGTTCAGCTTCTTTCCATTCGGTACGGTGCTGCGGCTTGAAATATTCATCGAATAATACATTTCCGTCAGTATCTATGATAGATACTTGTAGCAGCTCGTCCCCGTCATATGGGTGAAAGCCAGTTGTTTCTGTATCAATAATGATATATTTGTTTTTCATAATTGCTCACTATGCCTTTCTTTTTATATTAAACATAATCATCTTCAAAGTCCGTAACCCAAAAACCACCAAAGTATGTATAGTACCAATCTTGAAATTGCGCATTGAGTTCCCAATTATCGCCATAATAGTAGTCTGCGAGGTAATCAAGCTTATCGTCTGCATCGCCTGTTTGGTCAGAGTCACAAATAAATCCTTCAATATTGTCAAAACTACAATTCGTCGGATCTTCGCCACTCGAAAAGACTTCATTAAGATAGTTTCGCCATTTCTCCTCTATCTTATATTTTCCCATAACACGCTTGAATGAAATAAACATACGCTCATCAAGTTCAAGACTTTCATCATTACATATAAACTCCTGAACGTGTTTTCTGGCATCTTCTCTAAAAGCACAATCGTTGCACATCAGCTCGGTTGAATTATCAACGTCTATATTTTTCTCGTGCAAATCATACAATTCGTCACAATTAAAATCATTAAGAATAGCACCACATTTTTTGCACTTTAATTCACCCTCAACCATTGTCATATCACTCCTTTATTAAAATCTTCTCACATGGAAATCTCGAATCTCATCTTGATTGCTTCAAAGTAGTACGGTGCATACGTGCAGTTGAAAATAGTGTCAGGCGCATAATACTTGCTCGGCACATATTCTTTCGCTCCGTTCTTGTCGATATACGTTTCGGGGGGATCGGAGTCATACACTGAACCGTTCCAAAGGTTGAATGCCAAACGTGTTGTTTTACTGCTTGTGCTTGTCTGAAACGGCTTATTCAGACCCTCGAAAATAATAACATCTTTTTTTACGTCATATAGTGCGCCAATATGGTGACGCAAAACACTGTCCATTGTCAAAAGATACGCAAGCGACAAGTGATAGCTGTCAAGATAGGGCATTTTCTTGCACAACTTATTAAAAAGTTCCTCGTGTTCTTCATCATAGAATATCATTATTTTTTCCTGCCTTTCTTGAAAAGTCTGTATTTCTCAGGAATAAATTCTCTGATTATTCCCCAAATTCCTGTTATACAAAGACTTGCACCCAGTGAAATGTAAAATATTATTTCCATGGTCTAATTACTCCTTTTACCATAAAAAAAAGGACACCTGAAAATTCAAGTGTCCTTACGTTTGTATTCGATTTTTGTCCGTGGACAAAATTACTTCGCAGCTTTGAATTTGTTATATGTTTCCTCGTTAAGTTCCGCAAGCTCTAAAGCTTCTGATAGCTTAAAACCTTTTGCTAAAAGATTGTCGATTATTTTAACTTGCATTTCAATATTAGCTTGATTTTGTTCCAATTTCTCTGAATTTTCTACAGATACATTCGTATTATGTTCTTTTCCCTCATTTATATTGCTTTTTATCATTTCCATCGTAATATCTTTGCCGTCATTGTATTTATCAATCCAATATCCTTTTATTTCACAAATAAGAGCAGCAATTATATTGCTTATTAGGAATGGTAAGAATGCGTAATTTAATGCTGCCTGCACTATTCCTTTTGGTGTGTAGCCAATCGATATCAAAAAATCGGAAGAATCATATTTTTGAAACAGGCTATCAGGTAGAACATCAAAAATAGCGTCCTTAATGTATATCATCAATCCAATCGCAGTAGATAATATAATATTTGCTAATGTAGCAACTTTGTTGTTAGCCATGCAACTGACAATTGACCATGAAATGGTTATTGCTAATACTATCAATACATATTGTATGATGAAATCATATGAATTATTTCCTAAATGTGCAATTTTGTTAAAGACATCAAAAAGTACGGCTAACGATATAAGCTCTAAAAAGACACTATCTAATAAAAATGAACGTAATGATGTCGTCATTTTATTTAGTGACCTTATAAAATCAATCAGAAAAAAACATATTGATATTATTACTAGCATTGCTTCAGAAAATCTATTCCGAATAATTAAAGTTAATATAATGTTAGAAAACATCAAAAACCATGCTGTGCTATACATTCGTTCAATCAAGTATCTGTTTTGGTATAAAAAACGTCGAAACTTTAGCCTGCAATTAAACAAGAATTTAAATAAACTCACGTGTCCACTTCCAACATAGAATTATTAGAAGAATGATTGTTGCGCATACAAAAATTACTTTCCATTTTTGCGACAATGGACTGTAATATTTTTCACGAATTATAATATATATTACCATTAGCCAAATAACTATCAATCGTGGAATAAGTAAACGTGTCGATTCTGTTGACATTATATACACTGTCAATAAGCAGAGTATATCATATAACGATACCATTAACTCATTCTTTTTGTCCTTATTTTTCACTGTGTATAAAATTCCAACTAAGAATATTATTATGAATATAATATAACCTATCATTCCTCATTCCCCCATTTTATCATTTAAAACAACATTTGTCAACAAAAAAAGGACACCTGAAACTCAAGTGTCCAAAGTATTTTCTGCTGCAAAATGTTCTGCAAGCAGCTTGACTATAAGATCATCCATATCGTCCTGTGAAGAACTTTCAAGGGACGGAAACATGGTTGATATCTTCGTGTATATACTTGTTGATACCTGCTCAGTTTTTTTAGCTTTAGGCTGATGACAGATATCGTATACCTTGTCAACGGTCAGTTCTTCGTCTGCGTTTTCATCACAGTATGCACAGACTGCATTGATGTATTTGCCTGGAAACGTTCTGAGGTCATACATCTCAATGTAGTCCGCTATGATATTCTGTTGTTCTTCAGAAAGGTGCGCTAAAAGCATTTCATATCTTCCGAAAGGAATAACCTTATTATCAACCATTTTAATAAGCCTTGCGGATAGCTTCAGCAGATGTACATATCTGTATACTGTCGTGTTGGAAACTCCGAATTTCTCGGATATCTCATTCAGTGTAGCGGTTTCATTGTCCATACCACGTTTATCCATGTACGTTTTGAAGATCTCAGCATTTTCTGAGGGAAGAACATCATCTGTTCTTGTATTAGACTCTGCAACGATCATATATGCCGTAAAGTCGTCTATGTTGTCCTTAATCTGGCATGGAATAGTCGTCAGACCGCACAGCCTAGCCGCATAGTATCTATGATGACCTGCAAGTATCTCATATTCATTTTCTTTTCTGCGAACTATAACTGGCTGCAGGACACCCAGGTCCCTTATAGAGATAGCCAGCCGCTCGACCTTGGATTGCCTTATCTTGTATGGCTGTTCTTTACCCTCAGGCGTTCTGTATGGTTTGATACTGTTTATATCCAGCTCAACGATCCTCTGAGCTGTACCTTGCCACTGATCAAGATACTCAGCGGCAAGCTCATGGTTGATGTTTTCAGCCTCAGATTGCATATTCTCCTGATGTTGGCTGCGTCTTTCAAGCAAACTGCACATTATCTATTCACCCTTTCCATTACTTCTTCTGCAAACTCTGTGTACTTTTCAGCAAGCGTATTGCCTGTCAGATTAACACATCCAGCATAGCTTTTCACTGTTTTGTTGACCTGCTCAGGACGAGCTGGAATAACAGTGTCAAAAACTGTATCTCCATATATCTTTCGGCAGGCAATGTCTATTTCTTTAGACGTTGTGGTTATATTGCTTCTATTCTCAAGAATGCCAAGTATATTAAGACCTGGATTCGTTGTTGCCCTTATAGCATTGACCTTTTCTGTAATGAGGTCAATGGCGTCAAAGGCGAATATACCAGCGTCTATTGGTATTATAACGAAGTCTGAAGCGTTAAGAGCATTCTGCGCAAGAAGATCAAGGTCAGGACGATTGTCTATGAGTATGTAGTCATAGGTATCCGTCAAAGCCTTATCACGGAGCATGAGCTTGAGTATATAGTTACAGTTGGCGGATGAGGCAATCACGCTGTTAGCCGAACCGAGCATACGTCCTGCAGATATATAGTCAACGTTTGGATTTTTCTCAGACTTCTTGATATACTCTGCATAGTCTATAGAAGTATCACCAGACGCTGAACTGTAGATAAGATCTGCTATGGTCTTTTTTACTGCTGACTCTGAGCAATACGAAGTGAGGTTGCCCTGCTTGTCAAGGTCGATAAGTAGCACTTTTTTGCCGAGCTTTCCTAGTGCGCAACCTAGGTTGAATGTTGTAGTTGTTTTTCCTGTGCCGCCTTTTTCAGTTATGATCGAAATAATTGTGTTCTCCATTATGAACATCCTTTCTTTAATCCTGTATAATAAAACTTGACACATACAAGACAATCAAAGTATAATAAAAACAAAGGAGTGTGTCATCAATGGGAACAGGAAAACAATA
>OGWT01001153.1_pt1 | contig 20628 bp, 18 predicted proteins | sample 1576101 | NCBI WGS metagenome assembly OGWT01 (sample SAMEA3541481, study PRJEB24748) | human gut metagenome | biome: human gut; feature: human-associated habitat; material: faeces | place: China | collected 2012 | reverse complement strand
GGTTGTGGGTGCGGGTGTAGTCGGTAAAGATCTTGTGCAGCTCCTCGCTGGGCTGGCGAAGATAATGGCAAAGGCATTCCGTCGGAAAATATTGCTTCCGTCTTTGACCGTTTCTTTACCGGTGACCAGAACTATGTGACGGGGACGGGGATCGGTCTGCACTTGACGCGTGAGTTCGTCCACATGCACAAAGGCACGATCCGGGTGGAGAGTGTTCCGCATAAGAGTACTGTCTTTACGGTCATCCTCTTGAAAGGTAAATCTCATTTTGACGAATCTTGTATATTCGATCTTTCCGTAACCGAGCTTTCCAGTGGTGTCGCCGACTTGAACACGGATGAATTGCAGGAGGTTTTGAACCGTACCTACAATTATACTGTTCTGGTCGTAGAAGATGATCTTGATATACAGAGTTACTTGCAGGCGGAATTAAAACAGAACTTCCGTGTGTTGGTTGCCGATAACGGCGTGAAGGCTTTGGAGGTACTGATGAACGAAGAGATCTCGATGGTTATCAGCGATGTGATGATGCCGGAAATGAACGGTTTCGATCTTTGTCGTAAGATCAAGTCGGATATTGTCCTGAGCCATCTTCCGGTTATGCTGTTGACTGCTTTGTCCGACGACAAACAGCAGATGTACGGGGCTGCCAGTGGTGCGGACGCGTATATCCAGAAACCTTTTAACATAGAAGTCGTGAAACTGCGTATCATCAAGCTGCTGGAGGACCGTGTCCGGTTGCGTGAGGCTTATGCTCGCGATGCTTCTTCGCCTGCTGTTTCCGTGAAGGAGGAAAAAGCGGGAAGCATGGACGATCTTTTTATGAATCGTTTCTTGAAACTGATCGAAGAGTCCTATGCCGATCCGGATTTCAGTATTGAGAAAGGCAGTGAAAAATTGGGCTTGTCGCGTGTGCATCTTTACCGGAAGGTGAAGGAGCTTGCCGGAGTGACACCGACTGATTTCCTGCGTAACTATCGTTTGAAGAAAGCTGCTGCTCTACTCCGACGGAAAGCCGGGAATGTGAATGAGGTGGCTTATGCGACGGGCTTCGGTTCGCCTGCTTATTTCTCGAAATGTTTTAAAGCCGTTTACAATATTACTCCGACTGAGTATCTGGAAAAGGAATAATATTCTTCTCTTTAATAACGCTCGTTACATTTGTGTAACATTTGTGCATGTAACTCGAAAATAAGAGTATAATGTAACAAGTGTTATCAATCTTGTAGCATTAGTTATCGTCGCATCTGCTACCTGTCTCTATCTTTGCATCGTAGATAATAAATTATCCTTGTCAAATAAACTATAATGAAACAATGCAAAGCAACAATAAGAAACCGGTCGTAGTAGGCATAGGAGAACTCCTGTGGGACATGTTGCCAACAGGAAAGAAAGCAGGTGGTGCTCCTATCAATTTTGTCTACCATGCGTCGCGGTTGGGGGCGGAAGGATATGCTATCAGCGCCGTGGGAGACGATGGGCTGGGGCGCGAAATCCTCGAAGAACTGGATAATAATTCGATCCGGTATCTGATCGAGAAAGTCCCTTATCCGACCGGAACGGTACAGGTTACTCTGCAGGATGGTATCCCTGACTATATTATTAATGAACGTGTAGCTTGGGATCATCTTTCTCCGACGTCAAATGCGATTGATTTGGCCGAACGGGCGGGTGCCATTTGCTTCGGTACGTTAGGACAGCGTTCCGCACAGTCGAGAGAGACGATACAAGCGATTCTTTCTTTTGCCCCGGACGATGCTTATCGTTGTTTTGACATCAATTTGCGTCAGCATTATTATACGAAAGAGTTGATCGAAGAGTCGCTTTATCTAGCAAATATGTTGAAGGTGAATGACGGGGAGTTGGTCGTCCTGCGGGATATGTTTCATTTGGAAGGAACGGACAAGGAGGTGGCTCATTGGTTTATAGAACACTATAATCTCCGCTTGGTGGTTCTGACGGCCGGAGCTGGAAGGTAAACGCGCTGTCGTAACGAACGCGGCGGACCACATCCAGTGTTTCCAGAAAATCTTCTTCGGTCTCACCAGGGATCAGGCTTCATATTGAAGTCAGATTTGGCTTTTTTATATGCGAAAAGACTGCCCGTCACGAAACAAAAAGGGCAACCGTCACGGTTGCCCTTTCGTAGAGTTTTTATGAAAAGTGTTAGATTGTTAGAATAGATTTATTTGTCCATAGTTACGGTCATTTCGGGTACTAATATATATTCTTTCTTTTTAGAGTTCCATTTGTAATATTCAGTAGTCATACTTTTGTTGCCATAAGTATAACGAATGCAGAGGTCATTTTCCCAGCGATTTTTGTTACTGTTCCATTTTTGCGCCTCGTCCTCTGTGCGTTGGTTGTTGGCATCATACTTGTAATTGTGCTTCATATAATTAGTAAGCATGGTGCCTTCCATTTTAAAAATCGTTTCCGAAACAATTACTCCATTTACTTCTTCTGCATTGTAAATCAGGTTGTCACCCGGATTTCCTGCAAAAACTGTAAGGTTAGCAATAAATAAAATTGCTACAACGAGCATTCCTTTCAAAAAATTGATCTTCTTCATGATATTGATATGTTAGATTGTTACTTTCATATTGTTTTTAAAAACGGTGCAAATGTACGAAAGAAAATTGAATCTCCTAACATTTCTGCTAAAAAATGATTATATTTTTGCAAAATGTCACTGATTAAACAAATATTAATAATTATATAAGATCTATTTATTACAATTATCTTGTGTTTGTGTTTTTCATTTACGTTCGGGATGGCAAATGAAAAGCTCAATGGATTGGAAAAGACCATTGAGCTTTTATGATATAAATACCTTATATATAGTACTATATATCTTGCGAATAGTTGGTTTCTATATGCTTTAATGCGCTTCAAGCCAGTTGCTTCCCCAACCGCAGTCTGCGCGTAAAGGTACTTGCATATGGTAGGCATTTTCCATCTCTTCAATCACAATTTTCTGTACTTTTTCCTTTTCTTCGGGTAGAACGCTGAAATTTAACTCATCATGTACCTGAAGTATCATTTTGGACTTTATATTTTCAGATTGAAAGCGCTGGTATATGCGTACCATAGCTGCCTTGATAATATCGGCTGCACTTCCCTGGATAGGAGCATTGATGGCATTTCGTTCGGCATATCCGCGCACAACCGAATTTCTGGAATTGATATCCGGAAGATATCGTTTACGGCCGAATATGGTTTCAATATATCCTTGCCTGCGGGCAAGGTCGATGCTTTTGTCCATATATTCCTTTATTTGGGGATAAGTTTCGAAATAGCCGTCTATTAGTTCTTTTGCCTCTTTGCGGTCTACATTCATACGTTCTGCCAGTCCGAATACGCTGATGCCGTAGATGATACCGAAATTAGCTGTTTTTGCTTTACTGCGTTGTTCGCGGGTAACTTTGTCTATACTTATCTTATATACTTTTGCTGCGGTGGCGGCATGAATGTCATCTCCTTCCTTGAAAGCCTCTATCATATTGGCGTCTCCGCTAAGGTGTGCCATAATGCGTAACTCAATCTGTGAATAGTCGGCGGAGAAAAATTCGCAACCATCATCGGGAATGAAGGCCTTACGGATTTCCTTGCCGTCTTCGTTGCGGATGGGGATGTTCTGAAGGTTCGGGTTGCTGGAACTGAGCCGGCCGGTAGCAGTGACCGTTTGATTGAACGAAGTATGAATTTTACCTGTTTCTTTATTAATCAATAGGGGCAGAGCATCAATATAAGTACCGAGAAGCTTCTTCAGACCGCGGTGTTCCAATATCTTGCCTACTATTTCGTGTTTCCCTCGCAGGCTTTCCAATACTTCTTCACTGGTGACATATTGTCCGGTTTTGGTTTTCTTGGCTTTCTCCACGATACGCAGCTTGTCAAACAGCACTTCACCTACCTGTTTGGGTGAGGCTATGTTGAAATCCGTACCTGCCAGTTGGTGCACTTCTTCTTCTATTTGGTTCATGCGGGCGGTGAAATGTTCCGAGGTCTGTTTTAAGGCTTCAGTGTCTACACGCACGCCGTTGCGTTCTATATAAGCAAGTACGGGGACCAGGGGCATTTCTATTTCGTAGAAGAGTTTTTCCGCATCGTTGGTTTTCAATTCCTGTTCCAAGATGTTTTTCAATTTCAGTGTGACATCAGCATCCTCGCACGCGTACTTATAGATAGCTTCGGGGGAGAGATCGCGCATATTCTTCTGACCTTTGCCTTTGGGACCAATCAGTTCTTCGATGTGGATAGTCTGATAATGCAGGTAGATTTCGGCAAGGTAGTCCATATTGTGGCGCAATTCCGGTTGTAGTACATAATGTGCCACCATGGTATCGAACAGGGGACCGCGCACTTCAGTTCCGTAGTTGCCCAATACCAGCATATCGTATTTTATATTTTGTCCTACTTTCAACGCTCCTTCTTTTTCGAAAGCCGGCCGGAACTCATTAACTATTTTTTGCGCTTCGGTCCGATCGGCAGGTACAGGGACATAAAATGCTTGATTTTCGGCATAGCTGAAGCTCATTCCCACAAGTTCTGCGGTGATGGGATCGGTTCCTGTTGTTTCCGTGTCTAGACTGAAAATTTCTTTTGTAAGTAAGTTTTGTAATAATTCAGATCTTTTCTCTTCTGTATCAATGAGTTGATAGTCGTATTTTAAATTATCTAAACATGCTAGATTCGAATATTTCTCACTTTCCGTCCCTCTGTCGGTAAATTCTGCAAAGAGATTGCCTTGAGGGGAAGACGGAGAAGCGGGCGATTTGCCATTCGAAGCCGGTTCACCGAAAAGGGAGAGCTGTTCCGAACCGTCCGGCATGTTTCCCTGCCGGGCACTTCCTTCCGGTGTGCGGTTTCGTCCTTGCAGATCGTTTCCGGTCGCATCGGTGTATGTTCCGGCGAAGGCGGATTTCTTGTTTCGGTTGAAAACGCGGTCGATGAGGGTACGGAACTCCATCTCTTCAAAAATCTTCCGTAGTTCCTCTTCGTTCGGTTCTTCCCGTTTCAGCTCGTCCATGTTCAGAGTGATGGGAACATCAATTTTGATGGTTGCCAGAAACTTGGAGAATTCAATCATTTCCCGATTGGTTTCCACTTTGGCCTTCAGTGCTCCCTTCAGTTCGGCGGAGTGGGAGAGGAGATTCTCGATGCTGCCATATTGCGCGATTAACTTTTGTGCTGTTTTCTCGCCCACTCCCGGACAACCGGGAATGTTGTCGGAACTATCGCCCATCAGTCCCAGCATATCAATGACTTGTGCGGGTGACTGGATATCGAACTTTGCCTTTATCTCTTCTATGCCCATCACTTCAAAACCGCCTGTATGCTTGGGACGGTACATGAAGACATTTCCGCCCACCAGTTGACCATAGTCTTTGTCTGGTGTCATCATATAAGTAGTGATCCCTCGTTTGCCGGCTTCGGTGGCCAGTGTACCGATCACGTCGTCAGCCTCGTATCCCGGTACTTCCAGAATAGGAATACGATAGGCCCGGATAATATCCTTTATAATGGGTACGGACAAACGGATTACTTCGGGTGTTTCTTCACGTTGTGCCTTATACTGTTCATAGGCCTCGTGCCGGAAGGTGGGACCGGCGGGATCAAATGCCACACCGATGTGCGTAGGATTTTCTTTCTTCAAGACCTCTTCCAGTGTATTGACAAATCCCAGTACGGCTGAAGTGTTGAAACCCTTGGAGTTAATGCGCGGGCTTTTGATGAAAGCGTAATACGCGCGGTATATTAATGCATAAGCATCTAATAGAAAAAGTTTGTCCATTCTTAAAAATCTTTAGTTTTTTCATTGTAAAAGTACAAAAAAATACCGTATTCCGTCTTTTATTACTACTTTTGTGCACAAATTAACCTGCATGGACAAATTACAGCAAATCAAATTGCCTATTGACAAGGAGTTTGAGGAATTTAGAAGGTTGTTTGACTCTTCGCTCCAAAGTTCCAATTCTTTACTTAGTGAGGTGTTATCCTATATTAAGCAGAGAAATGGCAAGATGATGCGTCCCATATTGGCGTTGTTGATTGCTAAACTATTCGGTGAAATCAATGATTCTACGCTTCATGCGGCCCTTTCATTGGAGTTGCTCCATACGGCCAGCCTGGTGCACGATGATGTGGTGGATGAGAGTGACAAGCGCCGTGGGCAGTCTTCGGTAAATGCTATCTATAATAATAAGGTGTCGGTTCTGGTAGGCGACTATATGCTGGCAACCAGCCTGAAGCATTCTGCCATGACCCGCGAGATTACAATTGTAGATTTGGTGGCTTGTTTGGGACAGAACTTATCTGAAGGCGAGATTATTCAATTGGCGAATATTAATGCTTCTGAGTTCTCGGAAGAAGTGTATTATGATGTCATTCGTAAAAAGACGGCTGCATTGTTTACTGCCAGTGCGGAAGCGGGGGCTATTTCGGTTCATGCATCCGATGAAATGGTGAAAAATGCTCGTCTGTTTGGCGAAATGATTGGTATTGCTTTCCAGATAAAGGATGATATCTTTGACTATTATTCTTCTGATGAGATAGGTAAACCTACCGGAAACGATATGCGTGAAGGGAAGCTGACATTGCCGGCTTTGTATGTGTTAAATACGTTTGATGATGAGGAGATGCGGAAACTGGCGTTATGTATCCGGTCATTAGACGCTTCGGATGAAGATATTGCCCGTTTCATCGAATATACTAAGGTGAAGGGAGGGATAGAGTATGCCAGACAGGCAATGGTGGATTATCGTAATAAAGCGTTGGCTTTACTTCCACAATCAGCCGGTCAAGCTGTAAAAGATGCTTTGACTGCTTATATTGATTATGTGATTGAAAGAGATAAATAGTACGATTGTTGAAGATATGTACCTCAAAAAGTTCGGGCGTGATCCTTTATACGATAAGGACCACGCCCGAGCTTTTTGAGGTACGCCTTTCTTTGGTAGTTTAAAATAACCGGAATAGATAAGGCTCATTCCGGTCACTTTAAATGTGGTTGTTATTTAAATAGTGAAACGGTTCTTTGTTTAGAAGAACTTGGTTTCCTGACCTACAATTTCTGAGAGAAGCAGATTGGCCAGGCGGCTTGTTCCTAAGCGGAATAGCTCGTTTGTCAGCCATTCTTCACCTAACACTTCTTTTACAATGGTATAGTAAACCAAAGCATCGTGTACGGTATTAATTCCTCCGGCGGGTTTGAATCCTACTTTGCGGCCTGTTGTCATATAGTATTCTTTGATAGCCTCGCACATCACCAAGGCGGCTTCAGGAGTAGCGGCGGGGTTTTCCTTTCCGGTAGAGGTCTTGATGAAATCGGCTCCGGAATACATCGATAGAATGGACGCTTTTTTGATGTTGGATGCGCTTCCCAGTGCTCCGGTTTCTAGAATTACTTTCAGGTGGTGCTCACCACATACAGCTTTTAATTCTTCTATTTCATCGCACATTCCTTCGTAATCCCCACTCAGGAACTTGCCTACCGGGATAACGATATCTATTTCATCAGCTCCGGTATGGAGAGCCATGGCTGTTTCGGCTACCTTTACTTCAGTAAATGTTTGTGATGAAGGGAAACCACCCGATACACAGGCTATGTTTACATGGTCTGCCTCCAAGGTGTCGTTGACTACTTCTGCCATATTAGGATATACACAGATTGCGGCTACATTGTCCAGATCAGGGTACTTGTCAACAAATTCATTTACTTTTCCGGTGAATTTCATTACACTTTCATCCGAATCAGTGCACTTTAAAGTGGTCAGGTCAATGCAATGGAACAGGAATTTCTTTACGTCCGGTGTATTGTTTTCTGCTACATGTTTTTCGATGAGTAGGGCAGTTTTCGCTTTTACATCCTCATCGCGCAAACGGATGTTATACTTGGCAAGTGCTTCCTCGTACTTACTGTGCTCGGGTCCATGATCGTGGTCATGACGATGTTCATGTCCACCTTCGAATTCGTGATTATGTTCCATAATTCTTTATAATTTGGGGTTGTTTTTATGTCTGTCTTTATCTCTATTTGTTTTCTTCTCCAAGTTTTGACGGAAGGCTTCGGTCAGGTTTACTCCGGTCTGGTTGGCCAGACAGATAAGGACCCACAATACGTCTGCCATTTCATCGGCAAGGTTGTCTTTCTCTCCTTGTTTGAAAGATTGGTCTCCATATTTACGTGCCATCACACGTGCCAGTTCGCCTACTTCCTCGGTCAGGACGGTCATATTGGTCAGTTCGCTGAAGTAACGTACACCATACGTTTTAATCCAGCTGTCCACCTCTTTTTGTGCTTCTTCCAGTGTCATTATTCTTTGTTTTTAGTGTCCATACATATAGTAACAGGCCCGTTGTTCAGAAGTTCAACTTTCATGTCTGCTCCGAATTCTCCGGTTCCTACTTCTTTGCCTAAACCGATGCTTAGTTCCCGGCAGAAATAATCGTAGAGAGGAATGGCTATATCGTGTTTTGCGGCACGGATGTAGGAGGGACGGTTCCCTTTCTTTGTAGATGCGTGCAATGTGAACTGGCTGATAACCAGAATGTTGCCTTCTACCTCCCGAATGGATTTATTCATCACTCCGTTTTCATCGTCAAAGACTCTCAATCCTATTATCTTTTTGCATAACCAGTCAGCATCTTCTTGTGTATCAGCTTCTTCGATACCAACCAATATCATGAATCCTTCTTTTATCGCCGATTTGCATACACCTTCTATGGTAACAGAGGCGTGGCTTACTCGTTGAATAACTACTCTCATATTTATATCCTTTATTTATTATTAGAAAATGCTTGCCGTTTACCGGTATTATGTCCGCCTACTATGGTGGGTGGAAACATTGCCGACCTCTTGGCTTGACAGTTATGAGGGCGGCATATCCTTGCAATGGATGTATGCAAAGGTAGGAAATCCCTTTTATTCTGTGAGGTTTTCTTTGATATTTTTAGCGGCTGCTTCACCTACCACGGCTGCAATCTCTTCCAGTGAGGCTTGCTTGATGCGGCTGACGCTTTTGAATGTTTTCAGCAGGGCGGTCTTTCTTTTCTCACCTATTCCCTTGATGTTGTCTAAAGCGGATGCCACCTGGCTCTTGCTGCGCTTGTCCCGATGGAAGGTGATGGCGAAGCGGTGTACTTCGTTCTGTATATTCTCCAACAGATGGAACAAGGGAGTGCTTTGTTTTACACCGATGGTCAGCGGAGGAAAACCGTATAGCAATTCCGAGGTGCGGTGCTTGCGGTCTTTGGCCAGTCCGGCTATGGGGATATCCAAATGGAGTTCGTCTTCTATCACTTCTCTCACTACTTCCATTTGCCCCTTTCCACCGTCGGTAATGATGAGGTCGGGCAGGGGGGAACCTTCCTCTATGGCGCGGCTATACCGGCGGCGTACCACCTCTTTCATAGAGGCGTAATCGTCGGGCCCGGTCACTGTCTTGATGATGTATTTCCGGTAATCCTTCTTGCTTGGTTTTGCCTTTTTGAAGACTACACAGGCGGCCACTGCGTCCGAACCCTGAATGTTGGAGTTGTCGAAACATTCAATGTGGTTCGGCATCTTCTTCATATGTAGCTGCTCTTGGATTTCTTTCATCAGACGGACGCTTCTTTGTTCTGGATTTAACTTTTCCGCCTGTTTCAAACGGTCTACTTTATACTGCTTCACGTTCATTACGGAGAGGTCCAGCAAATGCTTCTTTTCTCCTCGTTGGGGAACGGTGAAGGTGACGTTGTTCATTTCCATATCCACTTCAAAAGGTACGATGATTTCGCGGGAAGTGCTCTTATATCGTTCACGCATCTCAATAATGCCCAATTGTAGAAGTTCTTCTTTCGTTTCGTTCAGACGTTTCTTGTATTCGAAGGTGAAGGCTTGGTTGATGCATCCGTTAGTGATATGCAGATAGTTGATATAGGCTGAATTTTCTTCCATTTCAATGGAGAATACATCCACATTATGGATGATGGAGTTGACCACTTCGCTCTTGGAGCGATAGTTTTCTATCAAGTCGTATTTCTCTTTTATTTTCTGTGCTTCCTCAAATTTCATTTCGGCGGCAAGCGCTTGCATTTCCTCCATCAGCAGGTCACTTACAATTTGTGTATCTCCTTTCAGGATATCTTTGATTTCACCGATATTCTTCATGTATTCCTCATGCGATTGTTGTCCGATACATGGCCCTTTACAATTTTTTATATGGTATTCCAGGCACACGTTGAACTTGCCGGCACGAATGTTCTCTGGACTCAGGTTGAGTTTGCAAGTGCGGATGGGATAGAGCTTTTTTATCAAGTCCATCACGGCAAGCATGGAGGGCATGTGGCTGTACGGACCATAGTAGGAGGAGCCGTTACGGATGATTTTCCGGGTCTTGAAGATGCGTGGAAAATACTCATTGCTTACACAAATGGAAGGGTAGGTCTTATCATCTTTCAGCAATACGTTGTAGCGCGGTTTGTATTTCTTTATCAGATTATTCTCTAACAAAAGGGCGTCTTCCTCTGTCTTTACCACGATATAACGGATGTCTGCAATCTTGCTGACCAGCAGGCGTGTCTTGCCGTTGGGGTGCTCTCTGTTGAAGTAAGAAGAGACTCTTCGTTTCAAGTTTTTTGCTTTTCCAACGTAGATAATGGTTCCTTCGGAGTTTAGGTATTGGTAAATGCCCGGGCTGTCGGGCAGGTTTAGTACGATTCCTTTCAGATAGTCATTGGTTGTAATCTCTTCTTTTTCCATAAGTGTATATTGGTATTACCTGATTATATGTTAACGTAAGCTCGATATAAAAATACCTCGTTGCTGAATTTTGAGTTAAATGACAAACGATTGTTTTCCGGACAAATGAGCGCTTCCGTAGGGGTGGCCCCATGTGTTCGCCCCTACGGTGGAAACATCTCAAAATAGCATTTCGTGGTATGATTGTGGGTAATCATCTTATAAATCTTCAAGCTGTAAGATATATAATGTTACAGCTTGAAGATATATATCTTTCGGCTTCATCGTCCATATCTTTTCGTTGTCCATCCATTGTTGTCTTTCTATAGTGACTCGGGACGGACTTCGCTTTTTTACGGGCAGATTGTGCGGCGTTATAAAGTAAGCAGTGTATCCACCGTGATGTCTTCGGGGAATGCCTTTCTGCCGTTCAGACCTCCCAACTCGATAATGAAGTTGATGAAGATCTTTTTGGCACCACATCTTTGTACTAACCGATGAGTGGCCGCCATGGTTCCACCGGTAGCCAATAAATCATCGTGCAGCAGAACTACATCGTTTTCATTGATGGCATCCTTATGTATTTGAATGGTATCGGTTCCGTACTCTTTAGCATACGTTTCTTCTACAACCTCTGCAGGGAGTTTGCCCGGCTTACGCGCCATTACGAATCCGGCTCCTAAACGTGCCGCCAGAGCACCGCCCATAATGAAGCCGCGCGACTCTATACCTACTACTTTGGTGATACCTTTGTCTTTGTACATTTCATATAAAGTGTCCAGCATTTCCTGCAAGCACTCGGCATTCTTGAACAAGGTTGTCACATCATAAAACAGAATTCCCGGAATGGGGAAATCTGGAATTTCTCTTAAGTTTGCTTTAAGCGTTTCTTTGCTCATAACCAGTGTTTTATTGTTAGTCTATTAAATTACTTGTTTCACGTGAAACATACCTTATTTCACCGCCCCAGCAGAACTAGTAGGACGTTGATGTCGCTAGGAGAGATACCCGGTATGCGGCTGGCTTGGGCCAATGTTTCGGGATCTATCTTCATCAGTTTCTGCCGGGCTTCGGTAGAGAGCGAATTCAATGAGTTGTAGTCGAACTTGCCTTTGATGCGGATGGCTTCCAAGCGATGTATCTTTTCTGCGATCATTCGCTCGCGGTCAATGTATCCCTGATATTTGATCAGTACTTCGGCGGCTTCAATCACTTCTTCTTTACGGTCGGTAATTTGGTCCAACATGGCTTTGAAAGCCGGAATGTGCCCGGCTATATTTTCGATGGTAATCTGCGGACGGTTCAGCAGGTCGATTAGTTTGCAGCCGTGTGTCAGACGGGCAGTACCCAAACTTTCCAAAGCATCATTGATTAATGCGGCTTTGATAGAGAAGGTCTTGGCAAAGTCGATGATTTGGTTCACGGCTTCCCGTTTGCTGCAAAGATGTTCGTAACGGTCTTGTTTTACCAGACCTAGTTTGTAGGCACGCTCAGTGAGGCGCATATCTACATCGTCTTGTCGGAGCAGGATGCGGTATTCGGCACGGGAGGTGAACATACGATAAGGTTCGTCCACACCTTTTGTAACCAGATCGTCAATCAAGACACCGATGTAGGCCTCGTCCCGTCCCAGTGTGAACGGCTCGCCACCGTGGCAGTTGATGTGTGCGTTGATACCGGCAATGATTCCCTGTCCGCCTGCTTCTTCGTAACCGGTGGTTCCGTTTACTTGTCCGGCAAGGAACAGGTTCTTTATTATTTTCGATTCCAACGTATGTTTCAGTTGGGTAGGGTCGAAGTAATCGTATTCGATAGCGTATCCCGGACGATAAACTACCAAGTCCTTAAATGCAGGTACTTTCTTCAATGCCGCCAACTGTATGTCCATGGGCAGTGAAGAAGAGAACCCGTTCAGGTAAAGTTCTTGTGTGGTTTCTCCTTCGGGTTCCAGGAAAAGCTGATGTTGCGGCTTGTCGGGGAAGGTTACGATTTTGGTTTCTATGCTGGGACAATAACGCGGTCCGATGCTTTGGATTTGTCCGTTGAAAAGGGGAGAGTCGGGCAGACCTTTGCGCAGTACCTCGTGCACCTCTTCGTTGGTAAAGCAGGTCCAGCATTGCAGTTGTTTCAGCTTGCGCGGTTCGCTCATGAACGAAAAACGGTGGAAGTCGTTTTCTCCGTCCTGTGTTTCCATCAGCTCATAGTGTACGCTGCGTCCGTCTATGCGGACAGGTGTACCGGTCTTCATACGTCCGGCGGTGATTCCGTGGCGGGTGATTGATTCGGTCAGATGGTAGGAAGCTGGTTCGGCCATGCGTCCTCCTGCCAGTTGTTTATGCCCGATGTGCATCAGTCCGTTTAGGAAGGTTCCTGCGGTGAGCACGATACATTTTGCATGGAAAGTTACTCCCCAGCAAGTCATGACTCCGGTCGCTTCACCGTTTTCCACGATTAGTTCTTCTACAGTATCTTGCCAAATGTGCAGATTGGGAGTGTTCTCCAGAATCTCGCGCCATGCCCAGATAAACTTGCCGCGGTCACACTGGGCACGGGGGCTCCACATAGCGGGACCTTTGGAACGGTTGAGCATACGGAACTGTATGGCTGTACGGTCTGTAACCAGTCCCATATAGCCACCTAATGCGTCTATCTCTCTTACGATTTGTCCCTTGGCAATTCCACCTACGGCAGGGTTACAACTCATTTGCCCGATTTTGTTCATATCCATGGTAATCAGGCAGGTCTTCGAACCCATGTTGGCTGCGGCCGCAGCTGCCTCACAGCCTGCGTGTCCGGCGCCTATTACAATAACGTCGTACTTAAAATCCATTGATTTATTTCTTTTTACCGATTGCAAAATTACGAATTTTACTCTGTAAAGCGGTGATAATACGGTTAAAAAGAATGTGTGGCGACAGAAATCTGCTTCTGCCGCCACATCATACAAACACTATTTCTAAAGTAAACTATTTCCTGTTATTTCTTGTCCGGAGCAGGAGGGGTGTCGGACGGGCGTTTCTTTCCGTCCTTGTCTACCGGTTCAAACTCCTCTTTCTCCGGCTCATTCTGTGCGTTTTCTTTCGAGGAAGGATTGACAATGTTCTGATAGGTATCATGAATGGGAAGCTTGTCTAGGATACCCAGTGCAGGAGCTACTTTGCTGACGACGTTCTGCAAGAAATTAGATGTCGTGCCGTTGCCGCCGTCAAAAACAGTAATATTCCCCAGTTGAATATGTTCAAATGCCTTAACCTGTTCCGAAGCGATTTCCTTCCATTGGTCAACCATCTTGTATTGGATGGCGATTTCGGGATTGCGTTCGGCAGCTTTCACCATGGCCTCGAAGCCTTCTGCTTCGGCCAGCAAGGACTTCTTCTTACCTTCCGCTTCTGCCTCCAGCTTCATCTGGATGGCCTTGGCTTCCGCCTGTGCTTTTGCCAGGATAGCTTCCGCTTCTGCATTTGCCTTACGTTTTATTTGCTCAGCCAATGCGTCCGCATCCAAGATAGCTTGCTGTTTGGCTATTTCGGCAGGAACAATCTTATCCGCTTTTAAAGCCTGTTCTACTTTGCGGGCTTTCGCTTCTTCTATCTCACGCTGTGCGTTTTCCTGTGCAGTGAGGACAGCAGCTTGCGTTCTGGCCTGTGCTTCACCGGCTTTTCTAGAGGCTTCCGCCTTGGTAACTTCCAGTTCCGCATTACTTTCGGCAACCTCTTTGGCAGCGTTATTTTGCCCGATGGCCGATTTCTTTTGTGCTTCCGCCTGCTTTATCTCCATATCGGACTGGAGCTCTGCAGTACGACTCTCCTGTTCGGTACGCGCCTGTTCCTTGTTCACTTCCATAGAGGCGCTGGCTTTGGCGATACGTGATTCTTTTTCGGCGTTTTCTTCCGCTACTTTCGATTCACGTTCCTTGTCGGCTATGGCTACTTTAATCTCCTCGTCACGTTGCGTATCGGCCAGTTGAGTGTTCTTGTCGCGGTTGGTTTCTGCTACTTTGGTGGCGCGCTCTTTTTGCTGTTCTGCAATCTTGATGGCCCCCAGTTTCTGCTGTTCTTCAATGTTGGCTAAGGCTTCATTCTTGGCTTTCGCTTCGGCTTCTTTTCCCAGATTGACGATATAGTCGGCTTCATCACGGATGTCGCTGATGTTGATGTTCATCAGGTAAAGGCCGAATTTCTTCAATTCGGAATCGATGTTTTTGCGGCAGTTCTCAAGGAATGTATCACGGTCGCTGTTCAGTTGTTCGATAGTCATATCGGCGATGACCAAACGCATTTGTCCGTAAACAACGTCTTTAATCAGTTCCTGTTGTGCCTCGATGTTCAGTCCCAGCAAGCGTTCGGCCGCATTCTGCATGACTTCGGGCTCTGTGCTTACGGCCACAGTGATGGTAGTGGGCACATCTACGCGGATGTTTTGTTTGGAGATGGCGCCGGTCAGTTTGCAGTCAATCTGCATGGGTTTCATGTTCAGGAAAGAGTATCCCTGAATGATGGGCCATACAAAAGCGGCTCCTCCGTGATACAGTTTAGCCGATTTCTTATCGCCGGTCTTACCATATACTACCAATACCTCGTCGCTCTTGCACTTGCGGTAACGACTTAAAATCCCGACGATGGTCAGGACGATGACAGCTACCAGAATAGCTGCATAAATGAGAATCTGCTCATCCATAAATGATTGCGTTTTTAGGGTTTATTTAATCAATATAATAGATTCCTTCCTTGTAATCCTTCAGTGTGAGGATATCGCCTTCCTGATAGCTTTTACCCTGTATGCTCCGCACGGTAAGTTCTCTTTGTGCACCATTGATGGCGATATAGACCACGTATTCTGTTCCTGCCTGTCCTTGTTCCTGACAGCGGGTATATATTTCGCATTTCCTGCCTATTAATTCTTCTCCCTGTTCGGGCTTATTTTCTTGTTTCAGCTTATAGCAGAGTTTATAAATCCAAGCTAGGACGAAAACAAAAAAGCTGCCGCTTATCACGGCGCCCAGATAATGCAAGACAATGTAGGGAGGCTGGCATAAATACATGAACCAACCGAAACCCATGCAGAAATGAATCAGCCCTTTGAAGGAGAGTACGCTGCTCATGTCTATATCGGCGTTGCCGTCGGCATTGACGTCTATGTCGGTGTCCATATTGCCGAAAAAGATGGATAAGATGAATTGCAGAAGAAAGATTCCCGTACTTACTAATGCAGCGAAAAAATATACGTTAGCTTCCATTTGAGTGATATATTTTGTGTTTATCTGTTTTTTCAATTCACAAAATAAAGCAATTAATCCGGAAAAGCAAGAAGATAAGGGAATAAATGTAGCTGCATGTATAGCTTTCGACGTTTTTATCCGTCCGGCGGAAAGTTTTCCCTAACTATTGGCATGTCTTTGAAAAGTTACGGGCAATCATTCGTGCGAACTATGCCCGTAACTTTTATAGGTTGTTCTACCTTGTATGTCCTGTTATAGGGAAACCAATGCCAGCGCCTTGTTCTCGGCAGCTTCCATAATCTCCCGTTCACCGGGCCCTTTGTCGTTGATGCCGCACAAGTGCAGGATACCATGAATAATCACCCGGTGAAGCTCGCGGTCGTAGGGTTGCTCAAACTGTTCCGCATTGGTGCGGACAGTATCCAGACTGATGAATAAATCACCGGAAATGCGATTACCTTCGCAATAGTCGAAAGTGATGATATCCGTGTAATAATCATGTTGCAGATACTGCTGGTTTACTTCCAGTATTTTATCGTCCGAGCAGAAGATATAAGCGATTTCTCCCACTCTTTTTCCATAGCAGGCGGCTACCTCTTTAATCCATTCGGTGGTTTCTTTCTTTTTGATATCGGGCATCTTTACCCCATCGGTTTGATAACTTATCATAGAATAACAAATTAGAAATGACAGGCAAAGATAGGTAAAGTATCTTGTTAGCGGTTCACTTTCGGGATATTTTCTAATAACTTTCTAATCTGGTCTGAGTTGATTATAATCGGTTTCACTTCTCATCGGGAAAAGGGCGTTGTACTTTTGTCACCCAAAAACAGAAAACAATGAAACAACGTGCTATTCTTTTCTTTTTTATAGGCATAATGACAGGAATACTGCAGGCACAGACCTTGACTCTGAAAGATGCCGGACAGCTTTTTCTGAAGCAGAACCTGTCTCTTATTGCAGCCCGGTATGATATGGACATTGCTCAGGCACAGGTATTGCAGGCCAGACTTTTTGAGAATCCCGTTATCTCGTTAGAGCAAAATGTGTACAATAGGCTGAATGGAAAATACTTTGACATGGGAAAGGACGGGGAGTCAGGAGTGGAGATAGAGCAGGTTATCAGTATTGCCGGGCAGCGTAGTAACCGTATCCGTCTGGAAAAAGTGAACAAGGAAATGGCCGGATATCAGTTTCAGGAAATCATGCGCACCTTGCATAGTGAGCTGAACGAACGATTTGTCGAGACTTATTTTCTGACTAGAAATATGGCTGTTTATGAAAAAGAAATAACTTCGTTGGAGCGCCTTCTGGCTGAGATGAAACTTCAACAACAGAAAGGAAACATTTCACTGATGGAAGCCTCGCGTCTGGAGGCCATGTTGCTTTCATTGAAGAAGGAAAGGAATGAGCAGGAGAATCAGCTGGTTGCCGCCCGGGGAGAATTGAACCTTCTTCTGAGCCTTCCTGCTGATGCGCGTCCTGAACTGCTACTGGATGAAAGTATGTTGAAACAGCTGGACTTGTCACAACTCTCTTATGCGGACTTGATGGCACGTATGACTGGACGTCCCGATTTAAAACTGGCCCGTACCTATATCCGTGCTTCGCAGGCGAACCTTAAACTTCAGAAGTCGCTGGCTTTTCCCGAAGTATCCTTTAAAGGGACTTATGACCGTGCCGGTAATTTTATCAATAATTACTTTGCTGTGGGGATCAGTTTCTCTGTTCCTATATTTAACCGTAATCAGGGTAATATAAAGTCGGCCCGCATCGAAATCATGAAAGCGGATAAGGAAAAGGAGTATGCCATGGGAAAAGCGGAGATGGAGCTTTTTACCGCTTATTCGCAGCTGGAGAAGGCGATGAATCTTTATCAGTCGGTGGATAGTGATTTGGAGCAGAACTTTGAGAAACTGATAGCGGGAGTGAATGAAACGTTCCGGAAACGTAGTATCAGTCTGTTGGAATTTATAGACTATTATGAGAGTTATAAAGAAACTTGTATACAGTTATATGACACACGTAAGGACTTGCTTCTGGCTATGGAGAATTTGAACCGAGTTATCGGACAAAATGTATTTAATTATTAATAACTAACTTATCAATCAGAGAACAACAATGAATCAGAATATCTTTTTACTGGGCTTATTTTTTCCTCTTCTTTGTAACTGTTCGGCACCGGCTGAACAAACAGACACGACCAATGGGGGGATCTTCCTGACAGACAGTTTGAAACAAGTAGTGGCCATTGATACTGTAAGTATACAGGAGGTCACGATGGAACTTACCCTGAACGGTCGTGTTACTTTCAACCAAGAACAGGTGGCACGGGTGTATCCCATATTCGGGGGGACGGTGACGGAAGTCCATGCGGAAACGGGAGATTATGTGCAAAAAGGTGAGGTTCTGGCCGTAATCCGTAGCGGGGAAGTGGCCGACTATGAGAAACAGCAGAAAGATGCTGCCCAACAAGTGCTTACCGCCCGGCGTGCCATGGATGCGACTCAGGACATGTATGTTTCGGGCATAGCTTCGGAGCGCGATATGCTCCAGGCAAAGCAAGAACTGGCCGCAGCCGAGGCGGAGGATAAAAGGGTGAAGGAAGTTTTCTCCATTTATCATCTGTTGGGTAATTCCATTTATCAAGTGAAGTCTCCGGTAGCGGGATTTATTGTCAATAAAAACATCAGCAAAGATATGCAGATACGTTCAGACCAGAGTGAGGAATTATTTACTGTATCGGGGTTGGAGAATGTCTGGGTGATGGCCGATGTCTATGAGGGAGATATCAGCAAGGTAAAAGAGGGGGCAACCGTTCGTATCACCACTTTGGCCTATAAGGATATGGAGTTTACGGGAACGATCGATAAGGTCTATCATATGCTAGACCGAGAAAGTAAGACCATGAGCGTAAGAGTCAAATTAAGGAACGAGAAGTATATGCTTAAACCCGGAATGTTTACGAACGTATATGTACAGAGCGCGGTAAAAGGAGAAAGTATGCCTTGCGTAAACGCCCATGCCGTTATTTTCGAGGATGGCAAAGAATACGTTGTCTATGTCTCGAAGGAGGGATATTTGCAAATGCGTGAGATCTCGGTGTATAAGCAAACCGAGAAGTTCTGTTACCTGCGATCCGGCTTGAAGGATGGGGATCGGATCGTAGATTGGAACGCTCTCTTGGTGTATAACGAATTAAAGTAACCGGACGATATGCACACATTCATAGATAATATCATAACGTTCTCCCTCCGGAACAAATTCTTTATCTTCTTCTGTACCACGATCGCCGTAATCGCCGGTATCACCAGCTTTATCCATACGCCGATCGATGCGTTTCCGGATGTGACGAATACGAAGGTGACGATTATCACCCAATGGCCGGGCAGGAGCGCCGAGGAGATCGAGAAGATGAGCTGGCTGGGCATCTCCGGCATCGCCAACGTGCTGTGCTGCATCAAGATGGCCAAGTACTATGAACTCACCGAGAACGACGTGGTGGCCACCGTCCTCACCGACTCCGCCGTGATGTACGGCAGCCGCATCGAGGAGCTGAACCAGCAGCACGGCGCCTACAATGCCCACGAGGCCGCTCTGGATCACGCCGTGCATATGCTGGGTCTCAAGACCGACAGTATGCTGGAGCTGACCTACACCGAGCGCAAGCGTGTCCACAACCTGAAGTACTACACTTGGGTGGAGCAGCAGGGTATGGACGTGGAGGACCTGAACGCCCAGTGGTACGACACCAAGAACACTTGGGATGCCGTTCACGCTCAGGCCAAGGAGCTGGATCAGCTGATCTGCGAGTTCAACGAGGCCACCGGCCTGCTGAAGGCTCTGTAAGCGCGAATCACCCCACAAGACGCCGCAGGGGCGGGACCTCCGTCCCGCCCTTGCGTTTTTATTCCTCTTGGGATAGAATGATCTCCTCAGCCTCCTGCATCCCGGCGATCAGAAGCGCTCTGGCCTCCTGATAGCGCTGTTGGTCGATGGCGTCGATGGCATCTGCGGTCCGGGCGCACAGAACAGTGTAGTATGCGGGGAAGTTCTGGCTGTTCTCCAAGCGTTCCACCTCCTTTGGGCCGAGGATCCAAGTCCCCCGGCGTGTTGTTTTCGACCATTTTATCGCACGGTATTACAAAATGCAACACATTATGCAATGCTTAATGTACCATTTATTGAAGCACAAAATGTAGGTACAATTTGTCATGTAAAAAAGTGACAAGGAGTGCCTATCATGCGTAAATTCAAGATCCCCAGTCCACCCAGTTCTACCACGAAATCCATCCGCTTTCCCAACACTGTCATCAGGGAGGTGGAGGAGGCCATTCAGGGAACGGACTGCACCTTCAACGCCTTTGTGGTGGAGGCAGTGCGGGTGGCACTGGAGAATTTACGGGAAGAAGACTGAATCTTATAGAACGAGGTGTCACCATGAAAAACGTGAAATACGGAAAGTGCGTCCGCTGCGGCAAAACCTATGAAGCCACTCCGGATCTGACCAACTGCCAGTGCGGCGGTATTCTGGACATCGTCTACGACTACGACTACATCAAGTCCGTCCTCACCAAGGAGAAGCTGTCCCGGCGGGAGAACCGCTCCATGTGGCGCTACCGGGAGCTGCTGCCGGTGGAAGAGGACACCCCGGATACGCCCCTGCGGGTGGGCTGGAGCCCTC
>OGWT01001152.1_pt1 | contig 20640 bp, 10 predicted proteins | sample 1576101 | NCBI WGS metagenome assembly OGWT01 (sample SAMEA3541481, study PRJEB24748) | human gut metagenome | biome: human gut; feature: human-associated habitat; material: faeces | place: China | collected 2012 | reverse complement strand
ATAACTGCGCCCGTAAGTTGCCGGCGCATTGAAAGCACAGCAGTGGCCGCCGCTGGCATCGTTCGCATTTTGCGCCACGCAGACCACCATCTCTTCGCAGCCGCCGTCCGGACGTTCGACAAACTTATGCTGCGGATAGGTTTCGAGCCAACCCCACTGGTCGGGACGCCCGGGGCCGTCCACGATGTCGGGTTGACCGGGACGGAACGTGAAAAAATCGCGGATCGTCCGGTCTTCGGGCGAATCGGTCAGGTTGTCCGGATAAGCCATGATACAGGGCTTGCCTTTCCACACGAACCACAGGTTTTCGTAACGCCCCGGTTTGTAAACGTCTTTGTAGAGTTGGCGCAGCGATACCAGCGAGTGCGGAGCCGGGCCGAACGGCAGCATGAAAGCGATCTTCGGCACGTTTACGCCGTCCTTTTGCGCCTGATCCCAGGTCTTCATTAACGCTTCGTACGAATCCTCCCAGGTAAGACTGCCGTTCGTGCAATCGAAGAATACGGCGTCCACGCCTGCGTCGGCCAGCATTTCGGCGTGTTTGCGCAATACCCAGGGGTCGGTCGTTTTGTAGTAACCCAGCAACGGCTGTTCCCAGAAGAAAAAGCCCGGACGTTTGTCGCCCCACGCCGGATGGTTGTAATCCTTCATCGCTTCGGGGTATTTGCGGACGATTTCGGAGATATTCTTCACCTGATAGGTGGTGTCGTCATTGCCTTGATGCCATGTCCAGTAGAACATGGCGATGAACTTGTCCTTTTTCTTGTCGCCGGCATCCTTGTATTCGCTGACTTTGCGTCCGAGCGCGTCGGTCGCCGCCCACGAGTCGCTGTTGACGGTTTGCGCCGGCGCGCCGGCCGCCCATAGGCAGCATATTCCGAGAAGAAGTCCGAGGCAAGTTAGGTTTTTCATGGTTTGTTGGATTTTATTAGGGTTAGATTTTGAATGGGTTATTTCGTGGTATAAACATAGTTGAACCGTCCTCCGGGCGCGGTGTCTCCGTTGACGTAGAAGTCCATGATGTTGCCGTTTTCCTGCATGTTGTCGTTCCATTTGAATTCGATATCGACGTCGTCGCCCGTGAGGTTCATCAGTTGCTTTGCGATAGCCAGTTCGAGCTTGTTGCCGTTGACGGCGAACTTGCTCTCGCCGACGGCTTCCCATTCCCATCGTCCGCCGACGTTCTTTTCGATCACGGCTTTTTTTCCGTGCGGACTGGTGCGATTGACGATCAGGTCGTATCCGTTCCATCCGGTCGCTTTGTCGCGGTCGACGTCGATCAGCAGCATCATCCAGTTGCGGTCGGTCGCCGGGGTCAGTTTGTCGGCGGTTTCGACGTAGAAGTAGACGTTGTCGGCGTCGCGTGCCACTTTCGCTCCGACGATGTCGTTGCGGCCGGTATTGTTGGTGTAGTACTGGTCATACCGTCCGCGGTGGTCGCGGTGCATGGTGTTGCCTTTGTACGATGCGAAGTAGGGAGCCACGTCGTCCCATCCGTCGGCCCGGCCGATCCGGATCGTTTTTGGGGCGGAAGCTTTTTCCTGCCTGTACATTCCTTTGAATTTTCGGACGTTGTCGACCAGTTGCAGGTAATATACGTCTCCTTTGTCGCCCCATCCGGCGTTCGGCTCGATATCGCGGCTGCAATTCCAGTCGTACTGATCGGGGAATCCCATATAATAAGGCCTGTGGGGCGGCCAATCGGCGACCCGGCCGGCGATGTATTCGTTCCATCCGGTGACGAACACCAGTTCCGGGTCGAGCTCAAGCGCGCGGTTCCACTGCTCCTGGAAATTCCATCCGTACAGATAGCCGTCCACGCGCGGGTCGAATCCTTTCAGCATACTGAAATTCCGCCCGAAAGTTTCCGGCTCGTTGAAAGAGCAAAAACGGCCTCCGCTGGCGAAACAGGCGTTTTGGGCCACTCCGACGGGCACTTCTTCGTAACCTCCTTCCGGTAGCGGCGCATATCCGTTCTGCGGGTAGAGCTCCAGCCATCCCCAGTTATCTTTTCGCTGCGGGCCGTTCACATAGTCGGGCTGTCCGGGACGGAAGGTGAAGAAATCGGCGATTTCACGGTCTTCAGGCGTATCGCCGAGGTCTTCCGGCCGTGCCATGATGCACGGCTTTCCTTTCCAGACGAACCACAGTTCCCGGTGCCGTCCCGGTTTATAGATGTCTTCGTAGAGCATGTGCAACTGCGGGCCGCCGTATTCCGGCGAACCGAACGGCAGCATGAATGCGATCTTCGGGGCTTTGACGCCGTCTTTTAGCGCTTCGGACCATACCTCCATCAGTACGTCGTAGGATTCTTTCCAGGTCAGTGTCAGGTTCGTACAGTCGAAAAAAACGACGTCGATCCCTGCGTCGGCCAGCATCTCGGCGTGTTTACGCAACACCCACGGGTCGGTCGTTTTATAGTATCCGAAAAGGGGTTGCTCCCAGTAGTACCGGCCCGGATTATTCCAGGCCGGATCGTCGAACGAGCGGATCGCTTCCGGGTGTTCGCGGAGTATCTCGGTCGTGTTGTTGACCTGGCTGCCCGGGGGCATGTCGTAGATGTGCCACGTCCAGTAGAACATGGCGACGAACTTATCTTTTTTGCGTTCCCCGGTTTCCCCGTATTCCCGAACTTTGCGTCCGAGCGCATCGGTCGCCGCCCAGAAATCGCTGTTTACGGATTGGGCCGCCGTGTTGCCGGCAAGTGCGAGACAGATTCCCGCGCATAGCGTGACACAAAGCAGATAGGTTTTCATAATCAGTCGTTTGGACACCCGATCGGTTTGGTTTTTGTTGCAAACACAACATTTTCTGCTTGAAAACGGTCTACGTTTGCAGGCAAAAATCGTCCTGTTACGTATATTTTGAGCTACAAATACCTCAATAAAGACAAAGTAAACAAATTTTTCAGACTTTCCCGGCGGTTTATGCGTTTTATTTGCAAATTATTTCGCATGGGATCGTTTGTGCTCTTCCTTCCATTTCTCTTTGTAGTCTTTCGGACTCACTCCGAAATATTTTTTGAATGCGGTCGAGAAATGGGACTGTGTGCCGAATCCGGTCTGGTCGGAAATTTCGGCGATGCTCAGATTTCCTTCGAGGATCAGTTTGGCCGCTTTTTTCATTTTGAAATTCCGTACGTAATCGTTCGGAGCCAGGCCGGTTAGGCTTTTCATTTTGCGGTAAAAACTGGTTCGGCTGAAACCCAATTCGACGGCGATCACGTTGATGTTGATATCCGGATTTTCGATGCTTTTGTCGATAAACGAATGCAATTTTTCCATGAAACGTTGGTCGATCTCCGGCAGGTTTCCCGGTATCCGGTCGTTGTCCCCGAAAGGTTCCTCCTGCTCGGCGTGCAGACCTTTGTCGCTGAAATAGGCTTTCAGCCGGTCCCTGTTGTTCGTTTGGCTGTGGATGACCGAAATCAGGTGGTCGGCGCGGAACGGTTTGTTAATATAGGCGTCGGCGCCGCAGTTGTATCCTTCGATCCGCTCTTCGATCCGGTTCTTGGCCGTCAGCAGGATGAAAATGGTATGGCTGAGTTGCGGATCGTTTTTAATGGTTTTACACAGGGCGATCCCGTCCATTTCGGGCATCCGGATGTCGCTGATGATCATTTCCGGCATCTGTTCCCTGGCCATCTGGACGCCTTCCGTTCCGTTATAGGCGTGCAGTAGATCGTATTCGATGTGCAGAATTTCGTGCAGCAGCGTGTGAATCTGCGGGTCGTCCTCCACGATCAGTATCGTGCGTCCTTTGGGGGGCGAGGGCGTTTGAACGACGGGCGTGTCGAAATCCGCTCCGTCGGATTTTGTATTTTCAGGAAGGTTTCCGGGCGTCTGCTGTTCGAAAATTTCGTCGGCCGGGAACGCCTCTCTACCGATTGGGATCACGAAACTCATAATCAGACCTTCCGTTTCGGAGAAGACGGCTTTTATCGATCCTTTCTGTCGGCAGACGAGCATTTTGGTGTAGTGGAGGCCGATGCCGCTTCCCGGAATCTCCTCCGTACTTTCCGTATTTTCCAACCGCCTGAACCGGTCGAAGATGTGTTCCAATTGCTGCGGATCGATTGTTTTGCAGGAGTTCACGACTCGAAACTCCAGACATTCGGAACCGGGGGCGTCAAATTCGGGATACCGGTCGACCGCAGTGTTCCGGTCGATTTTCCGAAAGTCGATCGAAATACGACCTTGCCGGGGAGTGTATTTTACCGCGTTCGAAACGAGGTTGGTCAGTATTTTTTCGAGCACGTCTTCGTCCGTGTAGATTTGCAGGGAGTCTTCCGTCAGGTGCAGCGAATAATCGATCTCTTTGGTATGGGCGCTGAAACGGAACGAGCCGGCCACATTCCGGATGAGCGGCACGATATCCGTTTGCATGACGTGCAACGGGATCGTTTCGTTACCCATCCGGCTGAAATCCAGCAATTGGTTGACCAGTCGCAGCAGCCGGTTGGAGTTGTAGGACAGAGTCGTTATCAGTTTATGCTCGTTGTCTTCGTTCAGCGCGCCATGCGCCAGCAGTTCGATGTTTCCGTTGATCAGGGTCAGCGGAGTCCGTAATTCGTGGGAGATGTTTCCGTAAAAGTCGATTTTCTGCTGGTTGATCTCCTGTTCGTGGAGTCGCTGTTTTTCGGAGAGGGCGAGCGCTTTTTTATTGTATTTCGTCCTGAAATACAGCTTGGTGACCGTAATAATGAAGGCCAGAACCAGCAGGATATACAGGGCGTAGGCCCAGCCCGTCAGCCATGGGGAAGCTTTTATCCGGATATCGATCCCGGTTTCCGGACTCCATTCCCCGTCCCCGTTCTGCACTTTGAGTTTGAACCGGTACTCTCCCGGCGGAACGTTCGCATAAGAGGCCCGCTTGTTGTTTCCCGCCTCTACCCAGTCTTTATCGAGACCGTCCAGTTTATACGCATAACGAAGTTTGTCCGAGTAATTGTAGTCGATGCCTGCGTAGTCGATACTGAATGAATTTTGCCAGTGGTTCAACGTGATCTTCCGCTCGTAAGCGATGCTTTTGCCGATCGGAGCGTGCTTGCCGCCCGGAGTGACGCTCCGGTTCTGAATCTTAATGTCTTCCAATACGACGGATGGATGGTATCCGTTTTGCTTGACGTCGTTCGGATTGAAACAGTCGGTTCCCAAATTTCCACCGATGTAGATCAGCCCGTCGGATGCGGTCAGCATCGCTCGTTCGAAAAACTGGGTGTTGTTCAGTCCGTCGGTTTCGTTGAAATTACGGAACCGTTTCGTTTTGGGATCGAACCGTGACAGCCCGTTGGAGGTGGCGAGCCAGATACGTCCGTTTCCGTCTTCGGTCAGGGCCAGGATGTCGTTGCTCGGAAGTCCCTCCGTGTAGGTGTACTTTGTGATTTTCCGTGTTTTCGGATCGTATTCGAGCAGCCCTTTGTTGTAGCTTCCGATCCATAGGGAGCCGTTTTCGGATCGGCGGATATCGGTACATGCGTTCAACGCGTGCATGTTGGCGAACTGACCCTCCGGGATCAACGGTTCCGGTTCGAAATCGCGGTGATCGATCGTGAAAACATTTTGCCCGTAGGCGGCGTAAACGATCTGATCGGCTTTATAGGGCTGGATCGTGGTGACCGTCACATTTTTTACGACCTGCGAAGGCTCGGCCGTCACATTTTGACCGAAAAAATAAAGTCCGGAGAATCCCCCCGCCCAGATATTGCCCGACAGATCCTGTCCGATCGCCGTGATCGGCCCGAAATTTTGCAGCGTCGTAATTTCCGAAAATCCGGACGCGTTGAGCTGTCCCACGATCAGGTTACGTCCCGTACTGATCCATATCCTGTTTTGAGAGTCGCAAAACAGGGCCCGTATCGAGTTGTTGCGGATTGAAGCCAATGCAGGATGGTTGTTCTTTGTGAGATTTTTTACGGAACCGTTTTTCGAATAGCAATAGAGTCCGTCGTATTTGGAGCCGAACCAGATCCGGCCGAACCTTTTGTCTTCGCAAACGACGGTTACCGATTTCCCGTTCAGTGTGACCGAAGATATTTCCGGATGGTTGAACGTATTTTCCGCGGCGTTGACTTTGACGATGCCCTGTTCGAAAGTCCCGAGCCATAGATTTCCCTGCTTGTCTTTCAATGCACAGGTGATGTCGTTGTTTTGATCGTTTTTTTCGCTTTTTACCGGGATGACGGCTATTTCGCCTGTGCTGATGCAATATTTATATGCATAATGTGTTGAGGTGATGAGGTAATTATTCTTGTCTATCAGTTTAATGCTGTTTATTTTTGCGGCAGATAGCTCCGGGTGTTTCCGTATGGATGGCGGAACGGAGGTCAGTTTCCTTCCTTTGATACTGTAAGCGAGTATTCCCTGGTCGGTTCCTATCCATATCTGTGAATCGCCGAATTTGGACAGGCAGTTGATTTCGATATAATCCGGGAGCGTGTACAATTCTGCCGTCTGGTCGTCGATGTTGTATCTGCCGAGCGCCGATCCGGTAGAGTATCCGATCCATAGATTCTGTAAGTCGTCTATAAACAGGGTATGCGCCCGTTGGGAAGCCCGGTTGCCGAACGGGAGGGGCATCGGAGACAAAATGTCCGTCGTGCGGTTCATTTTGAGAATTCCGTTGCTGTAAGTCGCGATCCATAAATTACCGGTGGAATCTTCGGCGAGATCGGTTACGAAGTATTCGTCTTGTCCGTTACTGATGGTATAGGGTGTTATTTTGTCGATGGTTAGATCGTATTTACTTAATCCCCTGGATGTCGCTATCCATAGATTTCCCGTTTTGTCCAAATGCAACCTGTTGATCCGGCTGGATTGGATAGACGTTTCGGGAGCCGATTCGTCCCGGAATAATTGCGCGTATTCATAGCCGTTGTACCGGTCTACACCGCGGGCCGTCGCAATCCAGAGATACCCCAAGGAATCCTGACAGATATCCCGTATCTGAAGGTTTGAGATCCGGGGTGAAAAATGAAAATTTTGTTGGGCTTTTACATCCGTTTTTGACGTTATAAAAGCAAAAACGGACGTAAATAATAAAATGTATCTGCAATTCATCGTTGAAGGTTTCGGCAATTTCATATTCTTGATAGCACAAAAATAATCATTCTTTGATAATTTTTTCGTTTTTGTTTCAAAAAACATTTTATCCTTTTATATATTATTGTTAATAAGAGTTTTATGGATTATGCTTTTGACCAGAATTTAAATGAATATAGCCCGCATGGGTACAAGAATGAACAGTTTTTGAAAAAAATTGAAACAAATGAGTCTATTATTAGCTAATATTTGTAGAATTTCGTGCTATCGGAATTTTCTATAAAAATACGCGGGGAAAATTTGGTAAAACAAGAAAATTAAACCTAAATTTTTATCTATGAACAAAACATTACTTTACTTCAAGACATGGATGAAGGCAACAGGACGCAATCTGGTCAGTGCGAAGGTGCTGAGCCTGGTTGTTTTGTTGTCGGCAGTTCCATACGCGGCTTTCTCTGGCAATGGGAGCCTATCTGAAGTTTCGGAGTCTATGCAGGCTGGAACTCAGACTGTTTCAGGTACCGTTCAGGATCAGGATGGCACTCCCCTGATCGGTGTGACGGTTACTTCGAGTCCGTCGAACGGCGTGGTGACCGACGTGAACGGTAAGTTTACGATCAAAGTTCCCTCGGGAGCCGAGTTGACATTCAGCTATCTGGGCTATAAGACAGTGAAAGTGAAAGTTGGCGCTCGTACCACGATCAACGTGAAGATGGAAAGCGATTCTCAGCAGCTCGAAGAGCAAGTCGTGGTCGGTTACGGGACTCAGAAGAAAGTTTCCGTGGTTGCCTCCATATCGTCGGTTAACAGCAAGGAACTTCGTCAGAGTTCTTCGCCGAACTTGGCCAACGCGTTGGCCGGACGTCTGGCCGGTCTGACCTCGTTGCAGTCCGGCGGTTCTCAGCCGGGTTTCGACGATGCCGACCTGTATCTGCGTGGGGCTTCCACTACGAACGGTACGAGACCGCTGATCCTGATTGACGGTGTGCCTCGTGACAATATCCGTACGTTGGATGCAAACGAGGTCGCTACGGTTTCTGTGCTGAAGGACGCCGCGGCTACCGCCGTATACGGTGTGCGTGGTGCGAACGGTGTGATCCTGATCACGACCAAGCGTGGCGAAGTAGGACAGACTAAGTTGGATATCTCTTTCGACCAGAGTTTCCAGGCGTTCACGCGCGAGCCGGAAAGGGTTGATTCGTGGGAATTTATGACTTTGCGTAACGAAGCGAACCGGAACGACGGTATGAACGAAGAATATTCCGGAAAGATGATTTCCCGTTCGTTGAATCCGTTGATGGGGCTGGATCCGAATGATCCGGATTATGCATTGAAAGCGGCCAGAAGGCATTATATGTATCCTAACCACGACTGGTATCGTGAAATTTTCAAAAAATGGTCGCCTCAGAGTCGTGTGAACATCAATATCAGCGGCGGTACCGAAAAGCTGCAATATTTTGTAAATGCCAGCTATTTGCATCAGGGTGGTAACTTGCATACGGAACCGAAAAGCAAGCTCGGCTACGATCCTCAGGCAAGGATGACCCGTTACAGCTTCCGTTCGAACTTGGACTATAACATCACGAAGAACTTCAAGGCTTTCCTGAATTTGGGTAGCTACATTGAAAAAGTGGGCATGCCCGGTACTACGACTTACGGCGGAGACAATAAATGGATGGTCCGTGACCTTATCCACTGTACGGTAGGTATGAAGCCGATGACCGTAGGTCCTACCACTCCCGATGCGTCTCTGGGCTACGATGTAATTCCGGATAAAGTGATCCGTCCGGTCGAAACCGACCGTTCGCCTTTCGAATCCGTAAACCGTAAAGGTTACCGGGATGAAACCAGAACGAACCTGAATGCGTCTATCGGAGGCGAGTGGAATATGACCTTTATCACCAAAGGTTTGTCTTTGAAAGGTATGGCTTCGTTCGATGCCGTAGCCAATACGATTCTGGGCGGCGACATTACGGAAATGTCTTTCGCAACTTCGGTTGATGAAGATAACGACCAGATCTATTTTGCGGCCGACCGCGAATTGAACGGTACGTTGAGCCTGAGCAAGAGCGGTTATACCAATTATACGGTCAACCTGCAGGGATCGTTGAATTATAGCAGAACTTTTGGCAAGCACGACGTAGGCGCCATGATTCTGGTACAGCGCGATTTTTGGGAAACCAACGGCGCTCCGCTTAACATGCCTTATAATATGATGGGTATGGCTGCCCGCGTTACTTACGGCTTCGATAACCGTTATCTGTTAGACGCCAATATGGGTTACAACGGTTCCGAGCAGTTCTCTCCGAAAAACCGGTTCGGTTTCTTCCCCTCTTTCGCAGTGGGTTGGGTTGTTTCCAATGAAAACTTCCTGAAAGGCAATAAAGTCATCACCAATTTGAAGTTGAGAGCTTCTTATGGTAAAGTAGGTAGCGATAAGATCGGAAACAACCGTTTCCTTTATTTGAGCAATCATACTTATTCTTCAAGTGGCGGCGTTGCCGTCGGCGGTTACGGTACGATCTATGAGAATCGTCCGGGTAACTACAACCTGCAGTGGGAGGTTTCCAAGAAACAGAACTACGGTATCGATCTCCAGTTGTGGAGCGATTGGTCGATTACTTTCGACTACTTTATCGAACAGCGTTCGAAGATCCTGAAGACCCAGGGAATGGCTCCGCAGTTTGCGGGTGTGCCCCAGTGGCCTTACTTGAACCTCGGCGTGGTGGATAACTCGGGTTATGAACTCGAAATTAACTACAACAAATCTTTCAACAAGGATCTGTTCCTCTCTGTAAAGGGTAATTTCAGTTATAACCACAATAAAGTGAAATTCTGGGATGAAGTGCCTTATGCGGACGGTTATTATTACCAGTATCGTACGACCGGACAGTCGCTCAATCAGACTTTCGGTTACAAGATCGACTGGAGCAACGGCAACGGGTATTTCAATACTCAGGAAGAATTGGACAAGTATACGGAAGGATATGTAGACGAGAACGGCGTCGAACACAAGGGTATTACTTACAACCTTTCTACGGCTCCCCAGTTGGGCGATTTCAAGTACATCGACCAGAACGGGGACGGAATTATCGACGAGAAAGACCGGGTGCCCATCGGTTACACGAATGTGCCGCGCGTATCTTACGGTCTCAACGTTTCTCTTAATTACAAATGGTTCGACTTTACGGTCTTCCTTCAGGGGGTAGGTAAATATTCGAGCTATTACAACGGTCAGGGTGTGAACGAGAACATCTATCAGGGTACTTTCTTCAAGTATCACAAAACCGCTTGGACCGCCGAACGTTATGCTGCCGGGCAGAAGATCACTTATCCGAGATTGTCTACCGGAGAAACCTGCTCGAAGATCCAAAATGATTTCTTCGTAATGGACCGTGCTTTTATCCGTCTTAAAGCAATCGAATTGGGTTATACTTTGCCGTCGAATGCTCTGCGTGCAATCGGTATTAATAAATTGAGAGTGTATTTCCGCGGTGATAACCTGGTTACGTGGGATCGTCTGAGAACAAGTACGACAGACCCCGAACAAACGGACCAGATCGGTTATCCTATCGTGAAGACGTTCAACTTTGGATTTAACGTAACATTCTAAGCTACTAAAATTCTCATTATGAAAGTGAAATATATATTTTTATCAGCTATAGCGTCGGTCGTTGCATTGAGTTCGTGCTCGGACGCTTTGGATATGGCTCCGGCTGGTTACATCGACATGTCCACGATATGGAAGGATAACGATAGAGTCGGGGCTTACCTGAATGCTATTTACAGTGGAAGTTATGTTACAGACAAAGGAATCGGACAGTGGTATTTTACTACCAATACTCCGGTTGCCATGTCGGATGATGCGTGGGATGCGGACGCAGAAGTAGAAACGGGATTATATTCGGCTCAGGCTTATAATGGAGTGGCTTCGGCCAGCAACCATCCGTTGTTAAGAAGCGGTAATATCAGTTGGGGCAATCTGTATGAAGGCGTGCGTAAATGCAATATCTTTTTGACTCATATCGATTCGGCAACGGTTACCGAAGAGAAGAACCGCGCCCGTTGGAAAGCCGAGGCTTATTTGTTGCGGGCTTATTTCTATGCGGAATTGATTCGTTATTTCGGTTCGATGGCTCCGCTTATAAAGACTGCCACTGCTTATACGGATGATTTTGAACAATATGCGATTAAATCTACTTACCGTGAGTTGGTCGAGTCTATCATTGCCGATTGCGATTCGGCGCTGGCGGAACCGGCAGTTCCTTGGAGAATTACTACCGGCGGAGAATCGAACCGGGTAACGAAAGCGTTGGCTTGCGCTCTTAAGTCCCGTTATTCGCTTTATGCCGCCAGCCCGCTGAACGCGACGAATGCGCTGGATGCGATGACTTGGGAAGAGGCCTATCAGATCAATAAGGAAGCGTTGGCTAGTTTGCGTGAGAACAGCTATGAACTTTATAAAACGTGCAAGAATCCGTCCGAATACGATGTATTCGCTACCAAAGGGCAGGTGAAATGGAAAAAAGGTTCCGACGCTGCGGCGGCAATGCATGAATATTTCTGTTCAACATTGAGTTATGATGCGAATCCGAACGATAAGGAGACGATTTGGCAAGATCGTGGCGCCCGCGGTGATATGTGGTTTATCAACGGAATCGGTTTCCAGGGATATTATAAGTGCGGATTGACGCCGACGCAGGAACTGGTCGATCAGTATGAAAATGTAAAATACAACAGCAGTACTGCCTTGGAAAGTTATCCGGTTGTCGATTTGGCGTTGCCTTACCGGGATAATACGCATTTGAAACCGAATTTTAATCCTGAAAATACGATTTTCGATCAGGTTTCGAATCCTTATGGGGACAGGGATCCGCGTTTCTACGTAACGGTCGTTTACAATGAGTGTGTTCGTACCGCCTTCTGGAAAAACGAAGAGATCGACGGTCGTTCGGGAGTTCATTATGTCGGAAATGCCATCCGTTCCAAAACGATCTGGACGAATAAGGAAGACGATTACACCGGTATCCATAGCAGTCGTCGTCAGAGAACGCGTACCGGTTACTATCTCAATAAATACTTGAAGCCGTCCGAAGGAGAGAACGCAGGCGGTAGTGTAAAGTATAAAATTTTCCGTTTGGCCGAAATTATTCTGAATACTGCCGAATGCGCTATTAATGCCGGTCATATCCAGGAAGGCATGACGTTGGTCAATGAGATCAGAGACCGCGCGGGAATGCCGGCTTGGCCGACGAGTCTTACGCAGGACGAAGCTCTGTTGTATCTGAAACATGAACGCCGTGTCGAAATGGCGATGGAGGATACCCGTTTGGACGATATGCGTCGTTGGCAGAGGCCCGACGGAGATATGTTGGATTATCAGTGGCCGACGGCTATGGAGATTTCATGGTTGGGCGATGATAAGGAAGGTAAGCCGATGTATACTTACACTCGTAAGCATATTCGGAACTCTCCCCGCCGTTGTTATTCCAATAAGTGGTTGTGGGTGCCCATTCCGTTGAGCGATCAGAATCGGTTGGAAACTTTGACCGGACATGCATGGCAAAATCCCGGATGGTAGTATTTACGGGTTGTGTAAACGATTAAATGATAAATAATATGAGACATAAAGTAAATATTAAAATAGCGCTGTTGCTCACATGCATGTTTTTGAGTGCATTCGGGGCTAAAGTCAGTGCGCAGTCGTCAACCGTCTATACCATCAAGGGTGTCGTAACGGACGAGTTTGGCAAGCCGCTGTCCGGAGTGGTCGTTAATTCCGAGACGGGAAAGAACGGAACTTCGACAGATATTGAAGGCTCCTATATGCTGACAGTGGACGATGGGAGTAAGGATATCGTTTTTTCTTATCTCGGTTATAAAGATAAAAAGGTGGCCATCGCAGAGAAGGAAACAATCGATGCGAAATTGGAACCCGACGCTTTGAAAAGCGATGAGATCATAGACATGGGTTTCGTTCAGCAACGGCGGGGAGCAATCTCCGGAGCTGTTAGCTCTGTGAAAGGAACTCCGATGGAAGCCGCTCCCGTTTCGAGTTTCGGTGCTGCTATGAACGGTTTTGTGACCAACTTGATGGTACGGGAAAATAACTTTGTACTTGGTAATGAGACGGTTAATATGTTGATCCGCGGCGCTTCGAATCCGCAGAATGGGTGGCAGGCCCCGTTGATTATGATCGATGGCGTGATGTCTTCTTATAATAGTAACGATGTTTTGCGCTATCTGACTGCAAAAGAGGTCGAATCGATTACTTTGTTGAAAGATGCTTCTACGCAGGCTTTGTACGGGGTTAAGGGAAATGCCGGTGTGATCGTAATTACGACGAAACGAGGTAAGAAGGGGCCGGTTCGGATCGATGTTTCTTATGATCAGTCGGTACAGCAGCCGACGATTTCTCCGAAATTCTTACATTCGTGGGAATATGCTACATTAAAGAACGAAGCTACCTATAACGATAATCCGAGCTTGGGTAAAACGCCTGTTTACTCGTCTCTTGACATCGCCAATTATATCTCCGGAGAAAACAGGGATCTGTATCCGGATAACAACTGGCGCGATATGTTCTATAAGAAATTAACTACCATGTCGCGGGCCAATGTAAACGTTACCGGTGGTTCGGATAAGTTCACTTATTTCACACAGGTGAATTTCATGCACCAGGGAGGTCAGTATAAAGTGACCAATGAACGTTATAAGTCCGGGTTCAATACGAACTGGTTCAATTACCGCACGAACGTAGATATTAAGGTGAACAAATACCTGAGCTCATACCTTCGGTTGAGCGGTACCGTAAGACGTGATCGTACTCCGGGCACGGGTCTCTTTTATAACGTGGATCAGACATTGTTCCAAAATATGTATTATCGTGGAGCGAATGTTTACGGTCCGTTGACGCCTGCCGTATATGACCCGACAGACGGAACGATGTTGGATCCTGGAGGAAAGTTGGTCGTTGAAGAGAAGAATACTTATTCGATTTACGGAGTGTTGAACCGGATGGGTTATAATAAGGCTACTTCCGTGAACATCAATTCCCAGTTCGGATTGGATCTGGATCTGAGTTTCGTGACCAAAGGGTTGAAATTAGGCGGATATATCGCTTACCAGACTTATGGTTACAATTCTCTTACCGCTATTCAGAGCAATGAACTTGTTAAGAGGAAAACGACCGACGATCCGTCCGTACTCGCTTTCGAAACGATCGGTACGACGAAAGATTCCGAACTGAGTTACGGGAAAGGTTATTCTTCTTACTATCATTTGGATTATCGGGCTTATTTGGATTATCAGCGTACTTTTGGAAAACATAATGTACAGGCTACCGCTTTTATTTACTACCAGAACCTGTCTAAGGCGGATATGGGGTCTTCCAATAATGTTTTGCCTTTCAATACGGTGTTGTCCGGCGTCGAGGCTGCCTATGGTTATGACAACCGTTATTTCGTAAAAGTCGATCTGGGTTATTCTGCGACCGAGCAGTTCGCTCCCGATCGCCGTTGGATCGCTACGCCCGCTATTTCCGGCGCGTGGAATCTGGCGAACGAACATTTTATGAAAAATGTGAAATGGCTGAACGAGTTTAAAATCCGTGCTTCTTACGGACGTACTGCCGAGGACGATTTGCAGAACGGACGTCATGGTTACTTGGATGAGAACCAGTTTGGTACTGGCGGTTCGGTTCCCGTGTTGGCTTATTCTACATGGGAAAATAAAAAGGGATATGCTTTGCTTCAGGCACAAACGATGCTCAAACAAAATTACGGTATCGACGTAGGATTGTTCAACGGGTTTACGTTCTCTTTCGACTATTTCAAAGAACGGATGGATAATATGCTGATCCATGCGACCTCGACGATTCCGAGTTATCAGGGTATTCCCATCAACAATTATCCTGCTACGCAAGTCGGTGTTTACGAGAACAAAGGTTATGATCTGTCGGCTAACTACTACAAACGGATCAATGCGGACTGGAGTTTTAACGTAGGCGGTTGGGTTAGCTATGCCCGTAATAAGGTTATTTACAAAGACGAAACCGAACTGGGTGAAAGCTATTCTTACAGACGTAAAGAGGAAGGATTCCCGCTCGGAACTTCTTTCGGATTGATGGTTGATTATAGCAACGGTAATGGTTATTTCAATTCGCAGGAAGAAATCGATCGTTACGAATGTACTTACGGATGGAACATGCCTTCTCCCAGGGTCGGCGATTTGATCTTCAAGGATATAAACGGAGACTATATCATCGATGAGAAAGATCAGGTTCCTTTCGGATACGGTGGCATACCGCAGGTATTCTACGCTTTCAATGGCGGATTCAAATACAAGAATCTGGAGTTTAGCTTCCTTTTCCAGGGCGTAGCCAGAACGGGGGGATTCGAAAGCAGTACATGGCATCTTAACTACGAAGGGATCTATACCCGGTTGCATGAAGGCGCCTGGACGCCTGAAAGGTATGCCGCAGGGAAAGAGATTACGGCTCCGGCTTTGTCCAATAGTCAGACCTCGAGCGATATGCGTAATAATTCCTATAACTGGAACGACCGGGCATTCCTTCGGTTGAAGAATGTGGAGATCGCTTATACATTGCCGTTGAATGTATCGAAGAAGATTTCTGCGGATAAAATTCGGTTCTCGCTTAGCGGACAGAACCTGGTTACCTGGGGCCGCATGAAAAACAAGGATATTGAACCGGAATACGGCGGTTTGTATACCATTCCTGCCTACCGTGTTTATAACGTAGGTGTCAGCGTTCTTTTCTAACCAGTAAAAGTTCTTTTAACGAGTAAAAAAAAATTGTATGAAAAAACATATATATCTTCTTTTTGCAGCATTTGTTGCCGGAGGGCTTTCCTCTTGCAAGGATGCACTCGATCTGCCGGATGACGGACGTATCAGTTACGAGAGTATCTGGTCGGATCGGAACAGAACGATCGGTTATCTGAATACTTGCTATAATTACGTTTCCGGTCCGAATTTTGGAGTGATATCTTATACGGACGATGCGCAGGACGCATATGATTACCTGGCAAATTCTGGAGTTACTTACTGGTACTCTGGTTTGGTCAGTGCTACTCAATGGCCGCTGGGAGGATCTTGGGGCAATGCGTTTGTCGGAATCCGTTATTGCAATGTTTTTATTCAGGCATTGCCGAATGCGACCGCCTATGCTCAGGAGGAGGAAAAGAAAGGCTGGATCGCTCAAGCCAAGGCATTACGCGCTTATTATTATTTGACGCTAATCAGAGATTACGGCGGTGTTCCGTTGATTACGGAGCCATATTCTTATGATCACGATTTTTCTTCCGACAGGCGTGCTAAAGTCTGGGAAATCGTTAAGCAGATTCTGCAGGATACCGATGATGCTCTTGCAGCTCCGGGAGCCGAGGATATGTCTTATACGAGCAAAGGATTCCGTTGGGTATTGGGCTCGAACTATGCCAATATGATGCACCGCGCATTGGCCTATGCTATCCGTTCGGAAGCGATTATGCTGGCTGTAAGTCCGCTTCACAAAAATGAAGAAGGAAATCCTTATACCTGGGAGGATGCCGCTAAAATTACGAAGGAAGCGCTCGACCAATGTCTGGCTCACGATTATTCGTTGTTTACCCGTCTGCCGATCATCGAGACCGATTCGAAGGGCGCTTATGATTATTATTTCTTCACTCCGTACGATTACGACCGTCCGAGTGACAAGGAAACGATTTACGGTGTTGCCGGGATTTCGGTTTGGAATGGTTACGGTCTTCCGACTAATCCCAAACAGTCTTCTGCCGGAATCAGCCCGACACAGGAGTTGATCGACTCTTATGAAACGGCCGATGGACACCCGATTCTTAAGAAAACAGGGGATGGCAAATATTATAAGGATGACTCTCATTTGCAACCGAACTTCAATGAAGCTGCCGGATACGACGATCAGAATCCTTATGAGAACCGCGATCCCCGTTTCTATCAATCCGTTTATTTCAATGGGGCACAGCGCCATTGGGACGATCCGGAAGAACTCGTGAAGATTTATGACAATGCGCCGAAAGACAGTTCCTGCGCAATTGATAAAACGACCATTCGGAATACGAGAACGGGTTATTACATGAGAAAGTACGACAAACATACTTCATCTTATGAAACGCCTGTTATCGGATATATACGGAGATTCCGGTTGGCAGAGCTTTATCTGAACTTCGCAGAATCGGCCAATGAAGCTTATAGCCCGACTCAGCAGGTAGAAGGATATAGCGGACAGCCTGCCATGTCTGCCGTAGAGGCTGTCAATGTAGTTCGTGCGAGAGCCGGTATGCCGGGTGTCAGAGACGAATATACTACGGGCAGAGATGTGTTCAGGGATAGAGTTTGGAATGAACGTCGGGTGGAATTCGCTTTTGAACCGCTTCGTTTCTACGATATTCGGCGTTGGAAAATCCTTGACAAAACCGAAACGGTCGTAACGGGTATGCGGGCGACCAAGAACGATGGCGACGGAACGTTTACTTATAAACGGTTTGTTGTCAGCGAACGCAAGTCGAATGCGGATACTTATCTGCTCTCTCCGTTGCCTATGGACGAAGTGAATAAGATGTATAAGCTTACCGGGACGAACTGGCAGAATCCGGGCTACGAATCTCCCGAATAAGTCGATCGTCTACATGATAAAGAAACGGAAACCGTGATCGGTTTCCGTTTCTTTTATTTTAGACGTTGTTGATTATTTTCGTTATAATCATTATATTTACTCTCTGAATAGAACATAAACAAAAGCATAAAATGGGAATTAAACAGATTTTATTAAGTGTTGTGGCTATGTGCGGTATCGTCGGTGCCGGGGCAAAGCCTGCGACGGAAGTGGTTGCGCACCGCGGGTATTGGAAGGCGGAGGGTTCCGCTCAGAATTCGGTCGCGTCGTTGAAAAAGGCGATTGAGATCGGAGCCAGGGGATCGGAATGCGATGTGTATATTACGACGGACGGAGTCGTCGTCGTGCATCATGATCCGACGATCGACGGGAAGCGGATCGACGAAAGCACATACGCGGCTTTGAAAGATTGCAAATTATCGAACGGAGAAGCAATTCCGACGCTGGACGAGCTTCTTGCGATTGCGCGTAAACAGAAACATACGAAATTGATTATCGAGATCAAGTCGCATAATACCCAGGAGAAGGAGGCGGCGGCAGTCGATGCTGTGTTGAAACTGGTGAAAAAAAACAAGATGGATAAGTTGGTCGAATATATTTCGTTCAGTCAAAATGTCTGCGAGCGCCTGATCGCGTTGTCGCCGAAAGCGAAGGTGGCTTATCTTGGCAGCGATCTGACCCCGAAACAGCTCTCCGACAAGGGGTATACCGGATTGGATTATCATATAGGTGCGATGCGGGCCCATGAAGAGTGGTTCGACGAAGCGAAACAATTGGGGTTGGAAGTCAATGTTTGGACCGTCGACGACGAGCCGAATATGAAATGGTTGATCGGTAAAGGCGTTACTTATATTACGACGGACGAGCCCGTTATGTTGCAGAAATTGTTGGCCGAATAGCAAAGGATCGTGTCGGATAAACGATCGTCGGTCTTCTTTTTTCGGATTTTTCGGGAAAAAGAGCGGTGGCGAGGTAAAAAAGTCGCAAGATTTTGCGGATAATTCGATTAATTTTACGAAATTTGCACTCGCTAAATCCGGTTGTGGGAGCACGATCGTTTGGATTTGCCACAATAGCTCAGTCGGTAGAGCATTTCATTCGTAACGAAAAGGTCGTGGGTTCGAGTCCCACTTGTGGCTCAAAAGAAGAAGGAACGTGAAAACGTTCCTTCTTCTTTTGTTTTGGCCCGGTAAGTTTGCTCTCCCAGAGGGAAAGCTTTGTTGCCGTTTTTGCGTGGGCAGTTATTTGCCGTTTTTGTTTTCTTCTTCGGAAAAAGCGTCCTGCACCTCTTTCTTTTTTTCTTCGTGGTCTTTCTTCGTGTAATTTTTCACGTTGTCGACGATCTCTTTTACTTCGTTCCAGAAATTTTCCTCACAAGGATCGCATGTGTTACAATTCTCTTTCATGGCCGTTTTATTTTATTAATGAATAATTCTGCATGAAGACATGCAAAATACGTACTACACCGGCTGCGGACAGGGAATATTCTCGGGAAAAGGGTTAGCCGGCCTTTTGCCGACGGTATCGATTTTTTGCGTTAGCGGTAGATCGGTCGGCGAAAAGCTGTAATTATGCTATACTCTTATTTTGCATTAAGAATTCGCAAGTCGCCTGTTTTTGCGGATAATATAGTGTACGAAGATCGTGGAGGGGGGAATTTCCATAATGACGCCGACATCGTTTGGGTCCGTGTGCAGATTTAACTGGCGGTAGGTCGTCCGGCTGAATTTTATCCACGGATTGTTGTGCATCGGGATTTTAAAGCGATAGACATGCTGGATGCGGCTGTTTTTGTTTCGTCGATCACGGAATCATCGTCCGCCGATTGGCATATATACACGTCGTTGTCGTCCGAAGAGGTGCAACAGCCGGTTGTTCCGGACGAAGGAAGAGAGCAATTCCATGGTTCGTGGGCGCCCGATGATGTCCAGCCATTTTTTCATGCCTTCGGTCGATTTGCACTCTCTCTGGTCGATGAGTTTGTCGGCTTTCGGTCTGTCTCCCGTGTAGATGTTCATGCTTCGGGGATCTTCTATTTTGTACAGGGTCGAATGTCCGCGCACGTGTCCCAGAAAATTGGATACGTAATATTTTCCTTGAACAGAGACGCTGCTTTCCCGAAAGGTTCCAGCTCTGCCCGCGTTTGTCGAAATACAGGGTTCTGGCTCCTTTGCGGCTACCTATTCGGGCGACGAGCGTGTCGTTCTGACAATGCAGGTAGTGATAGCTGGTAAATACTTGCGAGATGTCGATTTCTGAGAGTTTCTCCCCTGTTTTCGAAAAAGCGTAAAACTTATCTGTCCAGTCTCTGAAATTCGTCATGTCGAACATCCGTCTGGAGAGAATGTAGTAGGTGCCGTCGAGCAGAGTCATCGAACCCAGGTCCAGGTCGCAATCGACATAGACTATACCGAAATTATTCCGCCGATATATAAGGACATTGATTTTTACAAGAATGGGCTGGGCATTATACAGGACTTCGACGACATGTACGCTCAGGTGTTGAGCAGCGGTGAAATAACGCCTTTTATATATACTTATATCCCGGATGAGAACGGCAATTACTATCTCGTCGTTGACGGCGATCCGTATGACGGTAAAGAATTCGGTTTGATGAATGCTAAAGGGAGATATTGATACCGCCCGTCTACGACGAGATGGATAACCGGATAACCAATCCTTACTATTCGGATGGGTGGGTAGGGGGAGTCGCCAAGACTTACCTGCCCGAAAATCATGTTCTGATTCTGAAAGACGATCTCTGGAGCGTTATGGACGTTTCGACAGGGAAATACATCTTGAAAGATTTCGAAAGGATAAACGGGGTTTATAACGATCAGTATATCGTAAGGAAGAGATTGTCTCCTCACGAGCCGAGTAATTTTGCAATCGAATTCTACATAAGATTCTCACGGCGGATCAACCGAAATCATCATCGGGCAGGGG
>OGWT01001138.1_pt1 | contig 20796 bp, 19 predicted proteins | sample 1576101 | NCBI WGS metagenome assembly OGWT01 (sample SAMEA3541481, study PRJEB24748) | human gut metagenome | biome: human gut; feature: human-associated habitat; material: faeces | place: China | collected 2012 | reverse complement strand
TGATCGACCGTAAGAATTTTCTCTTTTCTGCGACGGATAAGGGTGCAGATGCGAGTGCTCTCTTCATGAGCGTGATCGAAACAGCCAAGCGAAACGGACTGAATGTGTTTGGTTATCTCTCCTATCTGATGCTTGTTCTCCCTTCATGGGGCAAAACACCTTCAGAAGAACAGCTTGACAGCATCATGCCGTGGAGTGCTACTCTGCCTGAAACCTGCCACAGAACATATCATCAGATCGTTGAAAACATGGCTGAGGTTAAGTGACAGCTTCTCATCCACAGTATTTCATAGTAACTGGCAGTATTTCACCGCACAGTAATTCACAGTAACTCACTGCAATTCATTGTGATGAATCGAATACGGGATTTGAGCCAAGGTTGATCTCGACTCATTTTTTTGCCCGCTGGTCTGGTTGGCGGTTACGCTATTTCAAAAGGTTTTTTAACAATTCGTCCTAAGGACTGCATAGGGTGGTTTCATTCGTGTAATTATGTGCAATAATTTATTGGATTGCTATAAGCATTATACCTCATCTTCCTTTCCCAGATCACAAATAACACTTACCGCTTCGTTATTTTCCTCTGGCCATCCTGTCGTATTATACACTTTAAACGCTGCTACTAGGGAATTAATCAATTTATGATCTTCTACTATCATGTTTACTGAAATATCAATACGACTGATTTCCCAAATGACATTCTTGCCATTAATTCTTTTTTTAGCTTGAACAGGAATTGGTTGTCCATTATACATAAATATAAATTCTTCAATACATTCTAAAGTTTCCTTGTGTGTATAACAATGAGCTAACCACATATTACTGCTATTGTCTATTGTGATATATGAAGGTGTGATTCCTTCCATTATATCCCTATAGCTTCCGTAGGGATTTTTTATCTTCATATCTGATATCTTTTTCTTCTCAGAAATTGATAACTTTTTGTTTACAAACGCCATAATAAAGACCTCTAATGTACTAATTTAATTGTACATATATTTTTCCAACTATAAATGAGCATCCCTAAAAAATGCAAAAAAAGATAGGACAACAGTCCCAAAAAGAGTTATAATGTACTTGTGACCTACAATAACTCAAAGGAGTATTGTCCTATGAAAACAAGTATACACTATTCTGAAGAAATTTGCAAGAGATTGGAAGCAAAAAAATTGACGGAAACCATTTATAAATGTACCCCATTTTTATAACTGCTTTGCGGACAGTTTCGTTCGCCACATGCAGATTCAGCTTTTCAATAATTTCGTCTATTGTAATATCAGGCTGGTCTTGAATTGCCTTATCAATATTTGATAAATCCGTAGGAGATAAAGACGGTTTCCTGCCTCGCTGATTTGTTCTAAGCTTGACGGAACCGGTGGCTTTCTTCTGCCGATTCAAACGATACACCGTACTTGTATCTACTGAAAAGCACTCTGCCACTTCTTTTGCTTTACCTGTTTTTTCATAAGCTTCTACCAGTAACTCTCTTGCTTCATTATGCAGCATTTTTTACCACCTCTGTCTATATTATACTCCCTTTGTCAACTCAGGCTCTATTTTGTGGGATTGCTATAAGCAGCTTGAACGTGTAACAAAAAAGTGGGAGAAAGATTATCCAAACGCTATGAAGAGCTGGCACACGAACTGGGACGTTATCTCACCGATTTTCAAGTTCTCAGCGGAGGTCAGAAAGGTCATTTACACCACCAACGCCATTGAAAGCCTCAACAGCGGCTATCGCCGTCTGAACAAGCAGAGAAGCGTATTTCCGAGCGATACGGCGCTGTTAAAGGCTTTGTATCTGGCAACTCATGAAATAGCGAAAAAATGGACTATGCCGCTGAGAAACTGGGGCAGAGTTCTTGGTGAGCTTGAAATCATGTATCCCGACAGGCTCGGCTGAGCGAGCCGCTGAAAATCAGCCTGATTCCATTGCGCTGTGCTCCATTCCATCAGGCTGATTTTCAAAAAGAACCTTGACAAATTACAGTATACAATGGATACTGTAATTTGTCAAGGGCAACACCGCACAATTGCCAAACGAGCAAAAATATGATATAATAGATATATGGAAAGACAAATGACGCTGGCAGAAATCAACGATGAACTTGGTGCAGCCAGAACCAATAAAAAAGAATTTTTAGAGAAGCTTGAAGCAATTATCCCATGGGAAACATTTGTTGAACTGATACAGCCGAGTTATTACAAAGGAGAACTTGGCAATAAACCATACCCATTGGAATTGATGCTGAGAATATTCATATTGCAGAATGTCTACAATCTCGCAGACATGGCAGTCATGAACGAAGTGATCGACAGCCGTGCATTCTCCAATTTTTGTGGAATCAACTCACCGAGCGAAGTCTCAAACGGTGATACGATCGGACGATTTCGTAATATCCTGACTCGCAATGGATTACAGGAAAAAATATTTGCTGCTGTTGTGAAAATTCTGATGGAACGAAAGCTCATCCTGAAAAAAGGAACGATTGTGGATTCCACATTTATCGAATCACCTTCATCCACAAAGAACCGGGAAAAGAAACGTGATCCGGAAGCACATTCTGCGAAAAAGGGAAATACATGGCACTTCGGGTATAAAGCACATATCGGAGTAGATGAAGAAAGCGGTCTTGTCCACACGGTAAAGGCAACTCCGGCAAACGAACATGATGTTACCGTTATGAGTGAATTGCTGCATGGAGAAGAAGAACGTGCCTATGGTGACAGCGGATATATCGGAGCAAATAAGAGACCGGAAGCAATCAAGAAAAACAAAAATGGGAAGAAGATCAAGTACCTGATCAACAGACGTCCGTCATCCATCAAAAAGTTATCGAAGAGTGGTCAGTATGCCGCTAAGAAAAAGGAACATTAGAAATCATCTGTCCGTTGTAAAGTGGAGCATGTCTTTGCAGTCATAAAAAATATTTTTCGATATCGAAAGACCCGATACCGAGGTCTGCGAAAACAGACTGCGAAATTGAATATGATGTTCGCATTGGCGAATCTGTATCTGGCTGCCAGAAAATCTCTGACGGTCTGATTCAGTGCGCCTTTGCGATGGAAAATGGAACATTTCTCTAACCACTCAGCATTTTGCTGGGTGGTTTTGCTTGTAGGTGGTGATTATGCGGTGTTGCCCTAAAAATTGACCGACCAGATCAGGCATGGTCAATTGACATCACCTATATCAAAATGGGGCGCAGCCATATGTATCTGACAGCGATTATTGATTGGTACAGCCGTTTTATCGTGGGCTATGAATTGTCTGATACGCTGGTATTTACAAAAAAACACTCTGCAATTTCTTTTGCATTGTGTGTTTTATTCCAAGCTTCAATAAGCAGTTTTCTTGCTTCGTCATGTAACATAATCATCGCCTCTTAACTCTATTATAGACCTGTTGTCAAGAGTATGCAATATTTTTTGGGAGCGCTATAGAAACGTATCTGCAGCATAGGCTCCAAGATCTGGTTCAATTCCACGAATAGCAAGGTTCATCTGTGCCATCTTCCATGTAGTAGGGTTTGAGTCCTGGCCGTAGATAGAAATGTTACTGATGTTAGCACTGTGATTCTCAACAAATTTTGCAGACTGAACAAACATACCGCCTGAGCCACAGCAAGGGTCTATTGCCGTACCGAAAGTGATACAATTTAACGCATACACGAAAATGCACCCAAGCGGTTGCATTTGTAGATTACTGGGTGCATTTGAGCGAATGATGCACCGATGAACTGTGAAATTTGTTATAAGTATATTATAAACAATTTCGCACATTTTTTCAAGATGTTTTTCTTAAAAAATACGGCAGCACCGTTGTTCAGGTGCCAAGCAAAGAATCAACCCAGTCAAAGCATATTCCTCTTTTCATCACATCGCACGAAAGATTCCTCTCCAAAGAGAAAAAATTATTTAATCTTCTGAAATATATCTCAAAAGCTTGACAAATTTATCTGATAGGTGTATACTGCTGGATAGTTTACATTGTGAACTATATTTTCTGGTAAAAAGGAGGCATGAGGTATGAAAGACATGAGCTGGATAGAAATGATGAAAAAAGCACAGGAAATTCGGCTTTTTACGAGTCTTCAAATAAAGCGTGCCCAAAAAGGCGGCATTACATCTGCGCAGGAACTGGATCTTCTCTCCCGTATTGTATTATCGGACGCAGAACTGACACCCCTTGAATTAACGGTACTGACAGGCTTAAGCAAATCTGCAGTGAGCCGGTTAATCGAACATCTTGAACGAAAAGAACTTTTACAAAAGAAATATAATTCAAATGATAAACGAAGTTATACGCTCCTTTGTACTGCCAAAGGAACAATGGAGCTGGAAAAGACATACCAGTATTATCTGGAGCCTATTTATCGGCTTCGAAAAATTCTCGGAGATGAAAAATTCGAGGCCTTAATAAAATACATTAAAGAAGCTAATGATCTAATGATGAAAAATGGGAGGTAACTTATGAATTTTTATCAGGAACTTCAACTCAACCAGGCAGGTTCAAAATCGTATATTGCAAGCTTTAAGAATCCAAAAGATAAATGTAAGCATATTGCTGTTTATCTATTCAAAATTGCACTGGTTGTTGCTTTTTGTGTTTCCTTTGTCACATTATTTTCTGTACTTTTTGGCAATGAAAACAGCATTGCCGGTGTGGTTGTACTGCTTTGCGTGTTAGCAGTTCGATATTCCGACCTTGGAATCCAGAATTCTCAGGGCACACTTGGAATTCTTTTCATCTATGGTATTCTTGCATTTGGTCCGAAGCTGTCTAATCTCGCTCCCACCGGATTGTCATTCTGCATCAATCTCATCTGCATTTTCGCTCTGGCACTGATAGGATGTCATAACATTACGATGTTCAACCATTCCACTTTTGTGCTTTCCTATCTTCTCCTGTTTGGTTATGATGTAAGCGGAAAAGCATACCAGATGCGTTTGATCAGTCTTTTGATCGGAGCTGTTTTGACCGCCTCTATTCTATATTTTAAGCATCGCAAGGTGGAATATAAACGCAGCTTCATGGACTTATTTAAAGAGATTCATCTTTCTTCTTCCCGTACCAGATGGCAAATCTGTCTTTCTGTGGGCATTTCCAGCGCAATGTTAATCGCTGCACTTCTCAATGTTCCGAGAGTATACTGGATTGGTATTGCCGCAATGTCCGTTCTGATACCATTTCGTAAAGATGTTGAATATCGCACAAAGCACCGTGTTTTAGGCAATATATTAGGCAGTGCAATCTTTTTCATTGCATATTTGATTTTGCCGGAAGAAATTCGTCCTTGCCTTGGAATTATTGGAGGAATCGGAACTGGATTCTCTGCCAGCTATGTATGGCAATCTGCATTTAATGCATTCAGCGCAATTACAGTGGCTGTACCAACTTTTGGTCTTGCCTATGCAGTTTTACTTCGTATTTTTACAAATGTATTTGGCTCAATTTATATGTGGCTGTTTAATCGGGTATTTGATCCATTTCTTCTTTTTATCAATCAGATATTTGAAAGACCAAAACGCATATCCACTACCTCTTAAGGAGTCAAACAAAAAGGGTCTGTTGCAGTACGCAGATACTGCAGCAGACCCTTTATTTTATCATTCCTCTATATCACACTTCCATCTCTGAAAGTAACTGTTTTTTCTCCGTTCTCATAAACCGTGATGTAATCAACCAATGAACCCCAAAGGTCGCTATCGAATTCAGTCACCTGTCCGTTTAAGGATTCCAGCGTTTCCTGAAAGTGACGGAGATTCTGTCCTCGTGTTTCTATTTCTTCAATCCGCATGGCCAATTCGTCATGCTTTTTCTTTGCTGCCTCAAATCGTGCGGAAAGGACATCATTTTTCTGCCGGTATTCCTCCTGATCAAGTGCGATACGAGCATTCTCCAGCATTGCCGCCTGAACCATATCCGCAACAAGGGACATTTCCTCGGCATATTTTTCTTTTTCGGCTTCCAGTTCTGATGTATCAGTCAGCTTATCACAAATCAGCTTTACGTTTTCTATCAGTTCATCCCGATTGGCAAGCAGCTTATTCAGGCTTTTCAGAAACACAGCCTTTACTTCCTCTTCCATGATGTGCGGTGTAGTACAGCGCTCATCGTTATATTTGTTGTTGCAGCGGTAGATAACTTTACGGTACTGGTCGGTGGAGTGCCAGACCTTAGCCCCATACCACCCTCCGCATTCACCGCACTTAATTTTACTTGAAAAGATACTGACACCGCTATAGCGTGATGTTCCTGTCTTTCTGCGTTCCATTTCCTGCTGAACCATATCAAATACTGCAGGATCGATAATGGCTTCATGGTCATCTTCGATATAGTACATCGGTATTTCACCACAGTTTTTCTTTGTCTTTTTGGTCAGAAAGTCCACAGTAAATTCTTTCTGAAGGAGTGCGTCACCTTTGTACTTTTCATTTGTCAGAATACGGCGGATTGTAGTTGCATTCCACTTATCTTTTCCGCCGGGCGTTTTAATGCCTTTCTCTGTTAAATGAATAGCAATCGTATGCGGTGTCATGCCTTCAAGAAACAGACGGTATATCAGCTTTACAATTTCGGCCTGTTCCGGGTTCACAACCATTTTTCCATCAGGGCCTTTGTCATATCCGAGAAACCGGCTGTAGGCAACACTAACCTTACCATCGGCAAAACGCTTTCTGTGTCCCCAGGTTACATTCTCTGAAATAGAACGTGCTTCTTCCTGGCTTATACTCGACATAATGGTAAGAAGCAGTTCTCCTTTGCCGTCGAACGTCCAGATATTCTCTTTTTCAAAATAACACTCCACGTTATTTTCTTTCAGAAGACGAATGGTTGTCAGGCTGTCAACAGTATTTCTTGCAAAACGGCTCACACTTTTTGTTATGATAAGGTCAATTTTTCCTGCCATTGCGTCCGATATCATTCGCTGAAAGCCCTCTCTGCGTTTGGTGGAACAACCGCTGATACCCTCATCAGTGTACACCCCAACAAACTCCCAGTCCTCACGTCCTTTTATGTATTCAGTGTAATAGCTTATCTGAGCAGCGTATGAAGTTAACTGTTCTTCGCTGTCGGTTGACACACGAGCATAGGCAGCAACCTTACGCTTGACAGGTGCATCAATCGGTGCTGATGTGTATCGGCTGATTGATGCAGGTATTTTCGTTATTTTTGGCATTTTTTCCTCCTTGGTATTGGCCAATGATCCGTTACAGAATGACCATCTCGAAAATAGAACTCCAGTCTGTCTTCTTCCACATCGATATGGTCAATTCTCTGTTCAAACTCCTCTTCATTAAATGCATCGATGCTGAGAACCTGTGCTGCCATAGTACGCAGTAAATCATCACGAAGACTTACGGAATTACATCCTTTATGTTCCGAACATCTCCAGTGACTAACTTTGTCGCCATTTGCAGAGGTGCGTGTGCCTTTCCGGAAATTACATCCGCACCTTACGCATTTAATCACTTTTGAGAAACAAGTCATATCCGCCCGATTCGGTCTTTTTCCATTTTTGCGTTTCAAGGAAGTGGCAGCCCTTCGTTCTTCCGTCCAGCAGTCCTGATGGCCTGTGTTTTTACACGCTTCCGTTACAACTGTTCCGTCTTTCAGATGAAACTCTAATGTTTCACGCTTCGGAACATAAATAACATCCACACGTTCAAGAAAAACAGCCTCATCAAATTCCTGCAATCCAAGTACTTTTGCACAGGTTTCCTGTAAGTGCTTATGATTGATACTGCCGCCGACAGTACAGCGACCGCCTTTTATCTTTCTGCTTCCACAAAGCCAGTATTCTGCATAACCTCGGTCTGTTCTGACTTCATGCATATAGCTTTTATGGCAGAAAGGACACTTGATTTTTCCTGTAAAGCAGCAGGTATTCAGTGATTTGTTTGCCAGAGGGCCTAACTTTTTCCTTCTTTCCATTTCCTCCTGCACCCACCTGAAAGTCTCCATATCTATAATGGCTTCATGCGTATTTTCCACATAGTATTTTGGCAGTTCGCCGTTATTCTTCTTTCGGCGTTTGGTAATCGGGTCGGTAATGTATTCCTTTTGCAGAAGCATATTGCCTGTATACGTGATATTGGTCAGAATAACCTTTATATTGGAATCTATCCAGCGATATCCTCTCTTTGTTGTGATACCTTCGGCATTCAGTTCCCGTTCCGTTTCCAGCCTTGATTTTCCGTCAAGGAAGTTTCGGAATATTCTCTTTACAATTTCTGCTTCTTCCGGGACAACGACCAGTTTGTCATCAACCCATTCATAGCCGAGTATTGGATTTCGATTGCATGGATCACCTTTTTCAAAGCGTTTCCGAATGCCCCACTTTACATTTTCAGAAAGACTACGGCTTTCTTCCTGTGCAAAGCTGGCGAGAATGGTCAGCATCAGTTCGCCATCACCCGACAAGGAATTGATGTTCTCTTTTTCAAATCGTACTTCAACACCGATATCTTTCAGATGCCGTATCGTTTCCAGAAGATCCACTGTGTTTCTGGCAAATCGTGATATACTCTTGCAAAGGATAATATCAATGAGTCCTTTTTCACAGTCAGAAATCATTCTCTGAAACTCCTGCCGTTTCTTGGTCTCTGTTCCTGATATAAAATTATCAGCATAAACACCTGCGTACTCCCATTCGGGATTCTTTTGTATCAGTTCGCTATAGTAGCTTATTTGTGCTGACATTGAATGCATAAGGCGTTCACACTCCATTGATACACGAGCATAAGCAGCCACTCGCTTTCGCCTTGGCAATACGGGCTCCGTAGGTTCTATTTTGATGATTTTACGCATAACAGCCCTCCTTTCACTACACATATTACCGCTGTTCAGGCTCTAAGTCAACGAATAATGTGCCGATTTTCGGCTCGTATTTCTCCCTGAACATTGTATCAATCTGACGATATTCATCCTCCGAAATCAAATTTGCATGAAACATCTTCTTTACAATGCTCATCGTCACCTGGTACATGGCTTCCTTCTGAATATCCATCTTTTTCACCTCCAAATCGTGCAAGAATATAGCATCTGTGGCAGCAGTATTTTCTGTGATTATTGCCGTATGCCTGAAAAGGCTTACCACAATTTGAGCAGATAAAATCGTACATGGCTTTCCTGTTAACATCTTTTATATGAGCATTCCACCATTTCATTCTGCATTTATCCGAACAGAACTTTTTCTGACGTACTCTTGGCGGCTGCGTGATTGGCTCGCCGCAGCAAAGGCAGAACTGCCCTTTATGTCTGCTGCAAAAGGATTTTATCGTGTTGACAGACAATCCTACAGTTTCTGCAATCTTAGAAAACGACATTCCCTTTGAACGCAATGTGAGTACAGTAGATTTTTGTGCATCTGTCATTGAAACCACCTCCTACTTTACATAGGACGGAAATATGGCTTTTGAGTACCGAAAAACAAAAAATCCCCACGAAATATGAAAAATTCATATCTCGTGGGGATCGTTATCAGATGTCAGCCTTGTTCACCCAACCGGTGACATAGGAACCGGCAGGCGTTTTTCCGCAGTTTGCAGCAGAATTTGTAATACGCATTCTGCCATTTACAACCTGTCCATCATAGAGATAGTATGTACCGGATTTCTTTGTTCCAGTCTTGACTGTGCTGGAGGAATACAATGTGGTATTGTTCAGCGTAATTTTTGCGCCTTTTGTATATGTCTTTTCGGCAACGGTATATACCACGTTTCCGGAATTATCAAAAACGCTGTAACCCGCCTTGCAGGCTTTCTTTGCATTCTCCAGAGAAGAATATGCTCCAATCTGGCTCTTAGCGTCAGACCAGGACTTTCTTACTCTGTAAAGCTGATTTGCAGGTGTAGGATTTGAAGTTGTAGAACCAGTATTCAGATAAGATTCGACCTTCTTCTTAAATTCCGCCCAATGTGGCAGAATGTAGGCAGGACACATCTTGTAAGAATTTTTTGCAGTATTGAGATAGTCCACAGTACCACTTTTCCCGTCACGTACATTCAGCCAATGGGTATGAGTGTAGAGGTGATTAATGTCAAGACCATACTTCTTCAGAAGTGCTGCGGCAAGTCTCGCACAGTTGTCTTCCGACTTCTTATCCGTAGAATTATACGCAGATGACATAATGCATTCAATGGCAATCGTTCTGTGGTTGCCGTTGCCGCTTCCATCAGCGGCGTGCCAGCCACTAAGCGTTAAAGGTAGATTCTGCCACGCACAGGTGTTGTCCACATAATAATGCACCCTGACATCTTTCATATTGCCATTGTAAGTTGCTCTGGTATACTGTTCTGCAGGAGTAGTTCCGCTTGCTACCGAAATCCAATCGGTATTGTGAACAGTGATACCGATAACTTTGCCCTCCATAGAAACGGTGGGCATTGCTATACTGTTTGGATTGTGTTTGGTGAGCAGATACTCGTTGATTTTTACTCCATTCAGAGTAGATGTGTTATCAGGTTTCAGAATTGCCATGATCAGATTCCTCCTTGTCAGTTGTTTCTTCCATTCTGCCAACCTTGGTTTGCAGAACATCAATTGCTTTTTTGAATACCGGCGGATAGGGTACGCCCATCAGTGTGGTGTTTTCTACAATAGACAGCAGCTCGTTCAGACAAAAGCTGATGCAGACTGCGTCACGTATGTAGTTTGTGCCGATGAGAATATCAATTCTCACACCAACCACAACCATCAGCAGAATACAGAACTTTTTCGCAAGACCAATCCAGCCTGCCTTGCTGTTGAGTGCTCCGCTTTTGCTGTGCTTGGATTTTCCCATAATTGCAGTGACGAGACCTGTTGCAAAATCGATACCCATGAACACTACAAGTGTTGCAAGAGCCGAGTCCCATCCGCCAAACAGCGTGGCAATAAATCCGCCTACAATGCCTGCAATTGTACAGATCCATTCTTTCATAAACATCATCCTCCCATAAATTTGATTGATTTTATCATCGGATGTGAATTATCCGATGTGCCTTTGAAGGCAAGATAATATTCTCCATCCGGTACGTTTTCCAATGACTGCATCACGGAAATATATGTATCGGAATAAAGCCATTTGAATTGTAAAGTTACTGCATTTCCTGCCTGTATTTCCTCATAGATATACTGAGCAAGTTCAGCCCCGGTCTTGTCGGTTTTCTTCACCAGATAAAATTCAGCGTCCTGTGACGCACCGACTGTATAACTGAGAATCAGATTCATAGAAGAAGTGAGAGCAACAGGCGTCAGGCAAAGCACAAATACTGTTCCTGCCCAGCTGAAATCAGACTGATTGAAGTACAAAGCATAGTCATTCTCTGTACAGCAGAAATGGGGATAGCTTTCCGCAAAGCCTGCAAGCGAACGGTAACCGTCGTTGTAATAGGTGTAGACGCTCTCACCATATTTCTGCAAAGCATCACTGCCGGAAGAAAAGACCGTGATGTATTCGATGCCGGAACGGCTTTCAAGAGCGATAATTCTGGTTTCAAGAGCGAGGATTTCTTCTTCCTTTGTCTGAAAATCAAACTGAACAGAATCTCTTAGCTGCTGAGCATTGGCGTCTATTTCCTGAATTTCTGTATCAAATGAGTCGCATCTGCTTGTAAGCCCCATGATGTAGTCCATAGTGCTATCCTGCAAAGACTGTAATTTCTGCTGTAAAGCCTCGAAATCTGCTTTATTCGGATAATCCGACATATCAGGCGTGACGCCATCTTTACCATCAACTCCATCTTTTCCGGGCTGTCCGTCGGTACCGTCTTTACCTTTTAAGCTCTCAAGCCATTCAGTTTCTGTTCCGGTAAATCCATGCTCTACAGCAATAATGTATGCAGATTTTCCGTCAGTTCCGGGCGTACCGTCAATGCCATCTTTACCGTCCTGTCCATTTGTCCCGTCAATTCCATCTTTGCCGGGTTGTCCGTCAATACCGTTTTTTCCTTTTAAGCTCTCAAGCCATTCAGATTCTGTGCCAAAATAGCCATTTGCAATGGCGATTTCATATGCAGATTTTCCATCAATTCCATCTTTACCGTCCTGACCATTTTTTCCGTCAACTCCATCTTTTCCGTCTTTACCTTTTAAGCTCTCAAGCCACTCAGCTTCTGTACCAATAAAGCCATTCTCTACAGCAATCTCAAATGCAGACTTGCCGTCAGCACCTTTTTCACTTATCTTTTGAAGCAACTGCTGGTATAGGTCAGGCGTTGGCGGTACATTGCTGCTTTCACCGTCAAAACCAGATGGTCTGATATGCAGGGTTTTCACAACCGTTGTTGCCCTGACTGTTTCAGATGATTCTGCGTCATAACCGAAAAGAGACATCTTCACAGCACCGGCTGCAAGTTCCGCCGGCAGATGACAGCTTGTCTCGTCAAATCCGAGAACTCTGTTGTAAGTGAACTCGTCCTGTGTGAACTGCACCACTTTATGCAGGGGTTTCCAGCTGTTATCAAATACAAAATGTATCTTTACAAAAGCAATCTGATCAGCTGCAATGACCTCATGCTCCAGCGTTTCGATGTTCTGTCCCTTTACAAGAAATTTTATCATGCCTTCACTTCCTTCCACGTTTCCGTATCTGCATCATATTCCATATATCCATCCAGGCACTGAATTTTGACAAGGGGACTATCTACTGTACTGCTTGAATGACCGTCCCAGTTTGTGTTCTTTTTCACAGCGTTCCATTCAGCAAGACTGCCCTCATAGGTGATTTGCGTGAGGCTTTCACAGTAGTTGAAACAGCCACCGATAAGTTCTGTTGTGCTTTTGGTGATCGTGAAATTCTTCAGCTTGATACAGCGTACAAACATTCTGTCACCGATGACCTTACCGCTATATCGAACGGTTTCAAGCTTCTGACATTCTCCAAACGCCTGTTCACCGACTGTTGTCACAGATGCGGGAATGGTAAGGGATTTGATAGCTGTACCTGCAAAGGCAGACTTTGCTATCTCGGTCACTTTAGACGGAATTGTAATTTCAGTCAGTCCATAAAGATTCTGATGCACCAGATATTCATCAATGTGCGGTATGAAACTATTTCGCTTGATGGTTCTGAGCGTTGTCGGAAGAGTGGCTGTTTTCAGATTGTTGCAGTATTGGAAAGCATATTCACCAACCGTTGTGATGCCTTCTGAAACGACAACAGAAGTGATGTTATCATTTTCGCAGAACGGAGATTTGTTTCCGCTTGTTTCATATGCACCCATATAATCATACATTGCTCCCGTGCCTTTGAGAATCAACCTGCCGTCAGAGTAGAGAACGTAGTTGATATCAGCACCGCATTTGCCGACTGAAACCACATCTCCGGTCATTTCATCTACCTTTGTTGTCAGTTCTGACACCTGATTGGTTAGCTGAAGAATGGTTGAATTGTAATCATTTATCTGTGCTGTAATCTCCGAAAGCTGTGACATCATATCCGTGACCTTGCATTTTCCGAGAATACAGCGTACATATCCGCAGTAGGTTGTATTTTCCCTGTAATCCGTTATTTTAATTTCTGCTGCACCGGCATCAATCCTGACGGCACAAAGGGTGAGATATGTTTTGGTTTCTGTATCTTTGAATCTTGGAATTGACGGCGATGTGGCAGGTGTACCGGATAGAATTTCAAACTCTATCTTGCGATAGTTTTCACCTGTATTACAGCAGATACCTACTGATAAATATCTGCCCAGAGATTCATTCACATAGCCTGAAAGGTCGTAAGTATACGGCGTATCAGAAAGAAAGTAATGTCCGTTTATCCAAGCTTTGCCGCTGCCGATAGTCAGTTTTAGCTTGTTTGCTGTCAGCTTGAAACACTGACCGTAATTGTCCTGAATGCCGTTGCAGATGATACTGCCAAGATAGTCACAGAAATTCTCGGCAGTATATGTTCTGTCGAGATTCTTTGCGTTGAAAAATCCATATGAAAATGCCATAGTCATACCTCCTTGAATGTGGGTGTGAGATTTCTGCCGTTCTGGTCGAAGCTTTCAATCATACCGATCAGCTGTATTTTATTCTGTCTCAGACCAAATCTGCGGTGTTCTACGGTAACAAAATCGCCAACAAAATAGTCCCTGTTATACTGAAACTGCGTAGACTGTACCGCAATCTGCGATTCGGAAACCACAAGTGGCTGCACCATACTTTCTTTGCCTTTTTCCTGTAAAAGGTTAATGTATTCATCATTGGGAATTGGCTTGGTTTCGCCGTCTTCCTGTTCTTCGTCCGCCATATCCTTTGCGTCAACATACACCTCATAGCGGTCAAGGTGTTCCGGTTCATCGCCGTCACAATATGTGGTGCGTTTTCTCTCTTCTCCTTCGCCTTTACCCAATATATAGGCATAATTTCTCTGCACAGAACTATCTGTGGAATAGGAAAATGAAAGCAGATTGTTGTATCCATCTGAGAAAACAATATGTGGGTTATCATCTTGTAAGATACTTCTATCTGTACCCTCTGACAATTCCAGCAGCATTTCATACTGTTCATCGGTTGTCTTTGCCAGTCGTATATTGGCAGTCCCACCGATTTTCTCACAGATGGTGTATACCCATTTCATAAGGTTATCGTAGCTGATTTGCAGTTTAGTATCTTGTTTCCAGCAAGAACCGGAAGAATCACCAATCGAAAGCCCCGGAATCTTTCTCGCACCTGTTCTGCAGGCGTTGTAATAAACCACATTGTTCACAATCTGTGCGTATGAAACTTTCTTTGTAAAGTTGAATGTAGGATAAATGATTCTTCTTTCCAGAAGACACATTAAAAAGCGACCGCTCACAATGAGATAATCGCCGTCCTCTGCATCTGTTTCCAGCTGTACCGATTCAATCAGTCCGTAGTGTTCTTTATCATCATCACGACCCACAATTCTGCCTGTCCGGAAGATTTCAATATTTTTCGTAGATGCCGCAATGTACACTTCAAATACACCGCAGGCATAGTATTCAATATCCCAAAGCAGCGAAGAAAAGCTGTCACACACAGCCTCCAGGGTTATGGAGAGTTTGTCCTCTATGGGAATCATGTTGTATATTTCAATTTGCATTTTTCACACTCCCAAGTACGCATTGCGGTGTATCAGACGGACTTTAAGACTTGACAGTCCCTCAGACGCACGAACATAAAACTTATTTTCTCCCTGCTTTAAGGTCAGCCAGGTGGAACCCGAAACAAGCCGGTTGATAATATTAGTAACAACACCCTCACGTTCCAGTGTAACCGTCTTATTGCCTGTTTTCGTAGTTATGGTGATAACATCGCCGTCTTTGATGTCACCGAGAATCTGCATATATTCGTCTGTAGCTGCATTGTAAATAGTCGGATTCTTTGCAGGACCTCCGCTGATTTCAAGGATAAAGCCCACTTCATCACCGTCATTGACAATGGTCATGATGTTTTGTGTGCTGTATTGACCGATTGGAAACGGCTCATCATTATCGGGGAAGATGAAGTGGAAAGCACCACGGATTTTGGAATACTCCGCAATCTGGGTTTCCGTGGAATACCAGTAAATATCGGGACAGAGAATAGATATCTGCCCTTTGGTCAGCATCTCAAAGTTCTCCATTTCGCAGGTTTCAACAATACCCTCGGCATACACAGAAATGTTTTTTGTGGAGTAATATATTTTGATGTAGCGTGACGGCTTGACCACCTGATACAGCTCATGCCTGCGTTTCTCCACATCAAAGCCACGCATTTCAAAAGGAATGACCACGTTTCGCTTTTCAATGAAAGCATTGTTGAGGTAAGAACCGTCCATTCCGGCATAGCTTGATGTGCTGACTGTTCCGGCAGGTGGATTCAGTCCTTCAATCTTTGAGAACATGAACCTGTTTGCTGTTCTGGACAGGTTAATTTGCTGACCGGTTTCGTTTTCCAGGATTAGGTGATAGAACATCTGGAATCACTCCTTTCTACATCTTCACCGCATTCTTTGTCTGTCTATAAATCTCCAGCCGTGACAGTGATTTCGGACTATTGTTGGTCTGATTTACTGTACGGCTGTTGTCGTTATTGTAGTAGTTATTGACCACAGAACTTTCAATTCCGCCGTTCATGATAGCACCTGTCATTCCGTCAAGTTTGTAGCTAAGGTCGGTATTAAGAGCAATTTTCATTGTATCCGCAACACCGGATACCGCCTTTGCAATAACCTTTTTGCTTTTGATAATGCCGTCTGCTAACCCCTGCATAAAGTCCGGCATCCAGCTTTCGTATTCGGTAAGAGGTCCCACGTCCGGCACAGAGAAGTGCAGATAGCTTCTGATGGTATCCGCCACATCGGTACAGGCGTCGGAAATCCAGCTGATACAGCTTTTGATACCGTCAACAATTCCGCTGATGATATCCGAACCCCAGCTGAATGCATCACTCGCCAGTCCCTTTACAAAGTTGACCGCCTTGTCAAATCCACTCTTAATCGTATCGTAAATACCGCTGATTGTATTGGAAATCGCTGATTTTACGCTGTTCCAGATGCTTGTCACAGTAGAACGTATGGTATTCATCACCGATGAAATTGTAGAAGAAATGCTGTTCCAAACGGAAGATATTGTATTTCTGATTCCGTTTACAACACCTGAAATCGCACCGCTGATGGTGTTCCAGATGGAGGAAATTACCGATTTGATGGTGTTCATCACACTTGAAATAAAGCCTGAAATTGCGTTCCATACCGTGGTGATGATATTTGAAATCGTACTCATCACTGTGGAAATCGCAGTACTGATTGCATTCCAGATGGTTTCAAAGAATGACTTAATGCCTTCAAGCAGAGGGGTGATAAACTCCACAATGGCATTCCATATGGTCTGTATCTTCTCAGAAATCCAGTCCATCACATTGCTGATAATGATATGTATTGCCTGAAAAATCGTCTCAAACAGATATTTCAAGGCTTCCAAAAGCGGAGATATGAACTCATATATCGTATTCCATATGCTTGAAATCGTATTGTAGATTGTGGTGCATACCGTAGAAATGACCGTCCATATGGCATTGAAAATGGTGGAGAAGAAATCGTGAATGCTTGTCAGGATTCCTGCGAAAAAGTCATAAACAGCCGTAAAAATAGAAACCGCAGTATCGTGAATAGCAGTTACAATTCCCGTAAAGAATGAAGATATCGCATTCCAGGTGTTCACAAAGAAATCGGCAATGGACTGGAAGAAAGAGCAAATGCTGTCCCATATGCCAATGAAGAAATCCTTGATTGCCGTCCAGACCTCGTCCCATGAAGTGCCGAACCAGCCAAGGAATACATCTAACACACCTGTCAGCGTGTTCAGAATATTGCTGAGTGAGTTTACAATGAAATCCCATATGCCTGTAAAGAGGTCTTTTATGCCATTCCAGCACTGATCCCAATCTCCGGTAAACAGACCGATGAAAATGTCGAGAATACTTAAAATGGTGTCGGTTACGAAAGAAAAAATATCTGCAATGTGCTGAAATACGCCCTCAAACAGTGGGGCAAGAACTTCACAAAGTCCATTCCACACGGCTTTCACCAGTTCTCCGAAGCTCTCAAAGTCAAAGCCGAGAGCATTGATGCGGTCGACGATTCCGGAAGTAAGCCTTTCAAATGTAGCTTTTATCTGTTCCCAAATGGAGAGAATGCTATTTTTGAAGTCCTCATTGGTATTCCACAGATTTACAAAGGCGGCAACTAATACAGCAACGATTGCAATCACAGCCACCACCGGTGCAGAAATACCGCCAATGGCAGCTCCAAGAGTGGAAAATGCTGTCTTTGCACCTGCAATTATAGTCGGAACTTTGCTGATAAAAGTCATCAGACTTCCCACCGAGGATATGACTTTGCCGATTACCACCAATAAAGGACCCATTGCCGCAGCAACGAGAGCAACTTTCACAATCGTCTCCTTTGTGGCAGGGTCCATGGCGTTGAGTTTATCAATAAATTCCTGAATTTTCGTTACGATTGATCTGATGACAGGCATCAGAATTTCGCCGAAAGAAATAGCCAGTTCTTCCAGCTGTGATTTTAAGATAGTCAGCTGACCGCCAAGGTTGTCCTGCATTGTTTCCGCCATAGAAAGCGATGTGCCGTCACAGTTCGCAATCGCAGATGACAGCTTTTCAACGTCCTGGGGTGCAGCATTCATCAAAGCCAAAAAGCCTGACATGGCATTCTTGCCCACAAGAGCCTGTGCTGCGCTTGCTTTTTCAGATTCAGACATCTGGTCAAATGCCACTCGGCAGTCGGCAAGAATATCGGAAAGGTCACGCATGGAGCCGTCCGCATTGCTGGTTGCAATCTCCATTTCTCCGAAAGAAGAGGAGCAGAATTTGACCTCACTGGAAAGTGCGGTCATAATGGAACGCATGGAAGTACCGGACTGTGTGGACTTGATGCCTGCGTTTGCCATTAAGCCTAATGCCTCGGCTGTATCTTCACAGGAGAATCCCAAAGCACCCGCAATCGGAGCACAGTACTTGAAGGATTCACCAAGCATAGATACATTGGTATTGGCGTTGGAACTTGCAGAAGCGAGAACATCGGCAAAATGACCGCTGTCAGCAGCGGATAAGCCGAATGCAGTAAGCGCATCAGTGACAATATCCGATGTGGTTGCCAAATCCTCACCACTCGCAGCCGCAAGGTTCATGATACCGTCAATACCGGAAAGCATATCGCCGGTTTTCCAGCCTGCCATAGCCATGTAGTTCATTGCTTCAGCAGCTTCCGATGCTGAGAACTTCGTTTTCGAACCCATTTCACGAGCCTTATCACGAAGCTTTTCAAGGTCATCACCGGTTGCACCGGATACAGCTGCGACCTTCGACATAGCAGAATCAAAGTCAGATGCTGTCTTGACTGCTGCTGTACCTGCGGCGGCAATCGGAACTGTAACCTTTGTGGTAAGTGTAGCACCAACATCGAAAATCTTGTCCCCGACATTCTGGAGAATCTCTCCGGCTTCACCGATTTGCTTCAAAGAGTCCGATGCTTTGCCGGCTTCGGTTTCGAGATTGCGGAGTTCCTGTTCGGTTTCGATAATTTCTCGCTGTAATGCGTCATACTGTTCCTGAGAGATTTCACCATTGGCGAGTGCAGTATTGGCTTGTTCTGCGGCAGTTTTCAGCGTGGTGAGTTTCTCCTTGGTAGTAGCAATGCTGTCAGCAAGCAGCTTTTGTTTCTGGGAAAGCAGTTCTGTATTTTTCGGGTCAAGCTTCAGAAGCTTTTCCACGTCCTTCAGCTGCGTCTGAGTACTCTTGATGTTCTTGTTAACACCTTCCAGAGCCTTGGAAAGTTTGGTGGTATCACCGCCGATTTCAACTGTAATGCCTTTGATTCTGTTTGCCATGTGGTTTCACCTCCTGCAAAAAGGCATGAAAAAAGCACCTGCCGTAGCAAGTGCTTTGTGTGTATTTAATATTTTAGGCTCTTCCGCTATTTTGTAAATATTCAAGAACAGCATCAACAATTGAAGGGTGCCACGCATCAGCATCGAATACTTGACTGCTGTATATGGTGTACTTAACCCCGTTTTTTGAAGTGAGCCAATGATCTCCAGAATGAATAAGGATGCCCATTTTCTCTAAAATCAGATTTAAGGCATGAACACTTTTGACATTGCATCCCATTTTTTGAAGCCTTTTGACAACTTCGATCTTATACAGATCACCTAAAGCATTGTACGGCATACAAATCATTCCTCCTTACATAAATGGCAGTTATTTTTTGTCATGAAAGCTCACAACATATTCTGACGGAACTATTTTTGTGTCCAGCTTTCTTCCGGTATAGAAAAATTCCATCAATTTGGCAAAGTCTCGCACCTCTTCCTCGGTGTCCTCAACAAAAGCTTTTTTATTGTGATTGAAGAACACCTTTGCCTCTTCCATTGTTTGATATGTTGCTTTCATGTTTGTTGCCACTGTTCGTAGAGAGTATTGATACATATTATCATAAAAATCAGTTGGAATTGAAGTCAAATGAGCTTTATTGTCTTCAAGCCATTGAGTCGTCTTTTCCTTCCCAAATTCTTTTAATGTTACTAACACTAATTTATCGATCAAAATAATGTTATGGTTGTCATTAGCATATAAAAAACTCAGCACCTTGTATCGAATAATAGGCGGGAGCAAAGAAAAACAGCTAACTATCTTTTGGTTCGTGCCAAAAGTATGCTTGGAAAAGAACTGAATAAATAAGCAAGAAATAAGATCAAGTAAATGCTCATAGATCTTGTTATAATCATCTTGTGTTATTTGCGAACGTACTTTTGAATGTGAACAGGAATTCGCTGCGTAATAGTCAGTTGTATCATTCTTAACAGCAAGAATACATTTCTTAAAATGGTCTCCGTATGTGAGAGCTTTTACAGTCTTTAGGACTTCCTTGTCACCGATTGTCAACTGATCATCTGGATTATAATCGATCAGCTTCCTTACTATTATTTCAGAAAGCAACCTCATTTGAGCAATTTTTCCACGGTAAGATGAATCAACATAAAAAATATCATGCAGACAATCTCCAAGAATATAAGCATAATCTTCATCTCTAAAATTACTCATATTTCCACCCCTTAGAATCTTTTCCTTTATTATACTGCATAAAGAGAAAAAAGTAAAGAGGCTATTTAGAAATTATCAAAATCCGCCTGTCCAGCGACCTCATTCCAGCCATCGTAATCATCATTTTCACGTTCCGTGAACATATCATTGATAAGCCCAATTGTCAGCAAATCCAGCTCGGTCATGGAAAGACCGAGCTGTTTGCATCTCAGGAGAAAAAGCGGAGTAGTCATCGGCCGGTCAGTCGG
>OGWT01001136.1_pt1 | contig 20808 bp, 22 predicted proteins | sample 1576101 | NCBI WGS metagenome assembly OGWT01 (sample SAMEA3541481, study PRJEB24748) | human gut metagenome | biome: human gut; feature: human-associated habitat; material: faeces | place: China | collected 2012 | reverse complement strand
CCGCACGCGGTCAGCGCCTTTTGCAATGCAGGGGATAACGTTTACTCTTCGCCGTTCACAGCGGGCACGCAGCTGTCCAGCACACTCTGCAGGGCCTGCCAGTTCTTCAGGGTGCAGCCGGGCAGGGTGTCCGGGTCCAGGCCAGCGTCCGTGATGAGGTCGGTCATGCTCTCCTTGTCGCTGAGCAGGCTCAGTGCGTCCGGCTCGATCATGGTCCATGCCTCGGCAAAGTTCTCCTGATCGGCGGCAGACAGGCTGTCGTACCAGTCGTAGAAGGCGTCCTGGATGGCCTCCGGCGTGCGGGAAGAGAGGTGTGTGCTCTCGGCCCACTGCAGCAGCGAGGCAGCCGCGATCACCGACTTGAGCGAGCAGCCGGAAACGCCGGGGCCCCAGCCCAGGCAGGGCGCAAAGGCGTCGGTGGTGCCGGTGATGGAGAACGCCGAGTTCTCGTCAAAGTTGCCGGGGTTCAGGCTGCCAGTGTTGGCCTGGGTGGTGGAGTCCGGCAGGGCGCTGTCGGACGTGGATGCCGATGCAGACGCGCTGTCCGATGCAGCGGACGCAGCGCTGGAAGGCTGCTCGCTGGAGGAAGATGTGCCGGAACATGCCGCCCGGTTCCCCCTTTGGCCCGGGAGGTCCCACCACGGTGGGGATTCGGTTTACGGCCTCTTCCGCCGCTATCCTGCTTTGTTCCGCTGACTGTGCGCTTTCTGCTGACTCCCGGGCTTTTTCTGTTGCGGTCGTTGCATCCCTGACTGCATTACCGGCTGCACTTTCTGCCGTCTTTTTTGACAACTCAGCATCTGTTGCACTTTGTAATGACTCACTGGCTTTTTGAGCGGCCGCAGAGGCCGAGGACGAGGACGCCTCCTCTGACTGCTTTGCTGAGGCTGCACTTTCTGCCGCCTGCCGGGCTGACTCCGATGCATCCCCTGCTGAAGTGTCAGCATTTGCAGCGCTCTCTTCTGCCTGACTGGCTGATATGCCGGCATTCCTCGCTGACGTCTCCGCCTCTCCGGCATTCTTCTTCGCCTCCTCTGCGTTACGCACCACCTCTTCCACCATCAGTTCAAAGCGACGCAGTGCCTCAGGACGGGCATCATCCTCCGTCATGGCACCGAGAAAATCATTCAGCGTACCGGGTTGAGAATCTTCATACACGGTGATGGTCCCGGCATGTGACGGCGGGAACCCTTCCACCAACAGAATAACGCTGTACTGACCGTACTCAACGTCCATGCTGTAACGCCCGGCTTCATCCGGATTTTCTGAGGCCAGCGTGTTCACCACCACCGTGGTGCTGTTACGTTTTGCTTTCAGCTGGATTGTGCAGTTCTGTACCGGTTTTCCTGTGCCGTCTTTCAGTACACCTGAAATCTTTACTGCCATATTCACCCCACAAAAAAGCCCGCCTGAACCGGCGGGCTGTTATAACACTGTGTTACCTGGCTAATCAGAACTTATAACCGACACCCACGATGAAACCGTCAGTGCGCCAGTCGCCACTGCCGGAACCTTCATAAGCAAGGTCAATGGTCACGGATTCGGTCGGGTTAAACTGCACGCCAGCCCCCCACGCCAGAGACGTGTTGCTGTGGCGACCGTCATCACTTCCGGTCAGCACATCGTGCGTTTTCCCCTTGTTGTCAGTTACGCGGAGATAATCCCCGGAGAAAGTCGACACACGGCTGTAAGCCACACCCACCATCGCATACGCGCTGAACCATTCATTCACGCGTACAGACGGCCCCACCATCACGCTGAACCAGCGGTTACGCACGGAATCTTCATGCCAGCGGGTATCGCTGTAGTGCGTTTTTTGCTCATCCTCAGCATTGGCATAACTGAAGGACGTAATCAGCCCCAGCGCGTCCGTAAACTCATAACGGTATTTCACGTTAATCCCGTTCAGATTATCGCTGCCGGGAGCGTTCGTACGGGCATGAAGATACCCCGCACTCAGTGTGGACTGATGTTCAGACGCCCATGCAGGCGCACCGGATACGGACAGACAGATGGCTGCGGACAAAATGGCTGCACAAACTTTACGCATAATTACCTCTCGCTTTTCTGCAATAAAAAAGGCGCCATTTCTGGCGCCCGTATATGGGTTATAAAATTCAGCTGATACTGATGCCTGCGGTGGCTTTCTTCATCACCACAACCAGCAAATCGCTGATACTTGCTGTGGGATACCAGTTATTCACCAGCCATGCTGATACCGAAAACTCCAGCGTCATGTGACCGTGACCGGCAGGCATATCAATAACGCCACTGTAAATCAGCGTATTATCCAGCGCGGTACGGTTATAAATTTCAGCACCGTTTTTCCGCACTATCAGACGGCATGAGGAGTAAATATCAGTATGCTCTCTCTCATGCTTAGCGCCGCTGAATGCCACCGCCGGAATAACAATTTGCCGGTCAAAAGGCTGATCGTCATAAATCCTGACGGTAACGGTCCCTGATGGCCACCGCTCCGGTGCCCGGGAGTCCCGCGGAAAAGCCTTACCCACTGTTTTAACGAGATCGCCTTCAATCTGGTTCGCGGACAGTTTTCCCAGAACCCGGCAGTTCTCGTTAATCGTGACGTTGTTGAGCGTCCCGGAGTTCGCATTCACGTTACCGCTGATATCAGCATTTCTTGCGGTCAGCCTGCCCTCCGGCGTCAGGGAAAACGTCGGGGGATTGCCGGACGAGGTGATACTCACCGCAAACAGCCGCTTCAGGAACACATCGTTCATGAACAACTGATTCCCCTGCGCCACAAATAACGGCGTGGTGTTGCCGTCCTCCGGGTTAATCATCGCAATACGGTCAGCCAGCAGCAGTATGTTGCTCAGGGGCTGGCCATCAGTATCCTCAATCCCCGCTCCAATACCGGCAACATAGGGTATGCCATTTTTTGTTTTCTGTACCTTCAGCATGTAAAGTGCAGCAAGGTCATCATTTGTGTCCTTCTGCACGCGCTGTATCTGCTGTATGGTGGCGCTCTGGTCCTCCAGCGTTTTACTGACCGTCTGTGTGATTTCATTGCGGGTTTCGGTGATGGTGGTCTTCATCTCCGCCATCTCATCCGCAAGCTGGCTGTTGTCTATCAGCTCCCACAGCCCCTGAGCCAGATGCAGTTTTCCTATTTTTTCCCGAAACAGCCCCAGATACCCTTCTGCATCATTGCTGGCCCGTCCACTGGCTTCAACAAAAGCAGATTTCCCCACCAGGTTAACGCTGCGTACATAAAACCAGAAATCCTTCCCGGGCTTAATGTGCGGGCCGGAGACAGTCCACTGACTGCCGGTCCCCAGATAACGGGCAGATTTTTCCACCTGTGCCGTGTTCGTGATGCGTTTTTCTGAGAACCAGAATTCAAACTGTACCGTCGGGTCATACACCGCCAGCACCGGTACCGCTGTTATCTGAAAATACCCCGGCGTCAGTTCAATGGTGGCGGGTTTTGCTGGCGCGTTAATCCGGAAGGTGGTGGTGGCCGGTTCGCCCTGCTGGCCATAACTGTTAATTGCCCTGACTGTCAGGGTGTATTCCCCGAGCGGCAGACCACTGAAACGATGCTCTGTATCCGCAGTGATAGCGGTGGTCACCAGACGGCTGTCTTCTCCGCTTCCGCTGGTCAGTCGCAGACTGAAGCGCACCCCATTCACCACCCGCGGCGTGTCCCATTTCGCCTGTGCCAGATACTGGCCGTCAGCTGCGCTCACCTCCACCGTCAGGTGCTGCACTGCCGGTGGGATGACGCTGTTCAGGGAGCCTGACTGCGGCTCAAAGCGGGCACCGTTATCCACGATGGCTTCTTTTTCCGGTACGTGCTGCACTGCCGTGATGGCAAAGGTGCCGTCCGTGTTTTCCCGGATGGAGACACAGCGGAACAGGCGACGACGCAGTGACGGCAGGGAGAGTCCCCATACACCGTATGTCTCCACACCATCAGGCAGGGTGCTGACCTGTATCCGGTCCGGCGCGGGGTGTGCAGTGATGGCCACGCTCACCGGCTTACCGCTGCCGTTAATCAGGTTCACCGTGGCGGCACCTGTCTCCGGCAGGGTCACCTCACGGTCCAGTGTCAGGGTGCGGCTGGCGGCATCGATGGACAGGATGCGTCCGCCGGTCATGGTCCCGGCATAGTCGTTATCACAGATTTCAATAATGTCACCGGGTGTGTGACGCAGCCCCTGTGACCCGAGCGTGAAATCCACCGTCTGAGTTTCCAGCAGTCCGGTCTTTATCACCCACAGCCCGGCACGGTGAGCCTGACCGCGACTGGTACAGCCGAACGCATCCATCTTCAGCAGGTTGCGTCCGTAGCGCAGTATGGCTTCCGGGTCTTCCACCAGTTCCGTGGAGGTCTGCCAGCCGTTCTGCGGGTCGGTGTAATTCACCTCCATCGCCGTGTGGCGGTCCTTCAGGGCGCTGAAGCTGTAGCGGAATCCCACGCCGTTATCATCCACCACCACATCGCTGTTGGTGTACGGCCACACCACATCCGACGGGCGGTCCTGAACGAACGTCAGCGTCTGGCCGTTCCATACCGGCATACAGCGCATCGCCGAGCAGAAATCACTGAGAACATCCCACGCCTTACGCTGTTGTGCCAGGTACGCATTGAAGGTCATCCGCGGCTCGGTGCCCCCGAAGCCATCCGGCACCATCTGGTCGCAGTACTGCCCGATGGCATACAGCGCCCACTTGTCCACATCCGCCGCCCCCAGACGTTTTCCCATGCCGTAGCGCGGGTGAGTCAGCATGTCCCACAGGCACCAGGCCGGGTTGTTGCTGTATGCCGGTTTCAGACTGCCGTCCCAGATACCACTGTACGTGCGTTTTTCCGGGTCATAGTTTGACGGCACCTGGATGATGCGACCGCGGATATGGTAGTTCACCGTCATCTGCTGGCCGCCGAACTGCTCCGCATCCACCTGCAGCCCCACAATGGCCGTGTTCGGGTAGCACTGTTTCACATCGATGATTTCGGTGTATGACGACCACAGCGTCTTATTCTGCAGCTGGTCCGTGGTGCTGTCCGCCGTCTCCCTGACCATCCGGATGTTAAAGGGCCGGGGCGGCAGATTATCCAGAATCACCGAGGCCAGGAACTGTGAGGTGGTCTTGCCGTTAATGGTGACGTCCTTTTCCGTCACCCAGCGACCATTACGCTGTAACTGAATCAGAATCCGGACAGAGGAAGGATTACGGTCGCCCTTTGACGTGGTCTGCACCAGTGACTGCACCCCGAAGGTAACCCGCAGGCGGTCAATGTTCGCGGACGTAATGGTGCGCGTCACCGGTTTTGCCTTCGTCACTTCCACGCCCAGTCCGGTTTCAGCTCCGGAGGACTCAAAGCCTTCCGGTGGTGTCTGCTCCTGCTCCCCGGCGCGCCAGACCGCCGTCACACCGTGTATCACGGGATTGCCGTCCGTGTCCGTCAGTGGGGTTTTGTTCACCAGAATACTCTGCAGTCCCTTCACCGGACCTTCTATCGGTCCCTCACCAATCGCATCAATCACACTCATCATCTGCGTGGATTTGAGATTATCCTTCGCCTCACGAGGCGTGTGTGCCTTACCGCCACCTTTTCCCATACAGCCTTCCCCTGAATAAATTAACCGCCACTTGCCATTCCGTACAGAAGTCGGATATCCTTCGCCCGAAAAGCATGAAACACATTTCTGCCATGCTAAAGAGAAACCCCGGTATCAGCAGATACCGGGGTTTTCTTTCATGCCCACCGATAATCCTGTTGGTTAAAACCGGTAATGGCATAAAAATTCTGAATATCTTCACATTTTCACAAACTGACCGTGGCGCGTATAATTTCTCTGCGTTAATTTTTTTTTCGTGATATAAGAATAATTCCTTACACTTAATCTTCGTAACTCTCCCGCAGTTCCTGTCCGCGATCACTGCGGGATTTTTTTATTCTTTTTACCCCTGCCGCCCGATAACCACGACCTTTCCGCCCCCGCCTTCATCACGGGTGCTGATGTCCTGGGATATACGGCGGGAGCCAACCAGCATTTCCCCGTAAGGCACCGGCATCGGGTTCCCCTGGGCAATCATGTTATCCAGCGAGGAAAAGTACGTGTTCTGTCTGCCGTTATCCGTTGCGCGGTAATCCGGTGTTTTTGCCTTCGGGGCCAGCATCTGGGCCACACCGCCCAGTATCATGCTGGCACCCAGTGAAAACAGCATCGTGGTGGCAGAAAAACCACCGGCACTCAGGGCTGTACCCCATAACGCCATCGAGCCTCCGGCCGTGAAGAAAGAGCCCACGATGGCTGCCGCCCCCAGCACAATCTGCAGTCCACCCTTTCCGGCCCCGGCCAGTCGCGGCACAATGTGGATGACCGTTCCCTCACCCAGCTGTTCGTGAAGACGGGCATACACCGCCTCCGGTGCCGTGTCATCACCGGCAATACGTATCTGGTACCAGCCTTCGTTCATCTGACGGCGAAAGCCCGGCATCTGCATCGACAGGGCGCGAATGGCTTCCGCTGCCGTGTTCACATACAGGCTGAGGCGGCGGCCAAATCGTTGTAAATCCCCGTGAAGGCAGATGTGTGCCAGTGGCGGTGACGCCAGACAGAATGCGTTCGTCGTTGCCATTTTTCGGAATACCTCTCCCGTTTACTCAGTTGTTCAGGAATATGGTGAAGCAGTTCACCGTTGCCGCAGTAAATGGCGGCATGATTAGCCACCGATGCGCCGAAGCAGCACAGCAGGATATCGCCCGGCTGTGCAGAGGACAGGGGCACCCGGTAAAAGCCGGTGACCGCCATATTGTCCAGGTACAGGTTCTGGCCGTTGCGCCACCAGTCATCCTCGCGATGAAAATCCGGCATATCAATTCCCGCCAGATGGTATGCATCCCGGAACAGCGTGTAACAGTCCGTCACCCCGTGCTCAAAGCGCCGTCCTGTCAGATGTGGCACACAGCGGAATTTATGAATTTCCCCCCGGCAGACCAGCCACCAGGGCAGTGCGCTTTTTATCTGCAGCCGCCGGTCAGCCTCGCTCAGCCAGGGCAGCTCACCGGGATGACTGTGGACCAGTGCCACAATCTCCCCCTGCATCTCTGCCCGCAGCCAGTCTTCCGGCGACATACGGAAATACGCCTCCGGCTCACCGGAGATATTCACGCAGGGGAAATATCTTTCCCCCTCCGGCGTGCTTACCACGAAGCCGCACGACTCCGCTGGCGCACATCGCCGGGCGTGCGCCAGAATCGCTGATTCTGTCTGTGTCATGGGATTTACTGCGAAAGTTTATTAATGGAAAGGAAACCGCCAAAATTGCCGACATTCCTGCGCAGTTCACACCCGCGCATGCACTTGCTGCATCTGTCCTTACGGATATCCGTGGTGGGTTTATCGAACTCATCCGCCACAGCCCCGCCCGTGTAACCACACTCATCAGAGCGGTAGGTCCACATACAGGTGTTCGCCAGCATGATACGACCGGGAAACAGCGCTCCGTCCGTCTCGGTCGGTGTGGCCAGCACAAACGAGGCCGTCATGGCTGTCAGCTCCGACATCTGCTCCACCACCCAGCGGTCGCTCAGCTCCTGCTCCGGGTCCGCTTCCGGATTGCCCGCAACGAAATTCACCGCATCCAGAAAACGCGCATACACCCGACGGCGGACCACCGTGGCCCCCACCAGACTCTGCAGGTCTTCCGCCATCCCGGTGACCAGACCGAACAGATTGGACACCGTCAGCGACGGTCTGGCACTGCTGCCTTTCCCGTTCATTTCAAAGCCGCTGCCATCAATCGGGTACGCCTGGTACTTCCGCCCCTGCCAGGTGACCGGCTCCCCTTTTTCATTCAGCTCATTACAGAAAAAATACCGCTCACCACCCTGCACCGTCAGGTCAATTTCCCAGAGTACCACCCGCGGTGACTGCTCTGATTTAACCGACTCGCTCAGACTTTCTTCTCGAATATCCTGCATCAGTTCACCACCTGCTTAAACTCCGCGCTGAACTCAACGCGCAACATCCCGACCCGCGCAGACCACCCGGCACAGGTCACCTTTATCTGCCGGTATGCATAGGGTGGCTTCCACAAAAATGCCTTCCAGCCACCGTGCTCTGCCAGGAACGCTTCCAGATGCCGGGCCTCCTCCCGGTTCACGGAAAGCGTCACCCTGTATGTTTTCAGGTCAGCATTCAGCCCTGCCGCCATACGCTGTGAGTACCCGTCACCAAAACGCACTTCACGCACCGATGGCTGCGAGTTCACCTCCATATCCGGCTTCACTTTCCAGCGAAAGGTTTTCATCCACCGCTCCCTGATAACATACCGCCATCACGCAACTGCAGCCGGAGTTCATCCTGAGCCCCCTTGCGGGCCATCTCATACACCGCTTTCATCAGCTGCGGCCCTGCCCGCCCGTTGGGGCCGTCGTTCTGAATCACCACGTGATTGTTCTGATTAAAATTAATGCCTTCCGCCCGCCGCATCTGCGCCGGACTTCCGGCACCGCCGACATAACCACCTTCCGCATAGCCCCGCATCAGGCGGTACAGATTGCCGACACCAATCCGGCTGGTCGCCTCCTTCGTGAAGACAAACTCCCCGCGATGAACAATCCCCGCAGGTTCATATTTACCCCCCGTCCCCGTAAATCCCCCGGTCGCGAAATGGAAGTTCGCCGCCGCAGCCTGAATGGCTGTACCGCCTGACGCGGATGCGCCGCCACCAACAGCCCCGCCAATGGCGCTGCCGATACTCCCGACTATCCCCACCATCGCCTGCTTCAGAAAAATCTCTGTCAGCATGGACCGCACAGAACGGGTGAAACCACGCCAGTTCTGTTCGCTGCCGGTCAGCATCGCTGCCATATTCTGTGCAATACCGTCAAAGGTCTGCGTGGCCGCGTTTTTAACCTGCGAAAAACTGTCCGTCGCACTTTCCGCCCACTCGCCCCAGCCGGACTTCATCCCGGCCATCCAGCTTCCACGAAGCTGCTCCTCCGCAGACCAGGTGTTCTTCAGTGCAGATGTGGCCTTCGCCAGCGCAACCGGATTATCACCGTACACCTCACGAAGGCGCTGCTCTTCCGACTCCCGCTGCGCCTGACGGTCGGTGAGTCCGCGGGCTTTTGCGCTGATTGCCGCCTGCTTCGCGCTCTGCTGCTGTTCAAACCGCGCCGCCTGCTGTGCCAGCTCATTCAGCCGTTTCTGGTGTTCAATCTTGTCGCCCAGCTCAGCCAGCTGGCGTTTGTACTCCAGCGTTTCTTTCTCATGGGCCAGCAGGGATTTTTCCTGCTCAGATAACTGCCGTTTCGTGGCAGCCTCTTTCAGGACCGCATACTGACTTTCCGCCTTCCATAAATCACGGCGCTGCCGGCTGATTTTCTCATTCGCACCGCTGTGTTTTTCCAGCGTCCTGAGCTCAGCTTCAAGGGCAAGCAGAGCCTCTCTTGCCTGCTCCTCTTCCCTCTCCCCGGCAGAGCGCGTTTTCGGTGATGTATGCTTTTTACCTGTCAGCTCTTCAGCCAGACGGCTGACGGCTTCCTGCTGCCCAGGACCTTTGCTGACGCCTGTTGCACGCGAGCGGTTGATGTACCCCATTTCCCCCTGGCGTATACGCGCATCCCGTTCCGCAATGGATTTTCTCAGCGCCAGTTCATCGCGTTTTGTTTTCTCAATAAATACGCGGTTCTCTTCTGCCAGTTCACCAAACAACGCACCAACGCCGGGCACATTCTTTGTCGTTTCCCAGGCTGACTGAATAAATTCAGCCAGCGCCAGATCCCCCTGCACAAGCAGCAGCTTCACCTGTTCAACGGTTCCGGCCACCACGTCAGTGATCAGACTGAGTGCCCCCAGTGTATGATCACCTATCCATGCCCATGCGTCAGAAGTCCAGGTTTTAACATCGTCCCAGATTTTTTCCACCGGCGTGGCCGCTTTATCAAGTTGCTCCAGACGTGCATTCATGACATCCGCAAACAGGGACATCGCCTCCGTCACCGCAGCCTGTTTACCTTTCGTGCGCTCAAGCTCATCAATATGGCGTAACTGGGAAACGCTCAGGAAGTTATACTGCTGATTCAGGGAGGCCAGCGCCTTCACCGGATCTGCTGCAATCCCTTCAAAGGCTTTTTCCACCTTCCCGGCATCGTCCCCCACCGTCTGCAGCCATCTCTGAGAGGTTTCCCCCATGATCCGTAGCTGCCCGGCGGTATATTTCCCGCTTTCTGCCAGACGGGCCAGATTTTCTGCCGCCTGTCTGATACCACCACCGGCTTCATCGCTGATCACCCCGGCCATTTTCCACAATTCTGCCGTTGTGGTGGCAGCCGCCCCTCCGGTCAGGATCAGTGAACGCAATAAGGCCCGGTCAGCCTGCTCTGCCTGCCAGGCGGCGGCAGCAAGCGCGGCCAGTACGGCAACCCCGCCACCTGCCGCCACACGGGCCACCGACATAAATCGTCCCAGCTCACCGGCATTCCGGGCATTTTCAGCCAGTGCATTTGCCGTATCTGACAGCGACTCCTCTGATGATTCAGAGGCATCCCTGATCCCGAGAAGTTCCTCCTTCAGCAGGGTAAGCAGGCTGAGCGGTCCACCGAATGAATCGCTGATCTGCCCCCCCTGCTGCAGCATGATAAGGAAGGGATTCTGACCACCGGCAAGCTGAGTGACAATATCCGTGAACTGTGCGGGCAGTGTGCGCATGGCAGCCTTATACTGTCCGACTGATATCCCGGCTTTTTGTGCAGCCAGCGCCTGTCGGCTCAGCCCCTGTTCAACAGTACTGGCGGTTTTTCTGGCATCCGCCTCCAGACTGGAAAAATGACGGCGTACCCGGGCCATCTGTTCATCAAACCGGGCCGCATCCAGACTCAAATCAATAACCAGATCACCCGCTGGCTGGGACATATCTCACACCTCCGGAAATCCCCGCTGAAGCCATCATTAATGCAACATCATCCTCGCTGACATCCACCACATCCGCAGAAGGTGAAATATCGCGCCCTCCGTCCCCTCTGAACCGGACGCCTCCGGCAACTCCTGTCGCTTTCTGCATCAGCATTTCTTCCTCGTCCGGCATCTCCGTCTGCTCTTCCTCACACGCTGGAGCAAGCAGACTGAAATCCGCCGGATGCATATCCGGATCGCCAAAAAACAGGCTGAGTACGGCGTACATCAGCCCGGAAAAATGAGCGTCCAGTTGGGTATCCTGAAAATAATGCGTGCAGTAAAAACGTCGCCAGTCGGCATATTCGGTGGATGTCATCCCGGCAAGCATGGCGCGCCAGTCGGGTCTCCCCATCTCTCGCGCCAGTTTCAGGACAAAGTTCAGCTCGCCTTCGAATGCTTTTTTGATGTTACCGGCTCAGTCGCTTCTGCTTTCCCGGTTTGTTCAGGATCGGCATCGTGCCGGTTATCCAGCATACCTGAAAGATAAAGCACCCGGTTCGTTGCCTGATTCAGTGCATCAGCAGGCCATCCCAGCATCACTTCACGGCGGATCTGCTGCATCTCTGTCTCCGGAGAGGCCAGAGTGCCTTTGAGGGAATGGGTATGCCATAGCGACATCGCCACAAGCAGGGATGCCGTTTCCAGATATCGCTGGTTAATGTGCACGACATCATGCTTCGTTGTCTCCTGTTGTTCTGCGTCTGAAACAAACTTTATATAATCAAACCGCTGCAGCGCAGACAATTCGGAAAGCGTGACGGACATACCGTTATATTCAAATTGTTCTGTTTTCAGAAACATGTATTACCTCCGTTTACCCTGCAGCGCCCGCTTCAGTAACGGTGACTTCAGCCACTGCGGCGAACTGACCATTTCCGCTCACCACAGGGATCTGCACCTTACCTGTCGCCACGCCGTTTACCGTAATTGTCATATCTTTCACACTAATGGTGGCTTTCGACGGATCGGCGGAAACCGCTCTGAACGTCTTGTCGGTTGCACTTTCCGGCTCAAAAGAAACCGTCAGGGTGGTTGTTTTCCCTTTTGCCACCGTACCGGATGTCGGCGTCACCTTAATCGCACTGACCGGCGTAATTTTGCTGCGTTCTTCCGCTACAGAAGGTTTACCCACGTTAGTGACTTTCACCGTGCGGGTGATCACTTCTTTCGCCGTCACGGCCTTACCGATACTGCTGACCCAGCCACGAAACACATCCACCGTGCCATTCGGAAAACGGATTTTATAGGCCCGGACATCGCCGCTTTCAAACCAGCCTATAAGCCCTTTCTGGCCTTCCTCTCCCGGTTTCCAGGCCAGCGTAAAACTGGTATCACCTGCAGATTTCTGCCCCTGCCCGGTCGCGGTCCAGTCCGCGTCTTCATCATCCAGGTAGTTATCATCGTAGGATTCTGCCGTCATCTCGCCCGGCGTCAGATCCTTCACCTTAGCCAGTCGCTGCCAGTCATCGTCTGACAACGGGTTTGCATAAGCATCACCCTTGCCGTTGTAAACCCACAGAGTGGTACCGGCACCTTTTACCGGCTCAAGGGGATTTGGTGTTGCCATATCGTCCTCACATCTCGTATGTAATGGAATAAGTCAGATCTGCAGAACTCCATAACGCCATATCGTCATCACGACGATACTCATAGCCCTGCGTAACCATCGTGGTAATCAGTCCTGCCAGTGCCGGGATCGCAGTCATCGCCGGGTAAATCCGGCTTTCCATCCACTGATCAAGCTCTGAATCCGGTACCTGTGCCGGTAAAAACACCTCAATATGCAGCGTGGCCCGCCAGGTATCTGCATCCAGCTCTTCACCGGTATACTCTGCATCCGTCAGATAAACCGCGATCGCAGGAAAATCCTCTTCGTCAAAAACAACGGGGCGACCATCAAACAGCGTCGCCCCGTGTTCATGCTGCTCGAGTGCATCCAGCACTGCGGCACGAATGTCAGTGTGTTTCATCGTTTTATTGCAATCCTCAGTTGTTGTTTCAGCGCGTATGCCAGTTCTTTAGGCAGGCGTTCACGCCGGATACGGTCAACATTCTCATCAAATGCCTGTTTCAGTGGGGCCGCCATCGGGATTTTCACCACCTGAATGGGAAGGCGATTACGCTTTTTCCTTCCCTTGTCGTCATTGCCCTCCTCATATCTGGCCTGGGGAAGACGTTGCATAACATGCCAGCGCCCATTATTTAATCGCTGGATAAATGCCCGCTGATAACGATGCTGACCGGCTTTGAGTATGCTGTTCGGACGACGCCCCAGCATTCTGATCCCCAGCTTAATCACAGGGAGATCACCGCGGTTAACGATAATTCTGGCATTCGGATTTCTGACCGTCGCCCGTTTCAGTCTGGACCGTTCCTTTACCAGTTTCCGTCTCACCCTGGTTTCCCGGGCAACCTGTGACGAAGACTGATTAATCGCCGTTGTGGCCACGCGGTTAATGGTCATTGCAGAAGCAGCCGGAATGGCGTTTTTACGAACCCGGCTCAGATTATCAATCGCCTGATCAAGCCCTTTTATCGCCATAATTTCACCCTGCGTTTATCGTCGCCGGTTAACAGCGGGTGGTTGCCCACGGTTGAGCCAGAGATAACAGCTTCCACCATCATCCGGCGAAACCCGGTCTATCCAGAAGTTTTCCTCACCGATGGTCAGTGTGTCTCCACGCCGCAGTTGCCGCACATCATCAGTCCGGACAAACAGGGACGGGCTGGAGCCTTCAACGCGCACGCCCTGTCCGGCATAGCTGATATTTTCAGGGTCATCAAAAACACCACGTATTACTGCGCCGGACTGCTCACCGGATGTCATGGTGGCTGACGTTCCCATGTACCCGCGTATCGTTTCATCGGCGCGGGCAATGGCAGCATCGAACAGGTTATCGAAATCAGCCACAGCGCCTCCCGTTATTGCATTCTGGCCAGGCCGCGCTCTGTCATTTCAGCTGCCACACCGGCAGAGACACGGAACGCCGTTCCCGGCAGCACAAATGCCACAGTGTCATCCCGCGTGGCGTGAAGTGCATCAGTATGCAGCGTCACCAGTGCCACAACCGTGACCAGATCAGCCGTATCAGTCACGGTATCCGGCTGCGCTGATACAACCTCATTTTCATGTCCGGTCAGCGCATTTTCCGGGCTGATAGGGGTATCCTGATCGGCAGTGTCATCAAGCTCCTCTTCCAGCTCTGCCACACGGAGCGCCAGTTCTTCTTTCGTTCCCGTCAGGCTGACATCACGGTTCAGTTGCTCACCCAGCTCCTGAAGACGGGCAATCAGTTCATCTTTCGTCATGAACTCCTCCACAGAGAGAAAATGGCCCCGAAGGGCCACGATTACGCCAGTTGTACGGAAACGAACTCATCAGGGTCAGCCAGCAGCATCAGCGGTGCTGACTGAATCATGGTGAACTCACGCGCCGGATCGCCGGTGGTCACCCAGTTTTTCGGGTAACGGGCAGAGGCGTTAATGCCTTCGCGCTGTGCATCCGCATCCTGAATGCAGCCATAGGTGCGCAGACCGCGTGCATGAGTGTTACCCAGCACCATCGTGTTGTCCGGCAGGAAGTTCTTTTTGACGCCGTTTTCCACGTACTGTCCGGAATACACGACGATGGCCACATCGCCATACATTCCCTTATAAGACACCGCTTTGCCCAGGTCTTTTACCGCTGTCTCCAGTTCGGAATGAGAGCCGCGACGGGTATCCAGCTTCTCCCTGACGGCTTTGAAGGAACGGAACAGCGCCCAGCCTTTCGGGTCAAACACGATGATATTCACCACGCCGCTGGCGTTCAGCGCGTAGGCTTCGATATCGTCGGTCGGGTCATACGTGGACTTGTCACGCTTGCTCCACTCCGTGTCGCCGGACTGTGTGATGTTGTTCGCCGCACTGCGGCCCATATCCACCTCAACCGGATCAAAGGCTTCACCGGTCATGGTGTATTTGCCCTTAAGCACGGCAGAAACTGCCTGCATCTCTTCGACCTGGGCAATGGCCAGCTCTTCGTCACGCATGTTCTGCATGATGATGCGACGGCGGCGGTAAGCCGGGTCCGCCAGATTCTGCGGATCTTCATCCGGCAGGCGACGCAGGGTCATCTGCGGATTCACCTCATGCTTCGGCTTGACATATCCCGGCGTAAATTCAGAGGTGGAGCCGCCACGGGAACGGATAACCTCACCGGAAACAATCGGCGAAACGTACAGCGCCATGTTTACCAGTCCCGGAATTTGTGAGAGATAAACTTTCTCCGTGGTGAAGGGATAGCTCTCACGGAAAAAGAGACGCAGAAACAGCGGATCAAACTTAAATTTATGCTCATTTGCCGCCAGCAGCTGGGCGGTTGTGTACATCGACATAAAAAAATCCCGTAAAAAAAGCCGCACAGGCGGCCTTTAGTGATGAAGGGTAAGGTTAAACGATGCTGATTGCCGTTCCGGCAAACGCGGTCCGTTTTTTCGTCTCGTCGCTGGCAGCCTCCGGCCAGAGCACATCCTCATAACGGAACGTGCCGGACTTGTAGAACGTCAGCGTGGTGCTGGTCTGGTCAGCAGCAACCGCAAGAATGCCAACGGCAGCACCGTCGGTGGTGCCATCCCACGCAACCAGCTTACGGGTGGAGGTATCCGGCATCAGCGGGGTCATTGCAGGCGCTTTCGCACTCAATCCGCCGGGCGCGGTTGCGGTATGAGCCGGGTCACTGTTGCCCAGCGGCTGGTAATGGGTAAAGGTTTCTTTGCTCGTCATAAACATCCCTTACACTGGTGTGTTCAGCAAATCGTTAACGGCATCAGATGCCAGGTTACCTGCAGCCAGCGGTGCCGGTGCCCCCTGCATCAGACGATCCAGCGCAGTATCACTGCGCGCCTGTGCACTCTGTGGTGCTGCGGCCAGAATGCGGCGGGCCGTTTCCACGGTCATACCGGGGGTTTCTGCCAGCACGCGGGCCTGTTCTTCGCGTCCGTGAGCCTCCTCACAGTTGAGGATCCCCATAATGCGGCTGTTTTCTGCCGCAACCGCAGCGTTGATCTGCGCGTTCACGTCCGGCTGCGCCGCGCTGGCGTTTTGGCCCTCCATCGCTGGCACCACGCCAGTAACGTCAGCCTGCGAAGCAGTGGCTGAAACAGTTGTTGATTGAGTCTCTTTGGTCATTCGCCCTCCTGAGAGACGGGATTTACGTGCATCCAGTGCATCACGCATGATGGTGATCGCATCGGTACTGTTAACAAGTTCATCAGCCAGTCCGGCATCAATGGCCTCCTGACCGCTGTACACTGCAGCCTCGGTATCCAGCACAGCCTGCACGGACAGGCCGGTATATGCCGACACCTTCTGTGCAAACATCCGGCGGGTTGCATCCATCCGGGACTGCAGTGTTTCCCGGACATCATCCGGTAGATGGCTGTAGGGGTTGCCATCCACCTTATGGCTGCCGCTGTAAATCAGCGTGATTTCCACGCCCTGTTTCTCCAGCGCAGCACCGTAATTACTGTGAGCCATCATGACGCCGATGGAGCCTGTCCGGGCGGTCTGCGTGACCAGACGCCGGGAGGCGGCACTGGCAAGCAGCTGACCTGCGCTGCAGTTCATGTCATTGGCCAGCGCCCATACCGGCTTTATGTCACGCACACGGGCGATGATGTCAGCGCAGTCAAATGCCCCTGCCACCATTCCGCCGGGCGTGTCCATATCCAGCAGAATGCCGTCCACCATCGGGTCGCTGGCAGCCTGTTGCAGACGGGCGATAATGCCGTTGTAACCGGTCATCCCCGAATACGGCTGCAGCGCCCGCGTCCGGCAGACCAGCGTGCCGGAAACCGGCAGCACGGCGATGCCGTTCATGACCTGATAACTGCGGGCCTGTCGTGGTACGTCATCATTAACGGATAACGCCAGCTTCGCGGGTGCCTCTCCGGCAGTCAGGCTGTCACCGGACACCGCATCCGTCAGGCGGCTGATCCCAAGCTGGCCTGCAAGCGCACAAAAGAAAACCCGCGCATAGGCGGGTTCAAGCATAAGCGGCTCATTAAAGGCCATGCTGGCAATATGCGGGAGATTACGCAGCTCTGCTGTCACTCTTCTCCTCCTCTGTTGATTGTCGCAGTCCGGATTCAAATGCCGCAGCCGCCCAGGCGGGCGGTTTAAGACCGGCTGCACGGCGCTCCATCGTTTCACGGACCTGCTGGGCAAAAATTTCCTGATAGTCGTCACCGCGTTTTGCGCACTCTTTCTCGTAGGTACTCAGTCCGGCTTCTATCAGCATCACCGCTTCCTGTACTTCTTTCAGACCATCGATGGCCATACGACCGGAGCCTATCCAGTCACAGTTCCCCCAGGCGCTGCGGGCTTCCTGAAAGCTGAAACGCGCTTTTGAAGGTAACGTCACCACGCGGCGAACGATGGCCTCTTCCAGCCAGCACAGAAACATCTGGCTCGCCTGACGGGATGCGACGAATTTTCGCCGCCCCATAAAGTACGCCCACGACTCGTTCGCACTGGCCCGTGCCGTGGAATAGCTCATCTGGGCGTAATTCCGGGAAAGCTGCTCATACGAGACACCCAGCCCGGCAGCGATATACCGCAACAGTGACTGCTCAAACACGGAGTAGCCGTTATCCGTATCCTGAGCCGTCTGCAGGTTCAGTGAGTCACCCGGCATCAGGTGCGGCACTTTTGCGCCTCCCAGCCGAACCGGTGCTGCGGCGTAATACGCGGCAATTTCACCAATCCAGCCGGTCAGCTTGTCCCGCTGCTCCTGACTGTTCGCGCCCAGAATAAAATCCATCGCTGACTGCGTATCCAGCTCACTCTCAATGGTGGCGGCATACATCGCCTTCACAATGGCGCTCTGCAGCTGCGTGTTCTGCAGCGTGTCGAGCATCTTCATCTGCTCCATCACGCTGTAAAACACATTTGCACCGCGGGTCTGCCCGTCCTCCACGGGTTCAAAAACGTGAATGAACGAGGCGCGCCCGCCGGGTAACTCACGGGGTATCCATGTCCATTTCTGCGGCATCCAGCCAGGATAGCCGTCCTCGCTGACGTAATATCCCAGCGCCGCACCGCTGTCATTAATCTGCACACCGGCACGGCAGTTCCGGCTGTCGCCGGTATTGTTCGGGTTGCTGATGCGCTTCGGGCTGACCATCCGGAACTGTGTCCGGAAAAGCCGCGACGGACTGGTATCCCAGGTGGCCTGAACGAACAGTTCACCGTTAAAGGCGTGCATGGCCACACCTTCCCGAATCATCATGGTAAACGTGCGTTTTCGCTCAACGTCAATGCAGCAGCAGTCATCCTCGGCAAACTCTTTCCATGCCGCTTCAACCTCGCGGGAAAAGGCACGGGCTTCTTCCTCCCCGATGCCCAGATAGCGCCAGCTTGGGCGATGACTGAGCCGGAAAAAAGACCCGACGATATGATCCTGATGCAACTGGATGGCGTTGGCGGCATAGCCGTTATTGCGTACCAGATCGTCTGCGCGGGCATTGCCACGGGTAAAGTTGGGCAACAGGGCTGCATCCACACTTTCACCCGGTGGGTTCCACGCCCGCAACTGCCCTCCAAATCCGCTGCCACCGCCGTGATAACCGGCATATTCACGCAGCGATGTCATGCCGTCCGGCCCCAGAAGGGTGGGAATGGTGGGCGTTTTCATACATAAAATCCTGCAGGTCCCCTGCGTCGCTGTGTCATGCCGGTCTGCACTTCCAGCTCCGCAATGTATTTTTTCAGGTCAGACACGGAAGTGGCCGTAAACTCCACTCTCCGTCCGTCTTTCTGTACCGTTGCCACCCGTTTTCCTGTCATCAGGTCATGCAGTGCCGCACGGGCAGCGGCAAGTTCTTCCTGTCGCGTCATTCATCCTCTCCGGATAAGGCACGGGCGTAATCTGCCAGTGTTTTCTTGTTGGTTGCTGCACCATCCTCTTCCTTCAGGCTCGCCAGCAGTGCACTGAGATCCAGCTGCCAGCGGGAAATACTGATGCGCAGCGCCGCCAGCGCATAAACGAAGCAGTCGAGCGCCTCATTGCGTCGTTTTTTGCTGTCCCACAGTATTTTTTTCCTGCCATCCACCCATTTTTCGACCTGCTCTTCAGCAGTCAGCTGCTGCGCTTCGGTCAGATCAAAAATATCCGGGTTATTCGGGAAGTGAACGGCACCGGGAAGCGGTTCATCCCCTTCCGGCGTCAGTGTGAAGCGGTTATAAATCTGCTCTTTCGCGGTATCCGTACCGATTTCGGTAAGGTAAACCCCGTTTTTGTTTCGCTTACGTGGCATGCTGGCCACCGGCTTTCCGTAGACGGATGCCCCTTTAATGGGGATCACCCGGAACAGCCCATGTTTTTTCGAGCGTTCATACACAATGGTCGGGTCAATCCCGCCAGTATCCCAGCAGATACGGGATACCGACATTTCTGCACCATTCCGGCGGGTATAGGTTTTATTGATGGCCTCATCCACACGCAGCAGCGTCTGTTCATCGTCGTGGCGACCCATAATAATCTGCCGGTCAATCAGCCAGCTTTCCTCACCCGGCCCCCATCCCCATACGCGCATTTCGTAGCGGTCCAGCTGGGAGTCGATACCGGCGGTCAGGTAAGCCACACGGTCAGGAACGGGCGCTGAATAATGCTCTTTCCGCTCCGCCATCACCTCAGCATCCGGACGTTCGCCGATTTTCGCTTCCCATGTCTCACCGAGCGTGGTGTTTACGAAGGTTTTACGTTTTCCCGTATCCCCTTTCGTTTTCATCCAGTCTTTGACAATCTGCACCCAGGTGGTGAACGGGCTGTACGCCGTCCAGATGTGAAAGGTCACGCTGTCCGGCGGCTCAATCTCTTCACCGGATGACGAAAACCAGAGAATGCCATCACGGGTCCAGATCCCGGTCTTTTCGCAGATATAACGGGCATCAGTGAAGTCCAGCTCCTGCTGGCGGATGACGCAGGCATTATGCTCGCAGAGATAAAACACGCTGGAGGGGTCATCCGGCGTCCATTTGAGGCCAAACGGCGTCTCTTTGTCGCCAAATTTAAGATACTGCTCCTCCCCGCAGTGCGGGCAGGCAACATGAAAACGCATAAAATGCAGGGATTCACTGGCTGCACGCTCAATCTGGCAGGTGCCTCTCACTTTGGGCGTGGAGCCACGGATGGACTTTGGCCAGACCGAGCCTTCAATACGTTTGTCGCCAAGGAACGTCGGAGAGCCTTCCTGTTCAATATCCTCATCAAAGGCAGCAAGTTCATCATAACCCGCCACATCCACCGACTTTTCACGGTAGTTTTTTGCCGCTTTACCGCCCAGGCACCAGAAGCCACGACCATTGGAAAAACGCTTCATAGTGAGCGTGTTATCCCGGTGCTTTTTGCCATACCACGGAGCCAGCGCCAGCAGCGACGGAATATCGCGGATGGTCGGCTCAACGTGGGTTTTCATAAAGTTCTCGGCATCACCATCCGTCGGCAACCAGATAAGGGTGTTGCGCTGCTTATGCTCTATAAAGTAGGCATAAACACCCAGCAGCATTTTGGAATAACCGACACGGGCAGACTTCACCACATTCACCTCACGGATGTAGTCGCTGCCCATCGCATTCATGATGGCCCGCTGAAAGGGCAGTGTTTCCCAGCGCCCTTCCTGGTATGCGGATTCTTTCGGGAGATAGTAATTAGCATCCGCCCATTCAACGGCGGTCTGTGGCTCCGGCCTGAACAGTGAGCGAAGCCCGGCGCGGACAAAATGCCGCAGCCTGTTAACCTGACTGTTCGATATATTCACTCAGCAACCCCGGTATCAGTTCATCCAGCGCGGCTGCTTTGTTCATGGCTTTGATGATATCCCGTTTC
>OGWT01001127.1_pt1 | contig 20927 bp, 20 predicted proteins | sample 1576101 | NCBI WGS metagenome assembly OGWT01 (sample SAMEA3541481, study PRJEB24748) | human gut metagenome | biome: human gut; feature: human-associated habitat; material: faeces | place: China | collected 2012 | reverse complement strand
GGGATGAACACATCATAGGGCAACTGCTTACCGGTCGGTATCAGGAAAGCGTAATTCGCCGACCGTTGTACTACGCCGACAAAAGTACCTTTCTTCCGTTCCAGGATCTCGACCACCTCTCCTTCGGGGCGGCGGTCACGACTCCGGGCATATACCAATACCTTCACTTTATCTCCGTTCAGGGCGTGTTTGAGGTTAGGAAAAGCAACAAACACATCCTCTTTACTCTCGTTTGAAATGATATAGGCCGAACCTTTGGCTGTCAACTCGACTTCACCGGTAATATAAGCCCCTCTCTGCCGCATTTTATATCTTCCTGTCGAAATCTCTTCCAACTCTCCTTTTTCTCCTAATTCCCGCAACACTTCCGAGATCTGGCGTTTCATATCCATACTCTTCACCTGCAATCGCATCGCCAACTGCTTATAATTATAACTCTCACCCGGGTGATTACTCATCAGTGCCAAAAGGCGTTTACTCAACTCCGGCTTACTCATGGTCGGCTTGCTTTTCTTTTTATTTTTGCTTGAATTAGCGTTTCTTCGACGCTGTGAGGAGGTTTTTATGAAATTTTTGCCTTACATAATGGCTCTTGCTGTTCTGCTCCAGTTCGTATTTGTACCGGCTTATTTAAAAAAATGCTGGCCTAAAAAGAACAGAATTTCACTTTGCTACAAAATGATATGTGCCACGCTTTTCGTCCTTACGGGCGTAATGTGCATAATATACAGCGGAAACAAATCCGTTTACGCCATTCTCATGCTCTGCGGATTATGCTTTTCATGGTTCGGCGATTTGTTTCTCCACATTAACGAAAAACTGTCGCTTTTTATAACGGGACTGTTTTTCTTCCTTATAGGACATATATTTTATGTTTCGGCTTACTCAGTTGCGGCTAAAAAGCTCTTCGGAATCCCCGTTTTCTCCCCCATTGACATAATTATTGTAGCAATTCTTACAGCCATTGCCGTAATTTATGCCGTAAAAACCAAAATACATTTCGGAAGAGCTGCTGTGCCTGCGCTTATTTATACAATAGCTCTTACCTCAATGATGGTTAAAGCCTGCCACTTAGCCGTTGCAAGTTTGGTTTCCGACGCTGCTGTCTGGACAGTTCCGGCAATTTTGCTTATTTCAGGAAGTGTAATGTTCTGTATGTCAGACAGCACTTTGGCTCTTATTAATTTCGGAGACAAAAAAATATACGGCGTTAAGATTTTTAATATCATCACCTATTTTGCCGCTCAGATGTGCCTTGCCTACACAATTTTGTTTATAAAATAAAGATATGAATGTGATTATTGATGCGGATGCTTGTCCGGTTGTGAATATTGCCGTAAATTTGTGCAAAGAATACGACATAAAGGTCTTTCTTTTTTGCGATACATCTCATATAATAGACATCGACGGCGCTGAGACAGTTATAGTTTCTAAAGGAAGCGACAGTGCAGATTTTGCAATTGTAGCCGCTTGCCGTGCCGGAGATATTGTCATCACTCAGGACTACGGTCTTGCTGCAATGTGTCTTTCCAAAAAAGCAAAGGTTATAAATCAAAACGGTATGATTTATAATGAAAATAATATTGACTCTTTGCTCTTTTCGAGGTATACTGCAAAAAGAGCCCGCATGGCGGGTCAGAGAATTAAAGGACCTAAAAAGCGTACAGAAAAACAGAATGATGATTTTGAAAAAAATTTCAGAGCGCTGATTCTAAAGTGCATGTAAAAACGGAGGTTATTTTCTTAATGAAAAAAATCACTAAGGGCATTGTCATTTCAGTGGCAACTGCTGTTTTGGCAGCATGTATACTTTTTTCTGCCGCAGCATCAACTCAGGGCGGTATTCTTTCCACAGAAGATCTCAGCAATCCGCCGCAATCCTATATGGCATAAAATAAAGCACCGTGTGAGCGGTGCTTTTTGCTTTATATTGTATTAAAATACAAAACCACTCGAGGACATTTCCCCGAGTGGTTTTAGTTTTTGTACACGCTGAATTAATCAAACAAATTTTTTAATATTCAAAGCTATGCGTCCCTTTTTAGTTGTGCCGTTTACTTCTTCCACAACCGCTTTGCCCTTGCCTCTCAAAACAATTTTATCGCCCTGAGAAATACGCATATCACATTTAAGAGCCTGGGAATCATTTACAAAAACCAGACCTTTTTCTATACTTTCAGAAGCCAATGTTCTTGAAAGTCGGTAAACCTGAGCCACAATTACATCAAGGCGCATTGAAGCGGCAGTTATTCTTTCTGTTACTATTTTCTGCTGCTCGTTTGTCAGCTGAGAAACAGGAACTTCTTCACCTTTTAGAGTTGCTCTGCCGGCTTTTGTAAAGTTCTCAAGAATAAACCTCTTGACGCTTTTCATTGCCAAAACATCGCATCCGTCAGCGGTGACAATTATATCGCCGATCATTTCACGCCTAAGCCCAAGACCCATTAAAGCCCCTAAATAGTCACGGTGACCGGCTGTGCTGAATTTATCCTTTACAAATCGCAGACGCACAAAGGTGCAGTCCTCACCGCTTTTGAGAATTTCAGCGGCTTCGCCCGGAGTTTCGGCTCCTGAATATGGGGGAAAGAAAAACATGGCTCTTCTCACAGCTTCATCATATCCTCCGAAAAGAACATAGAGACAATCCTCTTTTCTGAAACGGTCAAGTAAAATACCCTGTTCCCTCTCATCAAGAAAATTTGTGGAGGTTATGACATACTGCTCCTGACTTTGACGCATTTTATCTTCCGCAGCGGAAATAAGCAGTAAATCTTCCTTTTCCATATTATCAGTAATATCTTATTATAGCTTTTACTCTGCCCAAAATTGTTACTTCATCTACAATTATGGGCTCGTACTCATCGTTTTCCGGCTGAAGACGGAAATGTCCTTTCTCCTTAAAGAAACGCTTTACTGTCGCTTCATCATCTATCATTGCTACAACAATTTCACCGTTTGAAGCAACGGGAGTTTTTTCGGCAATTACAATATCTCCGTCAAGAATACCTGCCCAGAGCATACTCTCTCCCCTTACCCTGAGGGCAAAGAGAGGCTTGTCACGGGAAACTGAGCCGGTATAGGGTATATATCCTTCTATCTGCTCAACGGCAAGGATCGGAGCACCTGCCGTAACAGTTCCCAAAAGGGGAACATGGGTTATGTTCTCCGCCTGACCCATTACTCTGATTGAACGTTTAAGCAGAGGGTCACGGCTTATATATCCCGCCTTTTCGAGAGCGTTTAAGTTGCCTTGAACGGACGAAGTTGAACTCAGTCCCACAGCAGCACCTATTTCACGGACTGAAGGCGGAACACCGTCCTGTGCACGCTCACACAAATATTCATATATTTTTCTCTGTATATCGGTAATAGGTCCCATATGAAAACCTCCCAGTAAAATACAAAAGCTAAAGCTTCCTCGGTAGTATTATATCATATAACATAAGCAAAAGCAAACATTTGTTTGGATGTTTTCGCATATTTGTTCGATTGACTGATACCAAAAACAGCACATTTTTTGCTCATATACAAAACAAAAAATGTGCTGTTTTAAACTATCAATTAACTTATACTTTTATTATTTAATTTCTTTATATGCTTTAAGCCCAGATATATCCACCCAATTACCATAATAATAAGATTCGCCTATACCTTTAAATCTGATTTCTAATTTTTGTATACCGTTTACATTGACATGAAAATCACTAGGAATAGTCTCCGCTGTGATAGTTGCTGAAGAATACAGTAATTTTCCGTCTCCATAAATTTCAAAAGTTATTCTACCAGGAGAATTATCTGTAGCACTTCTTTTATTGGCAAAGTATACACCACTGATCTTGTCATATTTTCCCTCCAAAAGATAGCTTACTGTTTTTTGACCGTCGGGTCCTCCAAAACTAAATTCAAGACACTCTTCATATTCTTTTCCATTTACTGCAGTTTGAATATCATGAAATCTAATCTTTCCGTCTCCTGAATCAATAGATAAAACATTCTCTTCGTCACACAAATTTATTGGAACATAAAGCCTATACTCGTTCAGTTTTGTCTTATACTCAGCATTATCTGGCATAAGCTGACATGCTACTTCCATATTACCAATAGCAGCATTTACATCTTTATTCGTAAAGGCTTGAGCGGCCTTATCGGCATATGCCTGTGCTTTCTTCGCTATGTATTCTTGTACTTTGGTTTCTATTTCCGGAACATTAAGATTCAACTCATCTTTTGCTCCATTAAGCAGTTCTACTGCACTTGATACATCACCATTATTATAATATTCATCAGCCTGCTTTATAACTTCATCTATATATTGTTCGGCTGCACTCATCATTTTTTCCTGAGATAATTCATTAAAAGAGTCAAAATCTTCTACCAGTTTAAACGATTCACAGGCATCCAAATAATTTTTTTGTGTATTCATTTGATACAAACCTTCAAGATACGCTTCTTTACTATCACGCAACTTAAAGAAATGATTATATGCATCCTGAACCATTACTCCTGTTTCCTGAATCAAAGATTCAAACTTACTATCAGAATCGTTAAAGAGAGTGCCGTAATTATTTAAAAAAGCTTTAACTGCATCAAAGCCCTTAAGCTCACCGCTATCAGGAAATTCAGCTTGGTTCAGCTCTTCCTCTATTTCATTTATTTTCTCTACTAAAAGCTCATCATATTTATCAATTTCTTCACCATTATACTTAGCGGTCATGTACTGTGTATAAATTTCTTCTGCATCATTTTTATCTAATGCGTTTTTAAATTCCGAATTTTTACCACAGGATACAAACAACAAACCAATACATAATAATGTGAATACTGCGCTTAAAATTCTCTTCATTTTACTCCACCCCATATTATTTTTTACGATGTACAATCTTATTTGCACCACACACATATATATAACTTAAGATATACTTATCGTCAATATTTCCTATGTGAAAGACGTAAATTAAAGGATGAAAAGCACAGCTATCAAAAAATCCTCTTTGATATATCCGCTCAAATAAAATTGATACAAATATACAAAGAGGATTCTATAATATTTTACAGCACTTCTTCTATTCTGTCTTCATATCTCGGCTTCATTTCGGGAGCTTCGTCAGCATATCCCAAAGTAATACCAATCATAAAGTCGCAGTTTTCAGGAACATCAAATTTTTCTCTCCACTTTGCTCCTTCGGGAGAATTCATGAAAGTGCCGATACATCCGATTATGCACGATCCAAGGCCAACGCTCTGTGCGGCAACAGCCATATTTTCAACCATAATTCCTGCATCGACGGGAGTGTAATGGTTTTCCCTGTCTCCGAAAATCATGGCAAAGACGGGAGCATCATGATAAAAAGGCTGCTCCTGCCAGCCTGTATATGCAGGTGTATTTTCGCCTACAAAAGCTTTAAAGTCCTTATTAAGCTCATCTAAAAGAGCTTTGTCCTTTACAACTCTTACATGGTTCGGCTGAAAATTTCTTGCACTGGGAGCATAAAGAGCTGCCGACAGGACTGTATCCATTTCTGCATCAGTGGGCATCTCCGGCTTATAAAGCCTGATACTGCGCCTTTTAAGTATGCTTTCCATGGTTTCGTTTCCGATTATGCTTACTGCTGTACTCTCTACATTTTCACACATTTAAGTTTCCTCCCACAGTTATAATTCTGCCACAAAACTTAAACGGCAGCTATAACCTCAACTTCAACAAGTACGCCCTTGGGAAGAGCCTTTGCTGCAACACATGAACGTGCAGGCTTGCTTGTGAAATACTTTGCATAAATCTCGTTGAAAGTTCCGAAATCTCCCATATCTGCAAGGAAACAGGTTGTCTTTACAACGTTTTCATAGCTTGTTCCGGCAGTCTCAAGAAGTCCGCCGATGTTTTTCATAACCTGCTCTGTCTGTCCTTCGATTGTTGAAGCTTCAACCTCTCCGCTTGCAGGATTAATTGCAATCTGTCCGGAAGCGAAAAGAAAACCATTGCATACGATTCCCTGTGAATAAGGTCCGATTGCTCCGGGAGCCTTATCTGTACTGATTACTTTGAACATTTCAAAACACTCCTTTTATATTGTTTATACCTGATTAAACAAGCTTAAAGCCTGCCATTAAAAGTGCATCCTTAATTTCACGGATATGTGCGAAATCCTTTGTTTCAAGAACTATTCTCAGATAGCAACCTGTGATTTCAACATCGAGATCCCCTCTGTCATGGTAAATAGAAACAACGTTTCCGCCCTTTTCTGCAATGATTTTTGAAACCTCGCTGAGCTGGCCGGGCTTATCTGTAAGCTCAATTGTGATATCAGCAGAACGACCTGTATTGAGAAGACCACGGTTAATAACTCTTGAAAGAATGGTAACGTCGATATTACCGCCTGAAACAACGCAGACAACTTTCTTTCCCTTTACCGGAACCTTGCCGAACATGGCGGCTGCAACTGAAACAGCACCCGCTCCCTCAGCGATAAGCTTCTGCTCCTCAATAAGTGCAAGGATTGCAGTTGAAATTTCATCATCGGTTACTGTGACGATTTCGTCAACACAGTCTTCACAAATTTCAAATGTATGCTGTCCGGGAGTTTTAACTGCAATACCGTCAGCAATAGTTGAAACATTGGGAAGAGTTTCAATTGAGTGAGAATGAATAGAATTAAACATTGAAGGAGCTCCGGCAGCCTGTACGCCGTAAACCTTACATTTGGGATTAATAGCCTTTACTGCGCTTGCAACACCGGCAATAAGTCCGCCGCCGCCGATTGGTACGATTACGGCATCTGCATCGGGAAGCTCTTCTAAGATCTCGAGTCCGATTGTACCCTGACCGGCGATAACATCATCGTCGTCAAAGGGATGGATAAATGTATATCCGTGCTGCATTTTAAGCTCAAGAGCCTTCTGATAAGCGTTATCGTAAACGCCCTTTACAAGGCAGATATCAGCGCCGTATCCCTTAGTTGCTTCAACCTTGGAAATAGGTGCTCCGTCGGGAAGACAGATAAGTGATTTGATTCCTCTCTTTGTAGCTGCAAGAGCAACACCCTGTGCGTGGTTTCCCGCAGAGCAAGCGATAACACCCTTTGCTTTTTCTTCCTCTGAAAGACGGGATATTTTATAATAAGCTCCTCTTACTTTGAATGAGCCGGTAACCTGAAGATTTTCAGGCTTTAAATACAGATGACAGTCAGGAGCAATTTTCGGAGAATAAATTAATGAAGTAGGTCTTATTATCTCTGAAAGTACCTTAGATGCATCTTTGATTTTTTCCAATGTTGGCATAAAAAAACCTCCTGCGGGGCAACGCTCCGAAAAATTTTAATCTGTTTTTAAATATAATCCTTTTTGGTAAGAATGTCAAACAAATGTTGTTTTTTTCGGCATTTTAACCGCTGTTTTTCTTGACTTTTTTTGAAATAGTAATATAATTAATACCGTTATTCAGAGGGAGTAGTTTGCACATTACATTGTGTGATATGTCGACATACCGGCGTTAGCCCGGCATATCTTAATTAACGAGACTCAAATACAGTACATCCGGCTGTATCTGCGTCTTTTAGCTCGAGTACAGCCGCTGTACCCGGGTATTTTTTTTGCCCTGATTCAACTACGAAAGGAAAAGAAAGCTATGGGAATTACGGAACTTTTTATTCTCGCTTTAGGTCTTGCAATGGATGCTTTTGCTGTATCAATCTGCAAGGGACTCTCTTCAAGAAACGTGGAACTTAAGAAATCACTTATAACCGGCCTTTGGTTCGGAGGATTTCAGGCTCTCATGCCGGTAATCGGATTTTTTATCGGTTCAGCCTTTGAAAGATACATAACGGCATTTGACCACTGGATAGCATTTGTACTGCTGGCTTTAATCGGCGCAAATATGATAAAAGAAAGCTTTTCAAAAGAAGAAAATGAAACAAGCGCTTCTTTCAGTCCGAGAGCCATGCTGCCCATGGCAGTTGCAACAAGCATCGACGCTCTGGCAATCGGCGTTACTTTCGCTTTCCTGAGTGTGGACATCTTTGCAGCGGCATCACTTATCGGTGTTATTACCTTTGCTCTCTCAGCTGTGGGCGTATATATCGGAAACGCTTTCGGCGGAAAATACAAATCCAAAGCAGAACTTGCAGGCGGCGTTGTACTTATACTTTTGGGAATTAAAATTCTCCTGGAGCATTTGGAAATTCTTTAAAAATCAGGACGGTTTTACCGTCCTTTTTTCATACCCTTTAACATTAAACTGTTGTTGAAAAGCTTTTGCCTTCTGTATATAATAGTATACAGGATGTGATATATTTGAAACTTATAAAGAACGGCAGCAATCTGCTTATAATACCTGAAGATATTTTCAGTCTTCCTCAAACTCTCGACTGCGGACAGGCTTTCCGCTGGGAAAAGACTGAGGATAACAAATGGCACGGAGTTGTCAAAGACACGCCCCTTACAGTTTACGAAACAGCTGACGGAATAGTTTTTGAAAACACCGACGAAGAAAAGTTCAATACAATATGGAAAGATTACTTCGACTTTGATACAGACTATGAGAAAATCAGAGAAGGTTTCAGCAGTGATTTATACCTTTCAAGAGCTATGGATTTTTGCGGAGGCATCCGCCTTTTAAAGCAGGAACCTTGGGAAGCTCTTTGCTCTTTTATAATTTCTCAGAACAACAATATTCCGAGAATCAAGGGCATAATTTCACGTCTTTGTGAAGCTTTCGGTGATAATCTGGGAAATGGAGATTTTTCATTCCCCGATGCTGAAAGACTGGCAAAAATGACTCCTGAAGAGCTTGCTCCCCTCAGAGCCGGATTCAGAGCCAAATACATAGTTGATGCTGCAAGAAAAGTTGCTTCCGGAGAAGTTCCGCTTTACGAACTTAAAAAACTCCCTCTCGAAGAGGGACTTAATTCCCTTATGAAGATAACCGGTGTGGGGCCAAAAGTAGCAAGCTGTGCACTTTTATACGGCTGCGGCAAAAAGGATGCTTTCCCAATTGACGTATGGGTTAAAAAGATTCTAAAGGAGCTTTATCCTGACGGATTCCCCTTTGAGGATTCTCCCTACAAAGGCGTAGCACAGCAGTATCTTTTCCATTACCGTCGTTTTTCACCGGATTTTGAGGATAACAAACAAGAAAAAGCCGATGCTTAAACCTTGTTATTTTTCTTTTTCTGCATTTAATCGACAGTTTACAGCAAAATGACCAATATCCTTATAAGCTGTAATAAAATCATTTTTCGATTTTCCAATTGTATTTAATCTGTAAATAATGGTACAATTAGGAAATACAATAATTTTAAATAATCAAAGGAGGAGAGAGCCTTGCTTAACACAAATCCCGCCGAAAAATTTCTGAAAGAGGGACTTACTTTCGACGACGTTCTTCTTATTCCCGCTCAGTCAGATGTTTTACCGGCAGACGTAAGTCTTAAAACTAAGCTGACTTCTAAAATTACATTGAACATTCCACTTATGACAGCTGCCATGGATACGGTTACAGAGTCCAAAATGGCAATCGCTATCGCCCGTGAAGGCGGTATTGGCGTTATTCATAAGAATATGACAATCGAACAGCAGGTTCAGGAGGTTGACAAGGTAAAACGTTCTGAAAACGGCGTTATTGTAAATCCTTTCTTCCTTTCACCAGAGCACACAGTTACCGAAGCTGATGAGCTTATGGGTAAATTTAAGATTTCCGGTGTTCCAATCTGCGAAGGCGGAAAGCTTGTGGGAATTATCACAAACCGTGACCTTAAATTCCTCCCCGATTTCAATGTTAAAATCAAGGACGTCATGACAAAGGACGGTCTTGTAACATCTCACGTTGGTACAACTCTTCAAGAGGCTCAGGAAATCCTCATGAAGCATAAGATTGAAAAGCTTCCTCTTGTTGACGATGAGGGTTACCTCAAAGGGCTTATTACTATTAAGGATATTGAAAAAGCTGTTCAGTATCCTAATACAGCACGTGACGAAAAGGGCAGACTTCTCTGCGCTGCCGCAATCGGTGTAACAGACGATGTTCTCGACAGAGCAGGCGCTCTTGTTGAAGCTCAGGTTGACGCTCTTGTACTTGACTCAGCTCACGGTCACAGCAAAAATATTTTCACAGTTCTCGAAAAGGTTAAAGCTGCATTCCCCAATGTTTCTGTAATAGCAGGTAACGTTGCTACTGCAAGCGCTACACAGGCTCTTATTGAAAGCGGCGCAGATGCAGTTAAAGTTGGTATCGGCCCCGGTTCAATTTGTACAACTCGTGTTGTTGCAGGTATCGGTGTTCCTCAGATTACAGCTATCTATGATTCAGCCAACATCGCCGCAAAATATGGCATTCCGATTATCGGCGACGGCGGAATCAAATACTCCGGTGAAATTGTCAAGGCTATTGCAGCCGGTGCAAACGTTGTTATGGTCGGTTCACTTGTTGCAGGATGCGAAGAGTCACCCGGAGATACAGAAATCTATCAGGGACGTCAGTTCAAGGTTTACCGTGGCATGGGCAGCATAGGCGCAATGAATCACGGCAGCCGTGATCGTTACTTCCAGCAGAACAACAAAAAGCTTGTTCCCGAAGGCGTTGAAGGTCGTGTTCCTTACAAGGGAGTCCTTTCAGATACAGTTTACCAGATGATGGGCGGTCTTCGTGCCGGTATGGGTTACTGCGGATGTGCAACTGTTGACGAGCTTCAGGAGAAGGCTCAGTTTATCAGAATCACTAACGCAGGTCTTGTTGAAAGCCATCCTCACGATGTATTCATCACTAAGGAAGCTCCCAACTACTCAGGCAGCAACTGATAAGTTAATATTTAAAAGAATGTCAAAATTCCTCTGCTCTTTCGCAGAGGAATTTTTATTTAAAAATCGTTTTAGATTAATAATAAAAAAACAGGCAGCCGCATTATGCGACTGCCTTAAAATATAAATATCAAATTATGGATTAATAATTTTACATACTGTAATGCGCCAGAATTAAGTCATATGCTTGACTTATATCTTCTTATCTGCTCGCTTTCAGTTGTGCAAATTTTTTGGTGTTCTGGGACTTAACCTTTGAAATGTAGCAGCCCTCTATATAAGTAAGCCATGTCCATTTTAACTTAATGGGAAGAAGTACTATCTTCATCATGGAAGAGCGGGGATTGGCTATTTTAAGAGCCTCACGAACACGCTCGCTTGTTATAATTCTCTTTATCTCCTGCTTCTTTTCAGCAGCTGATAATGTGCATCCGCTGTTTGTCAGATTTTCTATGCAACCGACAATTCTCTCAATGTATCTGCGCTGAATCATCTCATTGCTTTCAGCGTTATCTACACCCCAGTGCTTATACAAATCGATCATCCAGCCGTGTTCTTCTTCACGCTTTTCATACATATCACTTCTGTACTTGGCAGTTTCGCTTTCTGCACGGGCACGGATAAAATGATAATAACATTTTGAAGTTACAACAACCTTTTCAATATCACGTACAACGCTCAAATTAAAGGGGAAATCATCCCAGAAAGTCTGGGGAAACTTAAGATTGTTTTCTTTCAGATATGCAGCTGAAAACAATTTGTTCCAGGGAGTATATAAAAGATTGCGGTCGAAAAGCTTGTATGCATTTTCACGGAACTCTTTCTGTGTCTTGAAGTCCATATCTGCTACTGAAAACTCATCAGTAACATATTCCGTATCAGAATAATAAGTATCAATGTAAAAACCGGCGACAACAAGCTGTGACTGTGTTTTTTCTGCCAGCTCATACATATCCTCGAGCATTGTAGGCTCTGCCCAGTCGTCGGAATCCATAAAGTACATGTACTTGCCCTTTGCAATGTCAATTGCGACATTTCTTGCACTGGGTGCTCCGCCGTTTTCCTTATGGATTACATGAATTCTCGGATCCCTTGCAGCATATTCATCACAGATTATACCGCTTCTGTCCGGTGTACCGTCATCTACAATTAAGAATTCAAATTCCTTTAAGGTCTGTGCCTGAATGCTTTCAATAGCTCGTCCCACATACTCTTCAACTTTGTACACGGGCATTATAATACTTATTTTAATATCTGTCTGCATTTTTTACGCTCCTTTCAGCGCAGTTCTTTTTCAACCAGTTTAAAAGCTGATTCTATTACTTTATCCATATCGTAATATTTATACTCCGCTAAACGGCCGCCGAAAACTACGTTTTCTTCCTGGTCAGCCAATTGCTTATAACGATTGAACAGCTCCTGATTTGCATCATCATTGACAGGATAGTAGGGTTCCATTCCCTCCTGCCAGTCAACCGGATACTCTCGTGTAATCACAGTTGTAGGCTGAGTTCCGTATTCAAAATGCTTATGCTCTATAATGCGTGTAAAAGGTGTTTCACGGTCTGTATAGTTAACCACCGCAACGCCCTGATGATTTTCTTCTGCCAGTTCTTCAGTCTCAAATCTCAAGCTGCGATATGAAAGCTTACCGAATTTGAAATCATAAAATGAATCAAGTGTACCTGTATATAGAATACGTTCACCCAAAGCTGAATACTTCTCACGGTTAAGGTTATAATCTACACCCAGCTCGATATCGCATCCCTCAAAGAGAGCGTTGATGAGAACGTTGTAACCGCCGATCGGTATTCCCTGATAGAGGTCATTAAAGTAGTTATTATCATAGGTGTAACGTACCGGAAGTCTTTTGATTATGAATGCCGGCAAATCCTTGCAGTCACGTCCCCACTGCTTCTCGGTATATCCTTTAATAAGCTTCTTATAGATATCAACACCTACAAGACTTATTGCCTGTTCTTCAAGGTTCTTAGGCTCACCCTTTATTGCTGAGCGCTGCTCCTCAATAATACTGCGAGCTTCCTCAGGAGTAAAAACACCCCACATTTTGCTGAATGTGTTCATGTTAAAAGGCATATTGTAAATTTCGCCCTTATAGTTTGCAATGGGAGAATTTGTGTAGCGATTAAACTCAACCAAAGAGTTTACAAAGTTCCACACCTCACGATTGCTGGTGTGAAAAATATGAGCACCGTACTTATGGACATGTATTCCGTTTACATCTTCACAATAAATATTACCGCCGATATGAGAGCGCTTTTCAACTACAAGACATTTCTTGCCAGCCTTGTTAGCGTAATAAGCAAAAACTCCGGCGAATAATCCGCTGCCTACGATAACATAATCGTATTTCTTCAAATTTTTACACTCCCTCATTTTTAAAAAATCTTCTCTTCGGTTTACATAAAATATCAAAAAACTTCTGATAATGCAAAATTGACAGAGTTACCTCTGCCTGCCTGTAAACCTCTGATATATTCACTTGAATCGATATTCTTACAACTTCCTCATTTTACGGATGATATTGTAGCAGAAAATACAACTATTTTCAAGCCTTTTTTACTTTGGAGAAATCCCTGGAGTATAAAACATCACCCGATTCATATAGGATATTGTAATTTTATGATAGATTTATCACTTGTTTCTGCAAAGCTCCACAAGCATTTGTTAACGAAAATAAGCTTTCATGCTGTAAGCGCACCTAAACGTAATATTAGTAATAATATCATGATTTTAATCATACAGCAAAATTAATTATAATATTTATCTTATAGAATTTTACCATCGCATTTGTGAAAATCATATTGACTTTATTAATAAAATTAATTATTATTGTATAAAATAACTGTTTTCAGGAGGGAAAGAGTTGAAAAAACAAGAGTACACCTATGACGATGAGGGCAGAATCAAAACCAAAAATCCTTTTATTTATTTTACTGACAAAAATGCAAAAGAGGGATATGTTCCCAACAGAGAAATGACGGCGTTTTCTTTAGGACTTGCCGGACAAAACCTTACATACAATCTTGTAAACAGTTGGCTTTTCTATTTTTGTACCAACATACTTCATATTTCATCACTTAACGTAGGTATTATAACAAGCGTCAGTCGTATATGGGACGGAATAAACGATCCCCTTGTAGGAAGCCTTATTGATCGCAGAAGAGCGGCTCCCGGTCAAAAGCTTCATCCGTTCTTGGGCAAACTGCCGCTGATAGTTGGAATACTGACACTTCTGATGTTTGTGGATTTCGGATTCTCAGAAACAGTTTCCATGGCATTTATATTATGTGTATATTTGGCATGGGATATGTTTTATTCTTTCCAGGATGTAGCTCTTTGGGGTACATTATCCCTAATATCACCTTTTTCAAAAGAACGCTCACGAGTCGCCCAGTGGCTGAATATTTTTATTTCGGCTGCCTGCGGTCTGGTCGGACTTATTCCCCTCATTTTAGGAGCAAGACAGGCGCTGGGAGTAAGTGAAAAAACTTTATTCTTCATTTTCGGTCTGGTATTCGGATTCGGCGGAGAACTGCTTTCTATGTTTGCCGCAAAAACTAAGGAAAGAGTTATTTTAAATCAGGACACCGAAAACGTATCTATAAAAGAAAACTTTAAAATTCTTCTAAGCAACCGCAATATGATGTGCCTAATATTAGCCCAGGTTTTAGGAAGTCTTAGCCTTACAGTACCGTGGATTTACTTCTTCAAGTACTGTGTTTCATATCAAATAGGCGGATTTTCAATGAACGGAGAAACAGCACAGTTCTGGTACAGTGCCATTGCCTCTATCCCAGGAGCTTTCGCCATGTTCTTTGCAGTAAAAATAGCTAATAAAATGGGTGGCAGAAAAAACGTACTCATCATAAGCAAAATTGCAACTGTTATAATTAGAATTATTGCCTTCTTTATAGGTTACAAAACATTACCAGAAATAATTACAGTGGCAATACTCATGTCTTTAATTACAATTCCGGAATCAGCAACCAATATGTCTCTTCGTTCACTTATTGCAGATTCAGTAGATTATATGGAATGGAAAACAGGAAAGCGCACAGAAGGTCTTGTCTCTTCAATGCAGAACTTTACCGCTAAAATAACTGCTGCAATTCAGCTGTTTATAAATGGACTTATTCTTGAACTTCTCCATTTTGACGGCAGCATTGAGGGTATTGCTGGACAGACTCAAGCTTTCTATGACTGGCAGTGGCCACTGTTCATCTTAGGACCTGCCATAGGAGCTTTTCTGTACATGATACCGGCGTTCTTCATTAAGGATAATAAGAAAGAACGTGAACAAATAGAGAGCGAACTGAGAAGCCGCAGAGAAGCAGAGGCAGTTTCCGAGAATTAATAGAAGAAAAAGATAAACACCTGAGATATAAAATCTCAGGTGTTTTTTATAATATCACTTTGCAAATTTTAACTCTTTTAATCTAAAGCCTGTGCATCCTCATTTTCGCTGGTTGTAGGTTCAGTAGATGTTGGCGGCTCTGAAGATTCCTGCTCAGTGGGACTGCTGCTGCTTTCCGGTTCTGTAGCCTGCGTTAATGTAGGTTCAGTGGATTCATTCTGGGGCTTGGACGGAGCCTGGCTCTCAGTAGGTGTCTGTGACGGTGTATCGTTTGAAGAAGAGGCTGTTCCCTCCGGAATCTTATTGAAGAAATCGAGAACTGTATCCTCGCCCTCATCAAGCTCGATGTTAGTCTTTCCGTAAATAGCCATCTGGAGATCACGGGCGCAGACTGGGAAATCAGAGATCCAATACCAAGTGCCCAGAGAAGAAGTGGTTCTGTTTTCCGCATTGGGCATCTGAAGCTGCTTAATGGGATAGCTTGCCCAATTATAAGTGATAGCCTGAGTTGCATATTTGATGAAATCAAGTCTGCCAAAGCTTGTGGAAACACTTGGAAGAAGTGTAGTAAGCAGGTTATCAATCTGTGAAATCTTAATGTTCTTGGCGCCTTCAATCAGAGCTTCTATAACCATTCTCTGACGTCTTGTACGGCTTACGTCTCCGTCAGCATCACATTTGCGGATTCGTGAAAACAGAAGAGCCTGCTCACCGTTAAGTGTAACGTTTTCACCGCTGGGTACAGATGTATTCCAAGGTGCTGTTGCCATGTATGCAGCCTCATAGGGCTGAACATCAACTGTTACTCCGCCTATGGCATCAATTACATCAGGGAATGTTGTAAAGTCTACACTGACATAACCATCTATTTTAATCTTGTAATCTTTCTCTATTGTGTCTATAACCGCTTTTGGACCTCCAAAGGTATAAACCTCTGTAAGCTTCATATAATGTGATTTATTGACGGTTGAGTAGACATCTGAATAAGTATAGGTATCTCTGAAAAATGAAGTCATGATAACTTCTTTGCTGACTTTATTAATTGAAAGAAGAATCATTGAATCCGAATGGCTCTTTGATTCGTCGAGACCCATAAGAAGAACATTTATTACATTCTTGCTCTGCATGAGATCTCCGCCGTTGTTATGCCACTTTTCAAGATAGTCCTGTAATCCTGTTGCATCCGTAACAGTACTCATAGGATCCAGATTCATATCATCTTCCTGAATGTAATTATCTCCGGTGGGAGCCTTATAATCATCTCCACCGTTCCAGTCGATGAGATTGAAATAGGAAGCAATTATTGAAAACAGGATTATAAGAATAAGAATTATAATAGATACTACGCTGATTATAATCTTTTTCTTTTTGGGCATAACCTTGAGCTTCTCAATGAAATCCTTAAATGATTTACCACTATTACTTTTTATATCTACTATTTCCTTTTCAGTTTTTTCTTCGTCTGAGGGTTCATTTACTTTATGTGAAGCTTTGGCAGCTGTTTCCTGTTCGGTAAGCTGCTGCAAATACTGGTCGTAACTCGTCTTTTTTTCTTCGGTTTCAGAAGCTGAATCGATATCCTTTTCGGCATCAAAATTATCTAAATTGTCTTTTTCTTTCAAGCCGAATACCTCCTTATATTTTTTACAATATTACGCTTTATTATATAAAAAAATACAGAAAAATACAAGTGAATATACTGTAAATTTATAATAAAAAAACGACCCGCAATAAAACGGATCGTTTTTTATTATCAGAAAATATAAATTCTGACCTGTCTGGCACCCCACTGATAACACTCTTCGAGTGTATTCATATATAAGTCACAGGTAAATGTTTTTCTCTGCACAAATCCGCCTGTATCGGCAGCTATGCAGTAACCATAAATGTATTTACCGTCAAGAGAAACGATATACATTTCGGTGCCATATGGAATCTGCTTGGGATCAACGGCAATATAACCGGGCTGCGGCTTCTTGCCTGTAGCAGTGCTCACACCGCCTGTATAAGCGGCTGCTTTACCCTCGATAATGGATTTATAGTTAGTGGGTAAACCATTTTCATCAAACTTAATCCAATCAGGTGTGGCAAATCCGGAAATAGGTTTGCCGGCTGTAAGCTTAATGGAACTGTAATATTTCTTTGTACCTACTTTGACAATTTCATTTACAGGTTCTGTAATAGTAGTTGATGCTATTTCAGTGCTTTCTGCAAGCTTTCCATCAACATACTTGTCACGATAGGTAACTGTTCTCTCACCGTTAACACCTTCTCTTACGGTTACTGATTCATGTGTAAACATAGTAGAAGTTTTCTGTGTTTCGGTTTCATAGGGAACAGCTTCGTTTGTTGTACGCTCAGAGTAAGTTACTCTGTGAACGGCAATGGTGGTATCTCCTGAAATGTGAGAATCATATGCAGGCTCTGTTTCATCGTCAGGGCCAAGAACTATTCCCATAGCATCAATAGCATCGGCTACTGTTGCAACTGTGAGAACCTTTGTGTACTCCTTGCCGTCAGCTGTAATAGTGATATTAGCCTTTCTCAGCACTCCGATTGCCATTCCCTCTTTAAGGGGTGACTCTGCAGAGTAGTTAAGTGACTGATTTTCGCCGAGAACAACTCCTGCCTTTGCAACTGCATCGGCTACTGTACCTGCCAATGTAACTGCTGTCACATTGCCCTCACCGTCTGTTACGGTTACGTTATGGGTACGATAGATTGTTATTACACAATCCTTTCCGCTTGCAAATTTGCTGAAGTCAGCTTTATCGGTAGCTGCAAGTGTAATTTCTGCCTGTGCCAATACTTCTTCCGGAGTGCTTCTTGTTGTAACAACTGAAGACTCAACGCCGTCATCAATAACGGTAACTGTATATGACACTGAAGTTGCTGCGAAAACTGTGCCGGCGCACATAACTGCAAGCAGAACAACTGCAATAAGCCTTGTGCGAAGGCGTTTAGTTAACGCCTCAATCTTCTTTGTACTGTCAACCATCAAATTGCTCCTTTACTGAGCAGAAGTTCTCAAGATTATCATTGAAAACACATCTGCCGTTATTCTCGCCTGTGACGTTTGCCATTATATTAGCTTCATTGTGAATTGTCAAATCTCAAAGTTAAACCTTTTTGTTGAAAATATACAAAAACCAAAAAGGCAAAATCCATAAAAATCCTTTATATAGTGTGTTATATAAAAAAATTGCGCTTTATTTGTCATAAAATTGATTCCATTTTTGTACAAATGCTAAAAAAGTTACAAATAGTTACAAAGCTATTACAAAGGGGTAATTTTTTCGTTTTTTTAGCTAAACTTAATGTGATTTTTTAGTGAAATAGTCCATAACGTTGGCTAAAGAAGTAATATATAGAGGTATTTGCATGGAATACATATATGCCGACATAATTAATTTCCATTTTTACTCTAATATTATTACCACATTACTACAAAGTAATCTTATAAAATAGTAGATTGGCCGTATCTTTAAAGAAAGTTGTATACTATTATATATAGTAAATTTTTAAGCATTAATTGTTGGCACTCATACATCTTTTCAAAGCAACTGATAATTACACTTTTTGTCTTGATCAGTTGGTAGAAAAACGCAAAAAAGAAGCTATAATCTATAAATAGGAGGTATGAAAAATATGAAAAATCAGAGAAATAATATTGCAAATAATCTTTCTATGCTCCGTCAATATCATAAATATTCTCAGGAGGAAGTAGCAGAGCGTATAGGCGTCTCTCGTCAGGCAGTGGCTAAATGGGAGACAGGAGAGACGGTTCCGGATATACTCAACTGCGATGCTTTGGCTGAATTTTATGATGTTACCTTGGAAGATCTGATTCATTACGACTATAACAAAAGCAAAATTCCTATTTCACCAAAGGGAAAACATCTTTTCGGAACTGTTAAAGTAGGAGAACGTGGTCAGATTGTATTACCCAAAAAGGCCAGGGATATATTTAAAATTAATTCAGGAGATATATTAGTTGTGCTCGGAGATGAATCATTGGAACATCCCGGAATAGCCTTAATGAAGGAAAGCTATTTCCTTGAAATTGCTCAAATATTGAAAACGGCGTTAGACATAACAGAACCCCTGAAAGGTGATGAAGAAAAATTATGAACACGCTTATTGAGGTAGAGAAGCTTTGTAAAAGCTATCCCGGATTTTCATTAGACAATGTCACCTTTAACCTTGCTCCAGGTCGTATAATGGGCTTTATCGGTAAAAATGGAGCAGGAAAAAGCACAACCCTTAAATCCATTCTGAATATGGTACATCCCGACAGCGGAACAGTTAGAATGTTCGGAAAAGATTACTATATTAATGAAAAGGAATGTAAGGAGCAAATAGGAGTGGTATTTGGCGGAATCGACTTCTACCCTCTTAAAAAGCTATCATCTATCACAGCCGTCACAAAGCGCTTTTATGCAAACTGGGATGATGAAGATTATCGCAAATATATAAAACTGTTTTCTTTAGATGAAAGTAAAAAATTCAAAGAACTTTCCAGCGGTATGAAAGTTAAGTATCTACTTGCACTTTCTCTATCACACCATGCACAGCTTCTAATATTAGATGAACCGACCTCAGGGCTTGATCCTGTTTCCCGTGATGAACTGCTGTATATATTCAAAAGAATTGTTAAAGATGGTAATCGTTCGGTGCTATTTTCAACTCACATCACTTCCGACCTTGACCGATGTGCCGATGACATCACATATATACAAAACGGTAAAATAATTAAAAGCTGCGATAAACAAACTTTTATGCGCTCCTTCAGTAATCTTAAAACGCCTCTGGACAGCTGCGAACTAACCCTAGAAGAAATAATGCTTCGCACAGAAAGGAAGGAATACGATGATGAAACTGCTATATAAGGAACTGACATTGGCAGCGCATCCCTCTTCAATTGTCTTCGCCTTTTTAGGATGCCTTGTCTTGGTTCCTGCATATCCATATACTGTTATTTTCATGTTCGGATGCCTTGCATCATATCTCACCTTTTTAAACTCACGTGAAACCAATGATATTTGGTATACTTCGGTTCTACCGGTAACTAAAAAGGAAATTGTAAAAGGAAAATTTCTTGTTACAGTTTTCTTTCAGCTATTTCAGTTAATCTTCTCTGTTCCATTCGTAATAATGAGAAATCTAATTGGAATAGAAAACAATCCGGTAGGCATTGATGCAACAGCAGCATGGCATGGCTTCGGTTTAATAGTCTATTCTGTCTTTGACCTGATATTTCTTACCACATTCTATAAGAGCGGATATAAAGCCGGAAAAGCGTTTATTATTGCATCTATACCAATGGCTGTCCTGATGTGCCTTGGTGAAGCCTGTGTGCATTTACCGGCGTTAAATTGGCTGGACAGCTATAATACACAAGATATAATAAGACAAATCCCCATACTTATAATCGGTATAATATGCTATTGCATATGCTTAGTTTTAGCTTATAGAATATCTGTAAAGAGATTTGAAAAAGTTAATTTTTAAATAATCTGCTTGCTTTTATAACTTTATAATCATATATAAAGCAAAATACCTCCTGCCATCAAGGCAGGAGGTGTTTACATATATATAATAGAAAGAACACATACACTTAAACATTAATAAAGGAAACTAAAATTCTTAATGTCTGCAAAAAGCTCATGGAAAACATTCCTACACAGCAAAAAGACCTGAACGTTTAGTTCAGGTCATAAGTGGCTCCCCAAGTTGGACTCGAACCAACGACCCTGCGGTT
>OGWT01001119.1_pt1 | contig 21004 bp, 17 predicted proteins | sample 1576101 | NCBI WGS metagenome assembly OGWT01 (sample SAMEA3541481, study PRJEB24748) | human gut metagenome | biome: human gut; feature: human-associated habitat; material: faeces | place: China | collected 2012 | reverse complement strand
GATTGTGCGTGATTCAGGCAGCAGGGCGATGTAATAGGGAAGGAAAACGGACAGTAGAAGAGAGTAAAGTTTATATTTTTGAATTAGAGGGTCAGAAGGTGGCACCAAGCCAGAAACAGCAGATTGATGTTGCAAAAGCAGCCTTGTGTGATTACCCAAATATTGCAGATATGGAGAGTATTACGGCATATTTTGCACGTTTATATAAATTCCGAGGAGAGAATCTGGATAAAAAACATATTATGGATGAATTCCGAAACAAGGACTATAATTTTGCAAAAGTCGGGAAAGAATTTAAATTAATCGAGCAGGATACAAAAACTGTTTTTATTGGAATTGAGCCGGAATCCCATGAAATATTGCAAGAGATTAAAATAAAAGGCATATCAAAAGATAGAGTACGAAAGGCAGGGCAGTTTTGTATCCAGGTGAACAGTAATTTTTTTGAAAAATTATATGGGGCAGGTATGATTCAGCCTGTTTCGGAGGATATGCAGGATTTTTACCAATTGGTATCGTTAGAGCAATATTCAGAAGACTGTGGAATTGATTTTTCAATAGATGATGGAATGGCTTTATATATGTAAAATAATAGCGGTGCGAAGGTTGTCTTCACACCGCTATAGTTTAGTTATTCAAAATACTATTATTTCAATCCACTGGATTACCAGACTTGTGTCAGTATAAATGATTTTCTAAAAAAGAGCAATATAATTTTAAAACAACAAAATAAATTTCAATAGTATTTTAAATAAAATAAAAACTTGATAAAAAATAAACTGTGTAGTATAGTCAATTTATAGAGTTTGAAATCGAGCGAAGTATGGTTGAAAAAGGAGAAGGAGCATGATTTTATACCATGGAAGCAAACAAATAGTAGAATATGTAGGGAATGAGGTTGTATATGGGAACAAAAAATAATAATGCACTGTTTTATACTTGCAGTTTGATTGAATATATAGGACGCGTAAAAAAAGATCCAGACAGGATGTGACGGAATATTTAGGGAAAAAGGAAATACAAAGAATCTATGAATATGCTGACGTGTTTCACTGTGACAGTCTTTTTTTTCAGTATCATAAGCCCCTTGCGTGGTTCCCGTATCTGGTGGATAACCAGGTCAATCAGAATCCGGGATTGGCAAAGCATATGGATTACGATAGCATTTTGATCGGTTCCTCGATGACTGCAAGCTTTAACACGGACTGGTTTGAGGAGCTGATGGGAATGAAAACCCAGAAGCTTTCCTATAACGGTTCTTATCCGAAGGATCTGTCCAACATCATGCAGCTGGTATTTGACGCGAAAGGCGATCAGGTCAAGGCTGTGTACATGGCGGTGGATCAGTCCACATTTTCAGCAGATCCGGAGGAAACCAAGTTTCCGGTTACGGATTATCTGTATGATGATAACGTGTTCAATGATGTTCCATATCTGTTGAACAAGGATGTGCTGCTGGATTACATTCTGCGCCCTTTGGCGGATCGAAAGGATGCGTCGGACTGGGCGGAGCTGTATAAGCCGTGGTGGACGGATGAATATTATAACAAGGCAAACGTGCTGATGTACTACGAGGCGGCAGAGGAAAAGCAGGAAGAGGAAGCGCTTGCGGCGGATTATTTTAAGGATGCAGTGGAGGAAAATCTGCAGAAAAATATTCTTCCGTATATTGAAGCCCATCCGGAGACGGAGTTTTATATTTTTTATCCCCCCTACAGTATTCTGTTCTGGAACGATGTAACGCGGGAAAAGGAGCTGGAGGCGGTCATTGGCAGACTGGAATATATGACGGAACGATTGTTGAACTATGAAAATGTCCATGTGTTCAATTTTCTGGGAAAAGAAGATATTATCTGTAATCTGAACAATTATGCGGACTATATGCATTATCATAAAAATGTCTGCCGATATATTACGGAGTGCTTTGCAACCGGTGAAAATGAACTGCATCCGGAAAATTATGGGCAGGCGTTTGATGAGATCAGGACACTGGCGATGAGTTATAATTACCCTGCGATCTGGGACGACTGGTACGACATGACGCCGCGGTATGGGGAGGAATAAAGATTGAAAAATAAAATTTTTCAATCGCGAGATTTGTGTCCGCGCGCTTGACGCAAACTCGGCATGCGCAAAAAAAACGTGCGCAGAAATGAGAGGAAAATATGCTGCAGAAAGCATTGGGATGTCTGTTTGTGTTTGGAATTGCCCCGGTCGGGATCGGCGGACTTTGGACAAAAGGAATTGGGCAGAAAAGAGAAAAGATTTTGAACCTGTATCTGGCAGGTTTTTTGAGTGAGCTGGCGGTGTTTCAGCTGATCGCTGTGCCGGTGATGGTAAAAGAAGTTTATGGGATGAACCTGCTGGTATATCTGACAACTGCGGTTTTTGCAGTGTTGGCTGCGACGGGATTTATCTGGACGCTTCTGCGGGAACGAGACTTGCGGAAGCAGACTGGGCGGAATGAGGACGTGAATCAGCAGCAGGCGGGGCAGGCGCAAGCGTGCAGTCTGCGAAAATCGACGATTTCGGGCACTGGTAACGGAGCACGGAACCGCATACGGCGAATGGCAGTTCAAAATCCGGAGCGTCTGCTTTTCTGGCTGCTGGTTTTGGCATCAGTGGGATATCAGATGTACATGGCCTTTGCCTATGCATCCTTTGACGGGGATGATGCGTATTATGTAGTTCAATCTGTATTGGCGGATCAGACCGGCGTATTGAACCGGATTCGTCCCTACACTGGACTTTCTACGGACTTAGATATCCGTCATGCCCTGGCGACGCTGCCGCTGTGGATTGCTTATGTGGCGCGGATGACAGGCATTCATGCAACGATTGTGGCGCATACACTGCTGCCGCTGATTTTTATTCCGCTGACCTATTATGTGTTTGTTCAGATCGGCAGAAAGCTGTTTTCCGATGGCTCTGTAAAGCTTCCGATTTTTCTGACGCTGGTTTCCATTATGCAGATCTGGGGGAATATTTCGATCTATACGAATGAAACCTTTTTCCTGACGCGGACCTGGCAGGGAAAATCAGTGCTGGCAAACCTGATCTTGCTGGTGGAGCTGTGGCTGATGTTGGAGCTATGTGCGCGGGAAAAAAATAGGGAGAGGCAGGAAAAAACGGGATCGCAGCTGCCCTACTGGCTGCTGCTTGCAGTCAATCATATCGCAGCGGCGATGATGACGAGTATGGGTGCGTTTCTGACAGCACTGCTGTTCGGCATTACGGCGCTTGTGGCAGCGATCCGATACCGGAGCTGGTCGATTTTGTGGAAAATGGCGTTATGCTGCATTCCGAATGTGGTTTATCTGGCGTTGCTGCTGGTTTTGTAAGTGAAAGACGACAGTTTGCAAAACACCTGCAAACTGCATCGATAGGAGAGATTGCGTTGAAAGAGATTGTGACAATTTTTCAGAATTACTGCGGCAGCGGCTGGTATCCGGTACTTTTTCTGGCTGCGCTTTTGTATTTGCTGGTGACAGAAAAGAAAAAACAGATCCGCGTGGTGCTGGTGGAAAGCTCTCTGGTGATCACGGTTTTATTCTTTCTGCCGTTTACAAAGACGATAATGAATCTGCTTGGGGAGGGAGAAACCTATTACCGGATTTTGTGGCTGCTTCCCATGGCGGTCGTGATTGCTTATGCAGGGATCCGATTGTTTGGAAAGCATTACCGGATCGGCTTTGTTGTTTTGGCGCTGGTGCTGGTGCTGACCGGAAAATCGGTGTATGACAGCCCGTATCTGTCAAAGGCGCAGAACCGGTATCATATTCCAAATTCCGTGATCGCGATCTGCAACGAGATCATGCCGGCGGAGGAGGAAGAGCGCGTCTGGGCGGTATTTCCACAAGAGCTGATCTACTATGTGCGGCAGTATACCTCGGAGGTGCAGATGCCGTACGGGCGGGAGATGCTGGAGGCGTCCTGGGAGTGGAACTGGGACACGCATCCGATTTATAAGATCATGCGGGAGGATACGATTGATCTGGATGCGCTTTCGCCGCTTTTGACGGAGTACAACTGCCAGTATCTGATTTTGAACAAGAGCGTTCCGTATACCGGCGATCCGCAAAAAAACGGACTGACGAAAATCGCGGATATTGAAGCATATGAGCTGTACCGGAATGAAGCGGTGGAGATTGCGAAGAAGAAAGCATCATAAAAGAAAGAAACCGGGAGCCTGCGCAGTGTGCACAGCCTCCCGGTTTTTATGCAGGATCCAGTTACTGTTTAAATACTTTTCCAAACCGTTCTGCGATTTTTTCACGACCCTTTTGGTTCAGATGATATCCCTCCGTCAGGCAGTCGGTATCCTCCATTGTGATTGCGCCGTAGTAGTTGTCGATAAAGGATACGCCGTTTTTGCGGCAGGTTGAGGTAATCGACCATCGTGCCGTTGCCGAGATCATCGCGGTCGATGTCGATGGTTTTGCCGTTTGCATCCGTGAAGGTGCCGTAGGGCTGGGAGAGCAGGTAAATGCGGATATGCGGGCACTGCTCCTGGAAAAGCTTGATTGTCGCGGTTAAAGCACCGTAAACGGTCGTCAGGTTTTTATCATTTGCCTCGTCGTAAACCGTACGGTCGTCTCTGTAGTCCTGGAGGTCGTAAAGGATCACGAGATCGTCCACCTTGGAAAGGTCAACGCTCTTTAACGTGTCGAGCGCCTGGGCAGCAGCCTCGGAATTCATCTGCGGGACGATGACGTCCATCAGGTCGAAATTCTGGTTGAGCAGGGCGGCCGCAACCCAGTAAAGGCTGAGGCCATCCAGCGGATAGCTGTTGTCAAATTCCTGATGCTTCATGGAAATGGAGCTTCCGGGGAACGCAGCGTTTAAAATGGTGGCATTTGCGGATTTTTCCATCAGGGCAGCCAGACCGGTATCGGAGCGATCATCGGACAGAAGGTCGTTGCCGAGTGCAAGAACGGTGGTTACTCCGTCATCTTCATGCCCTTCGAGCATTTCCAGATCGAGAGGCTGGAGATAATCCATAACCTCAACATCGAACTCTGTAGTCGTTTCATTTGGGTCATAATCAGACTGACGCCCGCGGTTCCAGAGAAACAGCCGGACAATCGTTACAACGAGGATGATGGAAAAGACGATGACGAAAATCACATGTCCGGACGGACGCCCGGAGCTGGAAGAACGACGCCTTTTTTTACGGCTTTTTGTATGGGAATGGGTATGCCTTGAATGCTGATTTGGTCTGCTGTTTTCTGCGGTAGAATTATTTTCTTTCATAAAAAATCTGAACTCCTTATGGTTTACTGTCAATTTTGACCGGTAAAAAGTCGTTTTGATACATTCATCTTAGCATTCAGCCACACAACTGTCCAGACAGGGGTCAAAAGATTCAAAATAATTTAAGAATCTTAAATGCTTCCTAATCCGTGAGAAAGATGATATACTAGGACGAAAAGAAAAACAAGCGACGCCGGAGGCGGCATTTGTTTTTCTTGAGTCGGTAACGAACGAACAGCCTGCGTAAGCAGGCGGAAAAGCACGTTAGCGCGGGTTCGTGAGTGCACTTTCGGCGACCAAAAAGGAATTTTTATATGAAAAAGAAACTGAATTTACGGGATTTTGCCATCCTGCAGCTTGTCGTGCTGATCTACACCAGCTCCACGGTCATCAGCAAAATCGCAGCGCAGTCCGCGGAGAGCGGAAAAGGATGGACATTTTTGCTGCTCTACGGAGCAGAAATCGGAGTGCTGGGCATCTATGCGCTTTGCTGGCAGCAGGTCATCAAACGGGTGGAACTGTCTGTGGCGTATGCGAATCGGGCGATGGCGCTTTTGTGGTCACTTTTGTGGGCGGTATTACTGTTCGGGGAGCAGATTACGGTGAAAAAACTCATCGGCGTCGGACTGGTGCTTGCCGGGACGCTGATTATCAACGGAGGAAAGGAGCAGGAAAATCATGATTGATTATCATTACTTCTTTCTGACCGGATCCGTGCTTGTGGCGGCGGTCTCCCAGGTTTTATTAAAAAAAGGCGCCCTGCATCATTATGACAGCTGGATTCGGGAATATTTGAATCCGTGGGTGATCACGGGTTATATTTTGATGTTCGGCTCCGTTTTTTTAAGTATTATGGGACTTCGGGGCGTGGATTTTTTCAACGCCCCTGTCATTGATTCGCTGGGCTATGTATTGGTTCCGGTCTGCGGTGCGGTGTTTTTTCATGAAAAGCTGACTGCCCGCAAATTAGTGGGAATATGCTGCATAGTTCTGGGAATGGCTGTGTTCTACCTTTGAGGTCAGCTGCAGCCATTTTGCATAATCGTAGGAGCGGCGCACATCTGCAGTGCAGGCGGCAAGCTCCGCTGGATCACCCAGACGGTCGCGGAAGGCACGTCGGTCTGCCGGGGCGAGATTGACATATTTCAGATAGGAAATCTTGAGTTCATTTAAATGGCCGCGACAGGCGGGACAGTATTTTTTGTGCCCGTTCAGCATGTGGATTCGTTTACAGTGACGGCAATAATGGATGTACATCATAAGCGTAACTCCTTTCTTTTGGGTGACAAAAGTCTTTGTCCGGATAAACATATTGTGCCATTTAGACAAAAAATACACAACGAAAAAACGTTTACAATTTTCGACAGGAAAGCTGGCAGGAGGGAATCAGTGGAGGAACAGCATAAGAAGAAAAAAACGGGAAGTGCCAAAAAAGCGGCTCCCCATGGGATAAAAGACAGAAAGAGCGTATCAGAGCAGAAAAAAAAGGCGCAGCGCGCAGAACGTATTCCCGAGCGGAAAAAGTCGAACTGGGACGATGGAGAATTTCTCGACGACTGGGACGAGGTATCCGGCAAAACAGCAGCGCACAGCAATAAGCGCCGCGTGAAAAAGCCTGCCGGAAAAAGCAGTCAGACTTTTCATGAAAAAAGCAGTCAGAACCGCACTGTAAAGCGCTCTGGGTCCGCATCGACCGCAGCATCCGGCAGAAACCGAAAACACCGGTCTGCCAGAAAAGAGCCGATGGCGGCGCTGGATATCGCGATTGCTCTGACGGGCGTGCTGGTTTTGGCAGCGGCAGCGTTTACGACATCGATGTATCTGGGACGAAACGAGCAGAATAAGCAGATGGAGGCGGTGGCTGCAGTCGGGAAAAATCTGGAAGCGATCGGGATGTCCGGGGAAGAGGTTCTGTCGGCGGTCGCTGTCGCAGCGCAGAACGCCTCGGAGGAGGCTTCTGAAGAAGAGACGACGGAGACGGAAACCGGATATGAGGAAAAGGATCTGGAAGCCAATGTCGACGTTATTTTAAAGCTGTCTTCGATGCAGAAGGATATGAAAATTAAATTCGCGGACAAAAACTCCGGTAAGCTGATAGGAAATCAACCCTTTACCGTAAAGCTGGAGGGCGCGTCGAGCCAGAACGCAAAGGATGACGACAAGGACGGCATAATTTATTTAAAAGACTTAAAAGCAGGCGATTACGTCGTTACCGTGACCGGACCGGATGAAATCAGCGGCAGAAAAGCAGCCGGAATTTCCGGGCGAGTGACGGTAAAGGACAAGATTGAGTATAAAAAGGTCGACGTGACGGACGAGATCAAAAAGGAGTCGGAGATCAACGTGGCGAAAGAGGATACCGCGATTGCACCGGCAGTGGAATCGGTTCTACAGGATACTGTGGAATGGGTTGCGTCCACCAAAACACCGGCAGGAAACGGACAGGAATATGAAGAGGTCGGCAAGTCCGATATCCCGGAGCCTGCCCAGGCAAGACTTCTGGAGCCGGAGATAAAATACGCATATTTTGCAAAGGAAACGCAGATCGCCGTTTTCGATCAGCCCAGGGAGGAATCCCCTGCGGAGAGCGAGAACACGCCGCCGACCGAGAGCGAGTCTTCCTCCGAGAGCGAAAGCACAAAGCCGTCCGAGAGTGAAGGTACAAAGCCGACCGAGAGCGAATCGGAATCCGGAAGCAGCAAGCCGACGGAAAGCGAGAGCACGAAGCCATCCGAGAGTGAAAGTACAAAGCCTTCGGAAAGCGAATCTGCAACTGAAAGCAGCACTGCAGCGACAGAGCCGACGAAAACGCCGGAAACCAAGCCGGAGGAGATAAAGGTCAAGAAGATCACGATCTCAGGCTCTGCAACGGTTGAGGTCGGACAGACTGTTTCCCTTTCTGTAACGGTATCGCCGGACAATGCAGCGAACAAGTCCGTTCGCTGGGAAATCGTTTCCGGAAAAGAGTTTGTCTCGGTGGATGATAAGGGAACGGTAAAAGGCGTAAAAGCCGGAGAAGCGAAGATCAAAGCGGTCGCGCAGGACGGCAGCAATGTAGAGAGCGGAATCAGCACCGTGAAGGTGACGGAGAAAAAGATAAACCGCGGCGATACAAAGACCTTATTGAAAGATAAAAACGGCAACCAGCTGTACTGCAAGGACGGGGATACCTACCGTGAGGCAACGACGGCGGATTATTATACCAAAGACAAATTTTACCGCAAAAAAGCGAATGTGGAATATCGGTATACCGGATGGCAGACGATCGACGGAAAACGCTTTTTCTATGACAAAAACGGGACCGCCGTTACCGGCGAACAGGTGATCCAGGGCGTGAAATACACGTTCAATGGGGACGGCAGCTTAAATACGGGAACTGTGATGGGAATTGACATTTCCAAACACAACGGCAATATCGACTGGAACGCAGTCAAAAATTCCGGTGTGCAGTATGTCATCCTGCGCTGCGGCTATCGCGGCTCGGCTTCGGGCGTGCTGGTCGAGGATCAGAAGTTTAAGAGCAATATTCAGGGCGCGACGGCGGCAGGTCTGAAGGTCGGCATTTATTTCTTCAGCCAGGCGGTGAATGAAGTGGAAGCGGTCGAAGAGGCCTCCATGACGCTTTCCCTGATTAAAAAATACAGAATCACTTATCCTGTCTATATTGACGTGGAGAGCGCGAATGGGCGCGCAGACGGAATTTCCAAAGCGGCGCGAACGTCTGTCATCAACGCATTCTGCCAGACGATCCGTAACAGCGGCTACACGCCGGGACTATATGCGAATAAAAACTGGCTGACGGAAAAGATCAATACAGGCGCCCTTGGCGGCTGCAAGATCTGGCTGGCACAGTATGTTGCTGCACCGACCTATGGAGGACGTTACGAGATGTGGCAGTATTCGTCGAGAGGGTCGATTGCAGGAATCAAAGGAAATGTTGACTTAAACGTAAGCTATATGGGTTACTGATATCAGCTGTATTTTCCTGTTGGAAAAACACGGAAAATATGGTACACTGGAAAAAAATCAGGATTATGGGATTTTGCGTCCTTTTGCGCAGAATCGAAAAGGAGAAGAGGCATGAGAACCTATCTTGTTACCGGAGGAGCGGGGTTTATCGGTTCCAATTACATTCACTATATGTTCCGCAAGTATGACAACGAAATCCGCATCATCAATGTGGATGCGCTGACCTATGCGGGCAATCTCGAGAACTTAAAAGACATTGAAAACCGCGATAACTATACCTTCGTAAAAGCAAATATCTGCGATAAAGAAGCGATTGCAAAGATCTTTGCAGAAAACGATATTGACCGCGTAGTGCATTTTGCAGCGGAAAGCCATGTAGACAGAAGCATCAAAAATCCCGAGGTATTCGTACAGACCAACGTGCTGGGTACTGCTGTGATGTTAAACTGCGCAAAGAACGCGTGGGAGCTTCCGGACGGCACCTTTAAGCCGGGCAAGAAATTCCTGCATGTTTCGACGGATGAAGTATACGGCTCTTTGAGCGAAGATGGCGGCTATTTCTATGAGACAACCCCCTATGCGCCCCACAGCCCGTATTCTGCCAGCAAGGCAGGATCTGATATGCTTGTAAAAGCGTATATGGATACCTATCATTTCCCTGCAAATATCACAAATTGTTCTAATAACTACGGTCCTTACCAGTTTCCGGAAAAGCTGATTCCGCTGATCATCAACAATGCGCTGCACGGCAAGAAGCTTCCGGTATACGGCGACGGCAAGAACGTCCGCGACTGGCTGTATGTCGAAGACCACGCAAAGGCCATCGACATGGTGCAGGAGCAGGGCAGACTGTTCGAAACCTACAATGTAGGCGGTCATAACGAAAAACAGAACATTCAGATCATCGAAATCATTATCGAGACCCTGCAGGAGATGCTTGCAGACGACGACCCGCGCAAGGCGCTTGTCAGCAAGGATCTGATTACCTATGTAGCAGACCGTAAGGGACACGACAGAAGATACGCGATCGCTCCCGACAAGATCAAGGAAGAGATCGGCTGGTATCCGGAGACGATGTTCAAAGAAGGCATCAAAAAGACCATTGCATGGTACTTTGAGCATGAAGACTGGATGGAGCGCGTAACCAGCGGCGACTACCAGAAATATTATAACGAAATGTACAAAGCCTGAGAAATTTCCGGACTGCCGGGAGGAAAATGCTGGACAGACCGAGAAAAACAGGGCTTTGTATACCAGAATGGGGACGGCGCGCGACACCGTTCCCCTTTTGGCGCATCTGGGCAGGAGCGCACGGCGGTAGAACAGTGCCGCCGGGCAGTAGAACAGTGCTGCCGGAGCGATCCTGTAAAGCAAAATGTTTTTCATACAGGCGAATGAACGCATAGGAATGGAGGAATCTATGAAAGGTATCATTCTTGCAGGCGGCTCCGGAACCCGCCTTTATCCGCTGACCAAGGCGGTATCCAAACAGATTATGCCGGTTTACGACAAACCGATGATTTATTACCCACTCTCCACACTGATGCTGGCGGGCATCCGGGAGATTCTGATTATTTCCACGCCCAGGGATCTGCCTGCTTTTAAAGAACTGTTCGGTACAGGCGAGCAGCTGGGACTTTCGATGTCCTATGCGGTTCAGGAGACGCCCCGCGGACTGGCAGACGCATTTTTGATCGGCGCGGATTTCATCGGAAACGACAGCGTTGCCCTCGTTCTGGGCGACAATATTTTCTATGGACAGAGCTTTTCCAGAGTGCTGCGTCAGGCAGCGGAGCGGGAAAAGGGTGCGACGATTTTCGGCTATTTTGTCCGCGATCCCAGAGAATACGGCGTGGTGGAATTCGATGAAAACGGCAAAGCGCTTTCCATCGAGGAAAAGCCGGAGCATCCCAAGAGCAACTACGCAGTTCCCGGACTGTATTTTTATGATAACGACGTTGTGGAAATCGCCCGCAACGTAAAGCCGTCTGCAAGAGGCGAGATCGAAATCACCTCGATCAACAACGAATATCTGCGCAGAGGGACGCTGATGGTGGAGACGCTGGGCAGAGGCTTTGCATGGCTCGATACCGGCAACCACGATGCACTGCTGGATGCGGCGGATTTCGTCGCAGCGGTACAGAAGCGTCAGGGCATGTACATTTCCTGCATTGAGGAAATCGCGTTCCGCAGAGGTTTTATCGATAAACAGCAGCTCTTAAAGCTTGCGGAGCCGCTGATGAAGACCAACTATGGCAAATATCTTGTAGAGGTCGCAAACGGACTTTAAAAACGGAACAGGAGAATAGAAAAATGGGAAAAATTTCAGTAGAAACATGTCATATCGAAGGTCTTAAGGTGATCACACCTCAGGTGTTCGGCGATGCCCGCGGTTACTTCATGGAGACCTATAATTACAACGATTACAAGGAAGCCGGCATCGATCAGGTTTTCGTACAGGACAACCAGTCCGCATCCAAAAAAGGCGTTCTGCGGGGGCTTCATTTCCAGATCAATTATCCCCAGGACAAACTGGTGAGAGCGATTCGCGGCGAAGTGTTTGACGTTGCGGTTGACTTACGTCCCGGTTCCAAAACCTATGGTCAGTGGTACGGCGTGCTGCTTTCCGAAGAGAACAAAAAGCAGTTCTTTATCCCCAAGAATTTCGCACACGGCTTTGTAGTGCTGTCGGATTATGCGGAATTTGCCTATAAATGCACCGACTTCTATCATCCCAACGACGAAGGCGGTCTGGCATGGAACGATCCCCAGATCGGCGTAGAATGGCCGATTCCGGAAGGAATGGAACTGACCTTGTCTGACAAAGATAAAAAGTGGGGCTCTTTTGCCGAATTTACAGAAAGCAGAAATAAATGAAGAGACTGAATAAAAAAACAGGAATCGCCATATTCACTGCGGTGATGGCGATTCTTGCCGTTATTATCCTTGTTTATCATAATCCCCTTGCCAATCCGCAGGATGAGCTGCTGAAAAAAGTGATTGCCTGCGTGCTGATCGTGGCGGCGGTCATTGCCTTTATCCGGTTATACGATAAGATCACGGTACTGCCGGTGGAATTATACCAGAACCGCAGGCTGATCTGGAAACTGGCAAAGAGCGATTTCAAAAAGCGCTACGCAGGCTCTTATATGGGAGCGTTCTGGGCGATGGTGCAGCCGGTCATCACAGTTGCGATGTACTGGGTTGTTTTCGTGATTATTTTCCCGAACCGGACTGGTTATGCCTCCGGAGGCGTAGAAGGTGTTCCGTATATCCTGTTTCTGACAGCGGGACTGGTGCCCTGGTTTTATTTTTCCGAAGCCCTGACCAGCGCAATGGTATCGCTGCTGGAATATAATTACCTGGTAAAAAAAGTCGTATTCAAAATCAGTATCCTGCCGATTATCAAGATTATTGCAGCGACATTTATTCATGGGTTTTTCGTGCTGGTTTTACTGATCGTGGCAGCATTGAACGGCTATTATCCGAGCCTGTATACACTGCAGGTATTTTATTACAGCTTCTGCATGTTCGTTTTTGTACTGGCACTCAGTTATACGACCTGCTCGGTTGTTATCTTTTTCAGGGATCTGCAGTCCATTGTCAATATCTTTCTGCAGGTCGGTATGTGGGCAACTCCGGTGCTGTGGAATATCAATGATTTTCCGATGAAGCTTCAGATGATCGTGAAAATCAATCCGCTTGTATACATTGTGGAGGGCTACAGAAGCGCTGTATACGGAAAACAGTGGTTCTGGGAGGATTTTTACTCCACGGTTTATTTCTGGATTATCACGGTGGTGCTGTTTGGCATTGGCGCGCTGATTTTCAAGAAACTCAAGATTCATTTTGCGGATATCATGTAAAGGAAAACTGGTTATGGAACAAAAAGAACTGGCAATTCATGTGGACAGGGTGAGCAAAGTATACAAGCTGTACCGCAGAAACCGGGACCGTCTGATCGAATCCCTGGGACTGACAAAAAAGAAACTTTCCACGCCGCATTACGCATTAAAGGATGTCAGTCTGGACATTTATAAAGGAGAGACTGTCGGCATTATTGGCACGAACGGCTCCGGCAAATCGACGATTTTAAAGATTATCACCGGCGTATTACATGAGACGAGCGGCACTGTGCAGGTAAACGGCAGAATTTCCGCCTTGCTGGAGCTGGGCGCAGGCTTTAACATGGAATACAACGGCATCGAAAATATTTATCTGAATGGAACGATGATCGGTTTTTCTGAAAAAGAAATTGATGAAAAGCTGCAGGATATCCTGGATTTTGCGGATATCGGGGACTATGTGTACCAGCCGGTAAAGACCTATTCCAGCGGTATGTTTGTCCGACTGGCATTTGCAGTTGCCATCAATATCGACCCGGAAATCCTGATCGTCGATGAGGCGCTTTCGGTTGGCGACGTATTTTTCCAGGCAAAATGCTATCGAAAATTCGAGGAATTCAAGAAAAAAGGCAAGACGATCCTGTTCGTCAGCCACGATCTGAGCGCGATCAGCAAATACTGCGACCGTGCGATTCTGTTAAATCAGGGCGTAAAGCTCGGAGAAGGCTCGCCTAAAGACATGATCGACGCCTACAAGCAGGTGCTGGTGGGTCAGTACGAAACGCCTAAGGCTGGCGTGGATGTACCTGACCTGACGGCGGACGGGGATGTTCGGGCGGCGCTTGACAAACAGAAAAAGAAGCAGGAAGCGGCGCGCATGGGCGTCAACCCGGAGACACTGGAATACGGCACGAAGCAGGCGGAAATTGTTTCGTATTACATTACGGACAAAAACGACGTGCAGACGACCGCAATTTTAAAGGGCGACGAATTCACGATGCATATGAAGGTGAAAATCGGTCAGGATCTTCCGGCACCGATCTTTGCTTTTTCCATCAAAAACATCAAGGGCGTGGAGATCACGGGAACGAACACGATGTTTGAAAAGACGTTTCTGGAGAGTGTAAAGGCGGGTCAGGTGCTGGAAATTACATTCCGCCAGAAGATGCGCCTGCAGGGCGGTGACTATCTCATATCACTGGGCGTGACAGGGTATGAAAAAGATACGTTTAAAGTGTACCATCGTCTTTATGACGTGCTGAATATTACGGTCGTGTCCGACAAGGATACGGTGGGCTATTTTGATATGGAATCTCAGGTTGAGGTGAAGGAGATTTAACGTATGCAGACAGGCAGGACAGAGAAGATCGGGAATGTTGTGCTGGATTATTCCCATTATCCGGAACAGGATTTTTACTGCGACGGAGCGTCGGAGGATGCACTTTTGGAGCTGGTAAAAACAATCCCGCCCCGGGAATATCCCCAGGAAATCTATAAAGCGGCGAGCTGGGAGGTGCTTTACCACCTTTCCGACCTGCGGGAAAATATCGTCGGATGGCTGCCTGTTGACAAAAGCATGAAGGTGCTGGAAATCGGTTCCGGCTGCGGCGCGATTACGGGAAGCCTCGCACAGAAGGCAGGCAGCGTAACCTGCGTCGACCTTTCGAAAAAACGCAGCTTGATCAACGCTTACCGCCATCAGGACTGTGACAACGTGACGATCCATGTGGGCAACTTTTCGGACATCGAGCCGGATCTGCCGACGGATTATGATTTTGTCTGTCTGATCGGCGTGTTCGAATACGGGCAGAGCTATATCGGCGGAAAAACCCCCTTTCACGATTTCTACCGGATTATCAAAAAACATGTGAAATCCGATGGACATATCGTGATTGCGATAGAGAATAAGCTCGGTTTAAAATATTGGGCGGGGTGCCGGGAAGACCACGTCGGCACGTTTTTTTCAGGCCTGGAGGATTACCCCCAGGGCGGTGCGGCTCGCACCTTTTCCCGGAGCGGTCTGGAAAAAATCCTGAAAGAATGCGGTGAGACGGAATATCATTTCTACTACCCTTATCCGGATTATAAATTTATGACGACGCTGTACTCCGACCGGTATCTGCCCAAAGTCGGAGAACTATCTAATAACTTACGAAATTTCGACCGCGACCGGATGCTGCTGTTCGATGAAAAAAAGGTGTTCGACATGCTCATCCGCGAGGGACTGTTTGGACAGTACAGCAATTCGTTCCTCGTGATGACAGGACCCATGACGGATATTGTATACAGTCGTTTTTCCAACGACAGGGCGGAGCATCTGAGCATCCGCACGGATATTCTGGAAAAGGACGGAAAACACGCTGTCCGCAAATATCCCGCAAACCCGGCTGCCGCGGCACATATTGAAGCCCTGGCAGAGAATGAAAGCATCTTCACAGAACGGTTTAAAGACAGTACCCTGTCAGTTAACCGTCTGGAACTGAAACGGACTGCGGACGGATTGCCCTTTGCGGAAATCGAATATCTCGAAAATAACCGGACATTGGAAGAGCTGCTGGATGAGTGCTTACAGAACAATGACGAAGCCGGTTTTGATAAGCTGTTTGACCGTTACTGCAAAATCGCAGCGTGGAAAGCGGAGGGGACGAAGCAGGATTATGACCTGACCTTCCCGAATATCTGCGTACAGGGTGATATCTGGACGATGATCGATTACGAGTGGACGACAGACAAGCTGACGCCGCAGCAGATCATCAGCCGGGCATTGAACTGCTATGGTCAGGAGGATCCGGTTCGGATGGAGCATCCGATTGTGAAAAAGCATCTGGAAGCCCTCGGCATCGGCAAAGAGCAGATGCGGGAGCTTTCGGAAAAAGAGCTGGCGTTCCAGCACTTTGTCCTGCAGGAAAAGGACGGGCGGAGCCGGACGGCTCTTGGGCAGCTTCGACATCTGATCGGCAACCGTGCTGTGCCGTATCAGGAATTTTTCGCCCGGGCGGACCGCAAAAAGGTACAGGTATTTGAAGACTTCGGCGCAGGATATACACCGGAGCATTCCTACTATCAATATGATGCATATGAGGCGGACGATCTGATCAACGCCAGGATCATCTGCAAAGCAGGTACAAAAGCGATTCGCTTAGATCCTGCGGAGCTGCCGTGTCTGGTACAGATTCATGGAATCGAGTGGCGCGGAAAAGCGCTGACGCGGGCACAGCTGGATCAGTGCCTGTCGACGAACGGACAGGTGCTTGCAGATACCCCGTCCCATGTTCCGACGGTACTGTTTGAAACAGGAGATCCGAACATCAGCGTTCGGCTGGATTGTCTGGACAACGAGGCGACGGATGGCGAAGCACTGATCATCCGGGCACAGATCGCATGGCTGTCGGCGGAAATGCTGCAGGATATTCAGGCGCGCCTGGCGGCAGCGGCAAGGAGGAAAGGTTTTTGGTTTCAAAGATAAAAGAAACAATTCAGGATAATCTGGTAAAGAGAAGATACCGCTGGTATCAGGAGCAGATTCAGAAACAGACGCTCACCTATGACGAGTGGATTCGGGAAAAGGAAGCCCAGGAGGACGAGGCACTGCGCGCAAAGCACAGGGCAGAGCACGCGGAGGTGATTTCTTACGATGAGTGCCGTGCGGATTTTGATGTGCGGCGGTATGGAAACGGCGCAACGCCCGCGGACGTCCTGATTTTCCACGCGCCGGACGCAAGCCCGGATACGAGAGGCATTTCACATGTGCTCAGCTGGTTTGAAGCCCATCCTGAAACGGTGATCGCCTACGCGGACGAAGATGAAATCGACGAAGCCGGTAAGCGCAAAAATCCCTGGCTGAAGCCGGACTGGTCGCCGGATACGCTGATGTCCTGCTTTTATTTCGGCGGATTCTTTGCGGTGCGCAGACAGGCGATGGAGAACTGTCCGTGGCTGGCGGATGAGAACCCGCTGCGCAACCTTTATGACCTGGTGCTGCGCCTGACGGAAATCGAGAATGGAACTGCACATATCGACAGCGTGCTGTTTCATCATGAAAAAATCGAAGTCTGGGGTATGGAAGAGACGTATGATGATCTGAAAAAGGCGGCATATGTAAGAAGAGGCTGGCCTCTTACGCTCTCCGGGAAGGTTTCAATCATCATCCCGACCAAGGATCATCCCCATATTTTATCGAATTGCATTCATTCTGTCCTGGAAAGTGGAAACTACCGGGATTTTGAGATCATCGTTGTGGATAACGGAAGCAATGAACAAAACCGTGCAAGAATTGAACGGATGCGCGATATGTTGAACGAGGATTTCCGGTTCGTTTATCACTATGAACCGATGGAGTTCAATTTTTCCAAAATGTGCAACCTTGGCGTGTCCTTGGCGACCGGCGATTACATCCTCTTATTGAATGATGATATCGAAATTACGCAGGACAACTGGCTGGAAAAGCTGATGGAAAAGGCGGTTCTGCCCCACGTCGGCGCGGTGGGCGCAAAGCTGATTTATCCGGGCACGGAGATCATTCAGCACGCGGGCATCACCAACATTCATCTGGGACCTGCACACAAGCTGCAGTTCCGCTCCGATGCGCTGGAATTTTATTTCGGGCGCAACCGCATGGCGATGGATGTCCTTGGTGTAACCGGGGCCTGCCTGCTGGTGAAAAAAAGCATTTACGATCAGGCGCAAGGACTGTCCGAGAACCTGCGTGTCGCGTTCAACGACGTGGAATTCTGCTATCATGTATATGAAATGGGCTATTACAACGTGGTACGCAACGACGTGACGCTGACGCATCATGAATCCTTAAGCCGCGGTGCGGACGACAGCACGGAAAAGCTGCGCCGCCTGCATCAGGAACTGAATCTGCTCTATGAACTGCACCCGTCCCTATACGGAACCGACCCGTTTTATCACAGATATCTGGTAAAGGATGTGCTGGATGCGGAATTTTATACGGGCTGCCGTTATGATTTTGACAAAAGAGTGGAAAAAGTTTCCCCTGAGAAGATCGAGGGTGTTCTGGAACCGCAGTGGCATAATGAGGTGCTGCGCATCGGTGTGGAGTTCGCCGGGGACATGGGGCGCTGGCAAAGGGGCGCTGCAGGAGCAGGAACTGGCGACTGGATGATCCAGGGCTGGACGTGGGCACTGCAGGTTGACAACTGTCGGTACGATTTTTCCCTGTTGTTAAAGAAGGTGGATACCGGCTATATTGCGCCCGGCTCCAGTACGGAAGCGATTCCTGAGGATCGGGGGGAGGTCTGGAGGATTCCCTGTACAAGGCAGTTCCGCCCGGATAACGACGAAAATCTGCACGGAATTGTCCATACCGAGCTGCCGGGCGTGTGCGTGACTTTCGATCGGGACAGCCTGCCGGAGGGAGACTACCTGATCGGCTTTTTGTGGGAAGATACCTGCTCGCGGCAGAAGCTTTACCGCTTCAGTCCGGAAATGCTTACAGTGAGGAAATAATAAAATCATGGAAGAAAAAAAGGACTATCAGGACGCTTACGAGAAAGAACATTATAAAGCCGTTTATCTGGCAAACCGGGTCGCTGAGCTGGAGGATCAGGTGGACGATCTGCAGTTCAAATTGAACCGCATCAAAAACAATCCGATCTGGAAAGCGTCCGGCCCTGCCAGAAAGTGCATGCATTTTGTGATCCGCCAGAAGGACCGTTTGAAAAATTGCGGCAGCCTGTCGGGCGTGATTGCAAAGGTGCGCTATAAATCCTGGGAAAAGAAGGCGATGACCCATTACGGCACCCGGAGCTTCCCGTCCGCAGAGGAAAGACAGAAGCAGGAGGCGGCTGTCTTTGAACGGATGCCCAAGATCAGTATTCTTGTTCCGTTGTGGAACACGCCGGAAAGCTTTTTAACCGAGATGATCGGCTCCGTCCAGTGGCAGACCTACAAAAACTGGGAGCTGTGTCTGGCGGACGGTTCGGACGATGCGCACGCCTATGTCGGTGAATACTGCAAAAGGCTGGCGGCGCAGGATTCGAGAATCGTTTATCAGAAGCTTGCCAAAAACGAGGGCATTTCGGGCAACACGAACGAATGCTATAAGCTTGCATCCGGTGAGTTTATCGGGCTGTTTGACCACGACGATATTCTGCATCCCTGCGCACTTTACGAGTATGTAAAGGCGATCAACGAAAAGGATGCGGACTTTATTTACTGTGATGAGGCGACGTTTAAGAGCCCGGACATCAACAAGATGATCACGATGCACTTCAAGCCGGATTATGCCATCGATAACCTGCGCGCGAATAACTATATTTGTCATTTCAGCGTATTTTCCAGAGAGCTGCTGGATGGCACGGAGCTGTTTCGGACAAAATTTGACGGCAGCCAGGATCATGACATGATTCTGCGCCTGACGGACAATGCGAAGCATATCGTCCATGTGCCGAAGCTTCTGTATTATTGGCGCTCCCATGCAGGCAGTGTTGCGGGCAATATCGAGGCAAAGCCTTACGTGGTCGAAGCAGCGAGAGGCGCGGTTGCGGATCATTTGCGCAGACACGGCTTCAAAAACTTTACAATTACGAGCACTCGTGCGTTTGAGACGATTTTTAAAATCAGTTATGAGATTATCGGGGAACCGAAGATTTCTATCATTATTCCAAACAAGGATCATGTGGAAGACCTGCGCCGCTGTATCAGCTCCATTGTGGAAAAATCGACCTGGGAAAATTACGAGATCATTGTAGTGGAGAATAACAGCGAGACAAAGGATATTTTTTCCTACTATGACGAGCTGCAGAATAATCCGCAGATCCGCGTGGTGACCTTCGAGGGTAAATTTAATTATTCGAAAATCAACAATTTCGGCGTCTCTCTTGCGACCGGAGACTATGTGCTGTTGTTAAACAATGATACGCAGGTAATTACGATCAACTGGATGGAAGAGCTTCTGATGTATGCGCAGCGCCCGGATGTCGGCGCAGTCGGCGGAAAGCTTTACTATGGGGATAAAACGATCCAGCATGCGGGCGTCGTGATCGGGCTTGGCGCGCATCGGACGGCAGGACATGTGCATTACCGCCAGAAGCGGGAAAATTTAGGATACATGGGACGTCTGTGCTATGCGCAGGACATGACGGCAGTAACCGGAGCATGTCTTTTGGTGAAAAAATCGCTCTATGAGCAGGTCGGCGGTCTGGATGAGAGCTTTGAAATTTCATTAAACGATGTGGACTTCTGTTTGAAGCTGCGCAAGGCTGGTTATCTGAACGTCTTTACGCCCTTTGCCGAGCTGTATCACTTCGAATCGATTTCGAGAGGATTAGACGATCAGGGAGAAAAAGCAAAACGGTATAACGAAGAGTCCGAACGCTTCCGCAACAAATGGAAAGCCGAGCTGGAAGCCGGAGATCCTTATTTCAACCCGAATTTTTCGTTAGATAAATCTGACTTTTCTTTACGGGTCTGAAAAAATAGTGTATACTGACTTAAAGAAGATGCACTGCAGCCAAGGGAAGACTGACAGGCAGGGACGTAAGAGACGGCAGGCATCAGAAAAGATGGAGGTAGCAAAAGCGATGAATTACATGGATCAGTACAAATTCTGGCTGGAGGATTCCTACTTTGATGAAGGAACCAAGGAAGAGCTCCGCAAAATTGCAGATAATCAGGCGGAGATTGAAGATCGTTTTTACAAGGATCTGGCGTTTGGTACCGGCGGTCTGCGCGGTGTGATCGGAGCCGGAACCAACCGGATGAATATTTATACTGTCAGAAAAGCAACACAGGGTCTGGCAAACTACATTTTAAAGCAGGGCGGCGCTGACAAGGGCGTTGCAATTGCATACGACAGCCGTTATTATTCTCCTGAATTTGCAGATGAGGCTGCACTGTGCATGGCTGCAAACGGCATTAAGGCGTATAAATTTGTGCATCCGGGAACATTCTCTTGATATTCATGGCACCCT